>Ga0316194_10000151_pt1 | contig 38086 bp, 38 predicted proteins | sample CroRivsedime1_MG_FD_204936 | JGI IMG/M metagenome (GOLD analysis project Ga0316194, IMG submission 204936) | Coastal sediment microbial communities from Maine, United States - Cross River sediment 1 | ecosystem: Environmental > Aquatic > Marine > Coastal > Sediment | place: USA: Maine...
ATTTACCGCTGCTGACTTTCTTGCTGCGACAGACATAGACACGCTGGCTAAGCTGAACGCTGTTGTCACGGACGCCACGCTGTGGGACTACGATGTCACCACGGTAGCCACTGCCAACTGGTTCCTTGATGAAGACAACATGGCGTCTGACGATGCGACTAAAGTAGCATCCCAACAATCTGTTAAGGCGTACGTGGACAGCAAGACAGCCGGGGCAAACATTTATCAGGGTGGCTACAACGCATCCACCAACACCCCAGACCTGACGACTTCACCCAATGCCATTCTGAAAGGGCAATACTGGGTGGTAGAAACCGCAGGCAGCTCGTTCTACAGCACCAATCTGGAAGTAGGCGATACCGTTATCGCGGAACAGGATGATCCCTCTCTGGTAACCCACTGGACGATTCTCCAGACCAATCTGGATGCAGCCAGCGTCAAGACCCTGTACGAGAGTAACGCGGATACCAATGCGTTCACGGATGCAGACGAAACCAAGCTGGACGGCATCGACCCCATTGCAAGCAGGCAGTCCAACCTTGCTGCCGCAGTAGACCCCACGGCAACGGACGACACCAACGCAGGGTACGAGGTGGGTTCCATCTGGATCAACACGACAGAGGACACCTATTTCATATGCGTTGATGCGACAGCCGCTGCTGCGGTCTGGTCATCCGGTGGGGGTGGTGGACTGACCCCGGTGTTTCAAAGTGGCAACTTCACTGCTGACGCAGGCAACCATTACCTGATCGACACTACCAGCAGCTCATCAGTTGTGACGCTTCCAGCGGGTGTTGATCTGGACAACATGAAGTTCAGTGATAGTAAATTTAATGCTTCAGTAAACAACATCACGCTCAACCCTGACGGTGCCGAAACGATTGACGACGATACCACGTTCATCATTGATCAAAACGGCGGTGATGCCGAGATCGCCTATGACAGTGGCAACACCAACTGGCAATTGTCGGCAGACGGAACAACCAGTGTAGTCAACCTGAATGATTTCACAGGGTTTTCTGGGGTCAATGCCCAGACAGGCACCACCTACGAGTTCGTCAGCTCAGACCTGAGTGATCTGGTGACAGCCAGCAACGCTGCTGCCAGCACGTATGATGTCCCTGACAGCTTTGCTGAGGTTGGCGAAACACTCAGCATCCTGAACATCGGTGCCGGAACCGTAACCATCACGGTAGCGGGTTCAGACACTCTGGGATCAACAGACAACGATCTAACAACCGGAAAAGCCGGAACTCTCGTCAAGACAGCCGCTACTACGTGGTGGCTGATAGGGGGCGCATAATGTTTCCGCTTGGAATCCATAACCAAAAATCGACGGTGATATTCGTTAGTCACTCTTTTACGGGTGGCACAACAGTTAATCTAACCGACAGACTTGGTTATCGGTTTGATGTTGGCGGCACAGCCCTTACGTGTAATCAGCTTTCCCTTTATGTCCCATCTGGAACAACCGGAACAACACAAAATTTGCGTGTTCATCGGGTCAGTGATGGGGCTTTAATGGCAGAGGCCAACATTCAGGGTATAACAGACACATGGGTTACGGCAAACGTGCCAGAGTTTGTATTAGCCGCAAGCACGAACTACACCATCTCTCACCGTAATTTTGGCACTGGACGGACTGTACGAAGAAACCCCACAGGCCAAAGTTTTTATAGCGGGATCACTTATAACACAGGCGTTTTTGGAACAACAGATAACCTACCAACCTCTACATCTGCCAATGATTATCTGGAATCAAGGTTTGGGTGGTCTGTACTATCAGGCAGTCCATTTACCAGCCACACTTTCAGTGGGGCAGAAGAGAATTTTGTAAATACCAGATTGGGATATAGATTTACGGTTGGTGGTTCAGCCATCACGCTAAACAGGCTTTATCTTTGGCTTGATCGAGATGACCGAAAAGAACGGGTAATGATACACAGGTGGAGTGATGATGTTGTAGTGGCTGATGCGGATGTTAATTCAATAACTGACACATGGGCTTCAACAGCCATAGAGGAAGTCACGCTGGCAGCAAGCACGGATTACGTTATTTCAACACGCTGGAATACTTCTGTCAGGGGTTGTGTGCGAAACCCCAGCACACTTAACTTCGACCCACAAATTACGTTGGTTGATTATCGGTTCGGTACCAGCGACATCAAACCAACCAACGTAACCGCAAACGCATATGTTCTTACAAGGTTTGGATACGAGTAATGGGAAAACTTAGCAACGTAAGTCAGGCATACATCACGGCAGACGCAGATGCGGTTGCAGCCGATATTGCTTTAGGGAAGATTGCGTACGGGCCAAACGGTAAAGTCACAGGTACAGGCAACGTCTTAGCTGGTGGCAGCATGGTGCTGTATTGGGATTTCATGACTCTCAGTAATGGCGTACTGTCTGGAACTGAAACACCGCAGTATATGGCTGATGGTATCTCCATTGTTGCCTTATCCAATCTGACAAAATCTGCTGACGGAGTATCTGCCAACACCACTTCCAATGGTGAATTACGGTTTTTAGGGTTGCCCACGCAAACAGGTCGTCGTCGATACATTGTTGCTCTGGATCAGGACGAAATCAATGCGCCAGCGAATACTCGTCTGGATGTGCGCTGGAACTACGCGGACAGCATCAATTACTGGCAGTATGAAATCATTGACCAGACGAGCGATTGGGTGGGGCTTTTGTATGAACGCACAGCGAATGTATTGACGGAGAGAGATCGCACCACATGGTCTGCTGCTATTGAGGATTGCACTAACCTTGTGTGTATCGAGGATTATGGTGACGAGGTTCAGATTTCTGAAACGGTAGCCGAGAAAGGAACGGGGAATATTGAGCGTGGCATATTCGCAAACACATGGTATGCCGCAAGCAGACCGAACAAAACAGCTACAGGACTGGAACTCAGGTGGGTAGGTCATGACGCTTCTGACTTGATTCGGGTTCAGTCAATAATGGTGCAGGATTTTTAGACACGTGAAAAGGGACATGTACCCATGAGCAAGCTTTCAGATTATTTTGGACGAGTCACGGCAGATGACTTTTACACCCCAGCAATGATGGAGTGGGACGGTGTGACTGGGACCAGCTGGACCAGCCCGTCCTACAGCTCTATTAGAAATGAGGTAACCGTTGTGTGTCGCTTCAAGATCAGTCCCTTTACTGGCGATACCTTGGAGTACCTGTTTACGGCGCAAAACTCATCAACCTACGATAGAATCACAGCCGCATTTATTTCAAGCAACTACTCAAGCCTTCCTAACAGGCGAGGCTGTCTCCAGTTCTGGGGCAAAAACAGTGCGGGAACACTCATATTCACGCTGCTCTCCAACACGGGTTATGATGACGGCGCTGACCATACCCTGTTCTGCTCGTTCAACTCATCTACCGGAGCGTACACCATCAAGATTGATGGCGTGGACGCAGAGGACACGGGGAACGCTGACAAGATAGCCTTCGGCACTTACACCATGCCCAAAGGGGCTGGGTCATCCTTGCTTATCGGCAATGACCTTAGCGGCGGCAACGTTAAGCAGATCGGCTACTTTGGTATGCGTGACAACTACCAGACCAACTGGTCAGACTTCATGACATCTGACGGACAGCCCAAAGAGCTGGATGAATCCGGCTGGACGGAATGGGGCGCACAGCCGTTGTTCTGGAATGAGCACGGCGAAATGAATAATAATCTCGGTTCGGCTGGCGACATGACAAAGAACGGCACCATCGTTATCGGCAAGGGTGGGAATTAAAAAAGTTCGTATTTGAGTTATCATAGGAGATAGCCAATTATGGCTAATTACATAGGAATTGGGGACATGACAGCAGAAGAATGGAGCAAGCTGAAGGATCAGAAGGTATCCATTGGACTGGTATCTATCGTAGCGGCATTACTTTGGCAGGTCTATGGATGGGCTGACACTACGTTTGTTACCAGATTACAGGCAGACGAAAAAATTACCTCTTTGCAGGCATCAGTAGAACGGACAAACCAGTTGCTGGTGCAGTACATCGGTGACGAGTCGATTCGTGATGCCAAGGAGCGGGTGCGAGAGCTGGAGGTGGAGCTGTATCACTTGGACGTTCATATGGAGGCGCACGGATCGACACCCAAAACAGAGCTGAGACGCACTCAAGTCAACGGTGAGCTTCGCGTGATGAAGGAATACCGGGACTGTCTGTTGCGTAACGGCCCCAACTGCAAGCACTTGGCGAACGGCGGATGAGAAAGAAAAAGTCAGACCTTCAGTGGGAGTTCTTGCAGTGTTTGGCACTGTTGATTGGCTATGCCCGTATGAATGGGTACAAGCTGACGATGGGGCGTGGGTATGCTTCACCTAAAGCAAATGAGGCAGATGGTGGTCACCCGAACTCCACTCACCTGCATAGGTTGGCTATTGACCTCAACCTGTTTGTTGACGTGGATGATGACGGCAAGCCTGACTGGATTGAAGACGATCATCCAGCATGGACTGATCTGGGCGAATACTGGGTATGGTTACACACGGAAGCAAGGTGGGGTGGAAGCTGGGGGGACTTCAATCACTTTTCCTTTGAATGGCAGGGAGTCAAATGAACGACAAAGTTAAGGATCAGGCGGCATTCATTGAAGAGCCGCTGTTCAAAATCGGCAAGAAATCAGAGTTCATCACCGTTGGAAGGCTGGTGTACTTCAGTGAGCTGTACGGGATCGTTACCGTGCCCGATGGCTTTCCCACAGATTTCAGTTCAATACCCCGTGTCTTCCGAGCACTTCACCCGGTCAACGGCAAGCACCGTCTCGCTGCTGTTGTACATGATTATCTGTGTACAGACGACATTACTCCGCGCAAAGTGGCAGACAAAGTGTTCAACGAGGCAATGAAGGTACTCAAGGTAAAGGGCTGGCGCAGGCGTCAGTTCTATATTGCTGTTCGCATTGGGGGGATATTTGGGAGAAAGAAAAAATGAGTGAGCGTTGGTTTAGAAACTTTCTGGCAGTAGTGGTGGCAATGTTGATCTTAATGATCATGGTTTTCTTAGCGGGTTGCGCCACCTACGACATTTCACGTTGCGAGAATGGCACATGCTCGACAGCAAGCATCAGCTCACCACGCAAGTTCAAGACCATCTCGCTGAAATACAACGGAGAGGCAAGGACGTTTGAGCTGGAAGCGGGGGATGTCAGTACGGACAACTCAGCTCTGAACACGCTGGCGGGTGTTATCATGATGCAACAGCAAGCGGCACAGCAGGAGTAATCTATGAGCGGTCTTGTAAAGAAGGTCGGCAAGGTTTTTAAGAAGGTCGGCAAGTTCGTCAAGAAGCGGTGGAAGCTGATTGTCATTGCTGCCGCCATTTATTTCACGGCGGGGGTAGCCCTGTCTTACTTTGGGAGTACCGCTGGCTTTGCCAGCGCTATGCCGGGGTTTGGTGTCGGGGGTGTATTTAGTAAGGCGGCAGTCTATATGGGCTTTCAAGGCTCAGCCACTGTCGCCTCTGGATTGTCTATGACCTCTGGCGCGTTCGCGGCTGGTACGGCAGCAGCAGGTGCGATTGTCCCGGCAGGAACCACCGCTGCTCAGGCAGCAGGTGTTCTTTCCCCGGTTACCCCAACAGCTTCCGCGATTGTCCCCGGTGTCACCAAAGCAACCACCGTGGCTCAGGCTATGGGTGGTGGCGCAGGTGCAGCGAATGCAGCAACCCAGACCATAACCCCGCTGGTTACCGGGGGGGGAGCAGCCGCGACCAAGGGCGCAGTAGACGTGATGGCTGGAGCATACAAGATGCAGGCCGCAAGCATGCTGCTGAAGACCGCTGCTGGTTTCTTCGAACCCTCCGAAGAGGAATTGCTTGAGAAGAAACACGAGCTTGAGTGGGGTAATGCGTTCGGTGTTGGCAGGGACGGCAGCAGGGCGCACGGCTGGGCATCGTCTGGCGGGTCTGATGCGTTCGCTAATGCAGGCATGCCGAAGTCCGCACAATATGGTGCGGAGGACAACACCGGAGGCACCACCAAGAGTAGCTTTGCACGTGACTTCTTGGACTCTCCGTACTCATCCTCCAGCAACTCAAACCCCTACACGATGAATCAGCAACCTGACTTCATTCAACCACCGGGAGGCACCAATGGCTGAGTTCATTAATCCACCACAGGGACAGGGACAGGGACAGCAACCTCCGGCAGCGCCGGGGTCGGCATCAGACTTCCTGAACCCGATGCAAAAGGCGGAGGCGGCAAATGCCGCAGTGCCAGCAGCGCCTATGCCGCAGGCACCACCGCAAGAGCCACAGGGTGCTGGAATGGGTGCAACCCAGCCAAACCCAGTGAACGCCCCGGATGAAGAGGCCAGCCCGGAAGAGCAGAAACAATACGAAGATTTGTTCGTGCGTGTGATGGGGGCCATTAACGACAACCGGACAGGAAATGGTGCTGAAGCATCCCCCGCTGATGCGGTGGTTAAGCTGTTGTCTGTAAAAGGAAAGGCAGCTCATGAGTCTATTGGCGCGGCTGCGGCGCTGACCATGATTCAGGTGCTGGACATTGCCAAGCGCAACGGGGTCGAATATGACCCACGCATCGTGCAGGAAGTGGGTATGGATGCGGTGGTTGAGTTGACCGAGATCGCAGACATGTCAGGGGCAATCAAGGGCATTCCTGAAGACGAGTCTGAAGAGTACAACAAGCTGATTGAGCTGGCTGTACTGGAGGCCGCAAAGGTTTTCGGAGAGCAGCAATTGCGTACCGGACAAGCGCCCCGGCAACAGGCCATGGCCGAGATCGACGAGCAGATGCAGCGCGAGGCTGACTCTGGTGAGCTGGATGACTGGCAGATGGAAGAGCTGGACCCGGAGATGAGGTCTCAGGTGATGCAGAGCGTACAGGCCAAAACAAAAGGACAAGGAGCACCAAATGGCTAACTGGTCAAAAGCATTCGCGGGGGCCGCGTCCGGTCTGGACTCCATGGTGGACACCAAGAAGCAGGAAGCAGATTACCTGTACAAGGAGATATCAGAGCAGAATCGACAGCGATGGCGAAGCGACCTGCAAAAAGACCAGCAAGATTTCCTGTCAGCGGAAAAAGATGAGGATCGGGCATGGAAGCTGAAAAACGAAATCCCGCTCAAGGAGAAAGAGATTGAGCAGCGCGGTGAGCTTGCCATTCTTCAACAAGAGTCTTTGGACACGCAGCGTTCCATTGAAAACCAGCTCAGAGAACAATCCAACATGATCCAGCAGCAGCGTGCTGATACAGGAGAGCAGCGTGCTGTAGCAGAAAACCTTGAGGGTCAAGCGCAGCTGGACGATAAATACTTAGAGCGTATGCGCCAAGGCATTGATGATTTGAAATGGAATGCGCCAAATACAGAGCGTATTAAAGCCAATGAAAAATACAGAGCCGCTGAAGCTGAAGTAAATATTACTGGCGATTCGCTTGATGAAATTAAGAGAAAGCGAAAGGCTTTTAACCAAGCTTACAGCATGATTGGTGATGCTATTACGCTCCCTGATATTCTGAACGTTCCAAAAACTGCATCTGATGCAGAAAAAGCGCAAGCAGCTGCGTTGAACCAAAAGATCACAGCGGCTTATGAAGACGCTCGTAAGAAAGCAGCTGCATTTGCTGAGCTTCCAGAAGCCCAACAGGAAGAAATCAAGCGCAAAATTTACGCGTCAGATAATAAGATCGGCACGTTTATGGAAGAGATGAACGGGCGCAGTCAAAATCCGCTTGGCGCTTTAGAGCAACCCGCACCAGAAGCGGACAAAGCAAATGCTACTGCCGCAGAACAAAATAAAAATGACATGATGGAGCCTGTTACTGAAGAGGAACGTAAGGCGGCAATGTTTGGTGGCGATAGAAAGTCGCGTCAAGCAGCGCAAGCGGACATCATGAAGCGTCAGGGTGAATGGGAAAAGAAAGTTGAAGAGCGTGCCAAGGAAATCGCAAGGCGCTCTGGCATTGACCTGAACTCAATTTCGCAAAAAGACGAAATCTATAGCAAGAACGAAACTGACAGTAGAACCTACAATCAGTTGATGGCGCAAGCTGAAGCAGAGTTAAAGCGTGAGAACCAAGACTTCATACAAAGTCCGCAGTTAGCACAAAAGTAACATAAACCTAATGAAGCCCATGATGGGCTGGGAAAGGTAATGGCAGACGAATATAAGTGGTGGGAAGACCCCGACCTTGTTGGCTCTACAGCATCAACTGAAGCGCCAGAGATTCCTGAATCAAGTCTTTCATCGACTGACTCTTTCTCATCAGCTGACTCCAATGATTGGTGGACTGACCCCGATATTGTTGGTGGTGGCGATGACGGCGAAATGCCGGAGCCAGAAGATAACACTGGCGCATCTATTCTTGACAGCACCATTGCCCAGTGGGGCCATGCCTCAGGTACGCTGGCGAAGCACATGGGTGAGGGTTTGCGTGAGTGGCTGGGCGCGGACAGTGCAGCCCGGTTCTTTGAGGATATTGGTGAGTCTGCTGAGCGCTATTGGTCCGGTAGCCTTGAGCCGGGTGAGTGGGAAGCCCTGCAAAAGAAAGCCAGCAAGGAGTTCCTGAAGCTCAGCGACGAGAACAAAAGCGCATTCAACCCCACCAACTGGGAGCTGGGGGACGCGAACCTAGAGAGCTTGTGGTACAAGCTGGTGGGTTCTGGTCCCGCCATGACTGCTGGTATGGCTGGCGGTATGGGTGTGGCAGGCGCGACCCTGAAAGGGCTTGATAAGCTGAACAAGTTTCAGAAGCTCAAGAACACGATCAAGGTAGGCAGGGCAGCAGAAATATCAGGTGGATCAGCCCAAGCAATCAAGGCAGGCAAGTCTGCTGAGCGGATGATGAAGTTCATCCAAGGCGGGTCGGCTGCGGTGGGTTACGGTGCCACTGAGGGTGGTATATCAGCACTGGCGTCAGGCAGCGAGGCCAAGGCCCGCGTCATGGAGATGCCGTTTGAGAAGCTGCTGACCGACAACGAGTATGCGACTAACGTCTATGAAGCAGCTATTGAAGAAGGCATGCAGCCCGAAGAGGCAGCTGATCACACCCGCGACTACATCTCTGATCTGGTTTACAAGGAGACCTCAGCACGAACCTTCCTGACCACGGGTGCCGCAGGTGCTGTTGCAGGCTGGGCGCTGGGTCCAATCATTGCCCGCACACCGTTCGGCCCGGAGTTTGCCAAAGGTTTCCTCAGGGGTGGTGTCAAGGGCGCTACCGCGGAAGCCAGCCAAGAGGCGGTGCAGTCTGGTTATGAGCAGTATTGGCAGAACGTAGCACTCAAGAAGTACGCTGACAGCAGCATTCAGGAAGCTGATGGTGTGTTCAGTGCTGTCGTTGATGGCGTAGTCACGGGCGCAGCCTTTGGTGGCCCCATTGGTGCCGTGGAAGGTATGTCCAATCGTCGCCAATCTATGGTGGATGATCAGGAGCGCAACCAAGAAAACACCGCGCTGTTTGAAATGCACCTGAAGATGGCTGACTCTGCTCTGGGTGAGCGGGGTTGGGCTGAGCAGGATCGCATTGGCGTGTTCGAACCCATCGCTCAGGAGTTGGCCGACACAGGCAACATCGTCAAGGCCATCTCTAGTCTGCGGAGTCTGGAGAAGACTGGTGAGCTGAGGCAGCTGGGTGCGCCGCAGCCTGAAGGTATGGACGTTCCTATGGCTCCACAGTACCGGGCCGGAGAAGAGCGCAACGGGATTGTCCTGACCGCGGACTACGGAGAGTTCCCCGGCACAGTGGGCGCGGATGGTGACCCGATAGATTTCTACCACGGCAAGACCGGGGAGAATAACTACGTCATCGAGAAGCGGAACGAGGACGGCACGTTCCAGCAACACAAAGTGATGGTTGGGTACGAGACCGAGGACGAGGCGATTGCCGCCTTCTACGAAAACTCTGACCCCGCGCATGACTCGTTCATGAGCGCCACCGAGATGGATCAGGCGGGACTGAGGGACTTCCTTGAGCTGACCACAGCCCGGTATCAGGAGCTGAAGCAAGAGGCACCTGACCTGACAGGGGTGCCTGATGAGTTCCTTGAGGCTGCAATGGAGAGCGGTGAAGACATCCCGTTCGAAAGCTTGTCGGCAGAACAAAAGGCAGTATTCAATAAAGCGGGCGTGGTGGAGTCCGTTACCGTCGAGGAAGAGGGCGCTATCCCTTATGACGTGATCCCATCTCGCACGCTGGCCACGGAGTTTGAGCGCCGCAAAGCCATCAAGGGTCCGTCCGAGGGTGAGAAAGCCGTACAGAAAGCTGTGTCTGAAGCCATCACTCAGGATGACGATGAAGACGGCAAGCCGCCGCCAGCCGCAGCGGGTGTCTTGGTGGAGAAGGAGGCCGACGAAGAGCCGCCGCTATCACTTGTTTCACGTGAAACACCCCTGAGGAACCCGAAAAATATCCGCTCACTGATGGCGCACGTGACGCCGAAGGCCGCGGACTTTGAATCCAAGCTCACAGAAGAGCAACAAGATCAGGCGCTGAAGGCTGTTGGCCTGAAGCCCGAAGAGTTTACTCGCGCCTCACAAAAGCACCACGCCCTGCGCCTGTGGGCACAGGCAGACCGCATCCACGCGAAGGCAACAAAGAAAGAGGTAACGAAGACAAAGGTAGGCGACAACCCCGCTGTCACTGCCAGATACGTACATCAGTCCATCAAGCCAGACCTGAGCCGCCTGAAGAAAGCCATGTACCGCACGGGTGCCTCTCAAAGCCCGCAATCGGGTGAGCGCAAATGGGTGGATAATCTGCCAGAGGACCAGCAAAACCGGGTGTTCTTTAATGTGGTGAGGGACCAAGACCCCAAGTCAGGTGAGCAACTGGCCAAGGCCAAGCACCTATACACCGGAAAGGCGGACAAACTGTACGACATGCACGCCGACCCATTGCGGTTGAGCGCCATGACCATGCCGGAGATTGAAGCCAAGCTCCGCGACATGGGTTACAACGGCATCATGCAGACCGACAGCAGGGGTATGTTCGGCTGGACGTGGGTTGATCTGGCAACCGCATACCAAGGCACATCACGCGGGCTTCAGGGCAAGAAGCTGCTGCAAGAGCCATCCATGCAGCGCAATCTGGTGGCGTTCGAAACCATTCATGGTCGTGTATCGCCCATTTACAAGGCGATGCAAAAGCTTGCGCCGGATGAGCGTGCTGCGTATCACACCAGTGTGCTGGGTGCGCTGTTCGATTCAGACTTCCGTGAAGACAAGCTGGCCAAGGTGCTGGGTGCCGCTGGAAGGTTGCTGCAAACAGGACAGGGCGCGTGGGAGGGTGGCCTGTCACCGAACGCCGCAGTGGAGCTGAATAGTGACGCAGAAGCTGACTTTTATGCGAACGCTGTACGTTTCATCTTCCAACAGGATTCCGCTGGCTGGATGGCGCTGGATGACAACGGGCAAGACGATGCGGTAGCCATCGAAAAGCCAGAGGGGTGGAGCGAATCTGACTTACAGGCGTTCGCTGAAGCGCTGCCGGAAGAGATTAAAGGGTTCACGCAAGTTGGCGACACCGTGTTCATTTCAAACTACACGGAGATGGATACTGACGGGTTTGTAGATGCCGTTCAGGGTGCACTTGGTGCCGTCGAAAATGCTACAATATACCGTCAGCAACTCAGGAGTAATTGGTATGACGAAAGCAAAGGGAAGCCGGAAGAATTACTTGAATCTTCCGCCATTGCCCAAGGATCACCACGCAAGATTCAGTGGGTACATGATGCAGCGCGAACTGCCCAGAGGCTCACGCGCAAATACTTCGAAGGACTCCCAAAAGACCACCAAGCCCGAAAGGAGTACGAAAAGCTAAAGGGCAACTGGCCTGACATCAGTAGGCTAGACCTTAGGCGCAGGGAAAACTGGTCAGAGAGCCGCTTAGAGCAGGCTCGACAGAAGATGAAGGAGCAGAACCTTCGCGCTGCCTACGAAAAAGATTACCTGCAAGCCCTTGTTGACCGCGTAGACTGGAGCACCCTGAACGAAAAGGTGGACGCAGCTGCGGCTGGTGCCTACACCAGAGAAGAGGTGCAGGAGGCTATCACCGAGTGGACCCTGAAAGGGGTGGCCAGCAAATACTTCAAGCGCTGGTTCGGTAAATCCAAGATTGTGGACGCTGATGGGGTGCCAATCCCCATGTTCCATAGCACCACGGCAGAGATGATCAAGGAATTTCAGTCTGGTCGCCGCGGGTTCATGTCCTTTTCTGAAGACCCGGAGTTCGCCAACTGGCATCAGCTGCGGAGGATGGGCAACAAGCCCAAGCCATTTAACATTGTCCCGGCCTTCATCAAGGCTGAGAAGGTATTCGATTACCGCAACCGCGCTATGCGGCGCTCACTGGTTCGCTTCCTGAAGAAGGAGGGGACAGAGCAAGAGGTGGTCAACCTGATTCGTGAGCAGATGATGGGCGCGGAGATGGTCACCGAGGGCACCCGCAAGGCCGCACGGAAAGACTTGGCCAGCACTCTGGGTCTGTCAGGGATGATCGCATCCGGCAGCTGGGCGGTATATGAATCGCCTGTTGTGATGAAGGTTTTACGTGAGCGTGGGTATGACGCGTTCTGGATGACCTCATTGGACGGCAAGGTCACCAATCTTGGTGTGTTCGATACCGCCAACATCAAGTCAGCAGTAGGCAACCTTGGCACCTTCGACCAGTCAATCCAAGACACGGTTTATTCCCTGCGTGCGCCCAACACACAAGAGGTGTTTCAGAGCGCCATCGCTCAGTGGGTAGATACCAAGATGGGTAAGCGCATGCCCGTCGAGCAGGCCATCAAAGCGTTCACCAACCTGAGCGGGAAAGACATTAAGAAGGATGAGGTGGACGACATTGGTCTGGTCCCCTACCTGATGGAGCTGGGCAAGGGCCAGAAGATGGTCACTCGCAACGAGCTGTTGCAGTTCGTACGTGATAAACAGATTCAGTTCCGCGAAATAGAAGTCCGCCCCACCAGCATGGGTATAGGTATACCCTTGCCCAACGAGTCGCAACGAACCCATTTGACGCCTGATGCAGCCGAGGCCAACATCGGGCGGATCAAGGACGAGCTGTCCGAAGAGCTGGCTGACCTGAATTACTCACCTACGGAGATCGAGAGCATACTGGCAGAGTATGAGCGTAATGGCACCTCTGCACTGGACGATTACCTTGGTGCGCTTTCGGTCAACCATTTTCACCGCTCGATGAACGATGCCAAGCTGGACTTGTGGCAGGCACGGTTAAAGGAAAGCCAAAGAAACCGTATGGTGGCTGAGCCTTCTGATGATCAAATTCGAACGGGCGGCTTGAAGTATAGCGAGTACACCAGCTTTTACGAAGCGGGTTACCAGATGTACGACAACCCCACATACCGTGAGTTTGTGATCACCATCCCCATGCAGGATGGTCAGACTGATCCATTCAAAACACACCACTGGGAAGACGATAACGTGATCGTGCACATGCGGGCATGGACTCACGTTGATTCAAGCACCGGGGAGTCCAGTCTGTTCGTGGAGGAGGTTCAGTCAGACTGGCACCAACAGGGCAGCAGATACGGCTACAACACAGGACTTGATGGGTCGCCACCCAACGGTCCATTGCAGCATACGTGGGCCAATCTGGGGATGCGGAGACTGATTCGCTACGCCGCAGAGAACGGGCACCACCGCGTGATGTGGGCCTCCGGCGACATGCAGCGCAAGCGCTATGACCTGATGGGGATGGGCGTCTCTCATATAGCCGTTACCAAAGAGGCTAATGACACCTTCCAAGTCGAGTTTAAAATCCATGGTGAAAGACACTCTTCCTCTGGCCTAAGCCAACGTGATCTGGATAAGGCGATAGGTGCGGAGATTGCTGACAGAATCACCAAAAAAATGGATCAGCAAGGCAGTGATCGAGCTGAACTCAGTGGTGAGGAGGTGCGTTGGACCGGGGCAGCAGTTAAGAAATTCTATGACTCCAATTCAAAGACGGGCCTGCGTTACCTGACGGACAAATACATCAAGCGTTACGGCTCAAAGGTTCAGGTATATGAGAACGTCAAGGTTTTAGGAAACTACGTAGATGTGTGGGGCTTTGAGGTTACTGACAAGCTGAGAGAAAAGGCCATGGCTGGCCAGTCTCCATACAGCCTGACAGACAACGTGGCCAGCGAGATGATGCGCCGACTGGAGTTGTATCAGCTGCGGGCCTATTTGGAGAAGAGCACCAAGTCAAGCAGCACCAACCGCGCCATCCGCGCACGGCTGATGGATGGCGCAGAGCGTGGCTTTTACAGCAAGTGGATTGTGCACCACTCAGGGGTCATGATCGGCAAGTTGGATCGCAGCGCCATGATCCGGCGAATAGCGGAGCGGATTGCCTCAGGTGATATGGTCACACAGCGCAACGCTATTGCCCCCAACATCATCGAAAACGAGTTGCGGCACATCGTATCCACGTGGGAGAACCCACCACAGTTTGAGGTTCATCGGGACTACACCACCCTGCCACCCAGACTGCGGAACAAGGTGATCACGCACGGCTATCAGTGGCGCATCGAGGGAACCATTGACCCACTGGCGGGCGGCAAGGTTCATATTGTTGCGTCAAATATTGGCAGTATCGAGAGGCTCCACCGGGTGTTTACCGAAGAGGCTCTGGGTCACTTCGGTTTGCGGAAGGTCTTTGGTGAAGAGTTCCGGCCATTTCTGAAGGGCGTGCTGCCATCAGTCGAGGGCAGCAAGGCATGGAACAACCTGCTGGAAGAGTACCCTCACCTGAAACGCACAATAGAAAGTGGCACCCAGAAGAACGCTATGCGTGCCAAGCTGTTGGCTACAGAGGAGTTGATAGCCAAGCAGGAGGTTGACCAGACCGTCTGGCAGAAGTTTGTGGCGTGGTTCAGGGAGTGGTTGCGTAAGCACAACCTGATCACCACCTACACCGAGAACGACATCAAGCACGTGATGGCCAAGGTCCACGCGCATGTTATGAACGGCGACACGCCGCACGCATGGGGTGAGCGTAACTTCAATGGCGCAGTCTATCGTGACCACGGCATGGTCTATTCGCTGTATGGGGATATCCTCAAGTCAAGACTGGAAAACCGCTTGACGGACGCCAAGTTCCAAAAGAAGGCACCCCCGGCACAGTACCTTCAGATGCTGAAAAACCCGCAGAAGTTTCCACAACAGGAGCTGGCGTACAGTGGCATCATTCCGTGGTTAGAAAGCCAACAGATTAACGACCCCAAGACAGCAGTCACATCACAGCAGCTGTTGGATGTATTTCACAAAAACAAACCAAGATATCAAGTCATATCTCGCTCAGGTAAGTACCTGTTCCCATCCTTGCCGCTGAGCCAGCTGGTACGGGTTGGCGCATCTGACGTGCGTAATGATGTTGACATGGCAAAGGTCGATTCGGATGCAAACATGTTCGGTGACTTGCTGCGTGAGTACATGGACAAGGCGGACGCAGACCCCAGATCGGAAGAGTGGCAGGTGCTAACCGACAGGCTGCGGCGCAACCTTACTGATAGTTTTATGGAAGGCTTTAATGCCGGAACCCTTACGCCGCGCCTTTTATATCAGCATGAGTTTTTAAGTAGCCCTCTGGGTGACTGGGTTGATGACAACAACATTCCAGATTATAGAGCTTTGGCTGATGATCCAGAGCGGCTGTCTGTGGTGCTTGGTGTTAACGATGCTGACGCCCCCATCACCTATGAAAATTCAAACGCACACATCAAGGCGTTTATGTCCGGTGTGCTAAAGCAGGCGCTGCAAAACAACGACATGGCATACAGGCGCAAGCAGGTATTCATGCACATAGAGCTGGAGCGCTATGGCCCACTGGGTAATGTTGGGGTGCAGTACACAACCAACCGTGATGGTGAGATCGACGCGATTGTTGGGCTTGAGGGGAACCGCAGGTTCAAAACGCTTGATGCTCCAGATTTAGTCGATGGCATGAACCAGCTGGTTGATGAGTATCATAAAGACCTCAAGGAGTGGGCGGCTTTTGATATGCCCGCTGGCTTTGTCAAACCCAAACAGCCCGATCTGTCTGATCGCCTGATAGAGCGGGTGCAGGCATATATCGAGACCAAGATAGAGGAAGTCACTGATCGACGTGATTTCATGGACATGCCATCAGAGGAAATCATTCCGGCAATTCCAGAGGCTGGTGAAACAATCAAAGAGCTGATGAGTTCTGGCAACTCCGGCTCTGGCATCATGGAGTACCACAACCCAGACGCGGAACTGAGCAGGTCCGTATATGACTCAACCCAGTACGACGAGTACACGTTTGAGGGTGCGGTGGAGAGTTCTTATGGTGTTATAACTATTGAAATGCTTGATCCACCGCTTGGGGCAACGGATATTCCTAGTTCAAGCGCGCATTTTTCCAGAGGAGTTTACAACATCCTGCATGCGCGGATGCAGACCCGGATGGTGGATGGCCTTAAGGTGTTGTCACTTGAAGAGGTGCAATCAGACTGGGCGTCTGCGTACAACGCGTCTGAGCCGCTTCAGAAAGAACAGACGGAGTGGGAAAACAAGAATTGGCGTCTGATAGGAAAGGTTGCCAAGGTTGCCAATGAGCAGCTTGACTACGCGACCTATAGGAGTGGTAACAGAAACATTTTTGAGATGCTGACGTTGTTCGAAGAGAACACCGCATTGCTTGAAGATCAACCGCTCGACTTCCAGTCAGGAATCCGATCTTCCTATGATAGCATTGCGAAGAGCGCCATGACTTCTAACACGTTCATTTCTTTGCTGAGCAAGGTTGATTCTCAGCTGGCAAATGAGTGGAAGAAAGCCGTTAAGACTGAAGCGCGGGACATGCAAAAAACAAAAACCGAGATGCCTTGGGTGCGCTCATACCCAGAGCTGGCGCTGCGTGCAGTAACCAAGTGGGCCATTGCCAACGGTTATGATGCGGTGGCGTGGCCTGAGGGTGGTGAGGTGGCCCAGCTTTACAGTGGGTGGGAGCAAATAGCTGGTAAGCACAATGGCTTGGTTATTGACCTGAAGACGCAGAATGTCAAAGGTGTGAAGATAGCAGAACAGGATCAGAACGACTTCACTGAGGTGTCGCAGTCAGCTGACTTGGACACCTTCATCAACAACAGCTTTGATAATGACGCCGCGATGCGGGACAGTGGCGTGCCCTACGATTTAGATTACCTGACCGAAATCATTGAGGAGGGTGGCGCTAACGCAGAGCTGGCTAAAGGGTTGGCAGGTTATGTTAAGGCGTACCTGAGCCGTGACAGGGAGGGTGACTGGGAAAACGCGCTGGAGAGTAACATCTACCATGCAGAGGGTGACAGAATTTTCGTTCGCCTGCCAGAGGAGCGGCTGTACAACGCACGCCTGCACAAGCTTCTCTATAACAGACTGCTGGTGAATGCCGCCAGAGATATTGCAGGGTACAACAAGAAGGGTAAGTGGACCCGTGACGGCAAAGAGCCAGTTGGCCGGATGTTTATCGAAGAAGCGTACAGCTATAAAAAGTGGGGGAGTAGACGCAAGAGATCAGACGATGTGCGAAGAGGTCAGTGGCTAGAGGGTGACTACTGGGACGGGAGCATCTTTAGACTGCTGTCTGAAGAAATGAGGGATAAGGTGTCAGATGACCCGGAAGGAGCTGACTTTAGAGAGATCGGGATTGCGCGACAACAGCAGCTCCATGGCCGGGACGGAGGCCAGCTTCGCGGCAAACTGGCGTATCACTTGAGTGGTTACGAAGGTGAGCTTGGTCCCCGATACCAAAACGACCCACGAGCTATTCGCACAGAATACAACCTAACACAGGATGGTGAGGTTTTCGAAAACGTCTCAATTCTTAAGCTGTGGGGGTGGGATCGCGCCCGATCAGAATCGAGTATTAAGGTGCGCCCGGTTAGAGCTGCTGAAGTGATGCACGCCAACAAGTACCAAACCGGAGTATTCTCAAACTCCAACTACATGATCATGCAAGTAGAGACCGAGAATGGTCACGTGATTGATATCCCCATCAAACACATAAACACTTCGGGTAACTTTGGCACAGAAGCCGGGTATGACTTCAGTGATGTAAGCTTGGACCCAACGGCTTCATCCCTGTACTACCGAATGGTGTACCAACTGATGCAGTCATGGGGTATTGCAAATCCTGCGCCAACCAGAGTTCCGTCCACGCTCTTGAAAGACCTCTATATGGATGTGTACAGCAACCTCGATGCGATGTCGTCAGGTGATGCGGATGTCAGTAGCAGGACGCGTGATGCTTATTCCGAGATGCTGGATGGCGCATGGAAGAAAAGTCACTCATCGACGTGGGACAACTCAGAACCCAGTGATCATGAGTTGTCGTGGGCTGATTTCAAGATCAATAACCGCACTGGCGAGCCTGTAGCTGACGAAGACGCTCTTTCTGGGGCGGACTGGATGACGGTGCGGCAGTTCGGCAGACCATCACCCAAGCTGCTGGAGTGGTTGCGTGCCAACGCTTCCATGGAAGAGAAGACCGATGGTGCTCACGCGCTTGCGTTCTTGTTGGAAAATCAGGACTCCAGTGAGCGGGACAGGATCATGGCGATGATGTCGCCTGATATGTTAGGTGATTCGTTGAAGCCACCCACTCACATAGAGTCGGCTTCAATGATCCCGGTGCGGTATTACGCCAAGAACCCCAGAGAGACCCCCACTCTTGTCCCCATTGAGCGTGCAGAAAAAGCTCTCGCGGATGATCGTGCTGGGAATGTTGAGCAGAAAAAATACGGGCTTGATAATCCAGAGTTTCCAGAACAGGTGTGGCACGCTCTTACGCTCACCCCGGAGGTGGTAGAGAGCGCCGAAGACCTAGAGTTCCCCCTGTCCTTGAGGCGTCAGCGTGGGCACGACAGGCAATACAGCATCATCAACAACAAGATCGCCAAGGCACATTCTGATATGACGGTGCTGGACCGGGTGACTGTGTGGACCAACACCCTCAAGGAAGCCATTATTTCCGGTGACATGTTGTGGGGTATTAAGCAGGGTCTGCTGGACGATGCCGCCAGTGTTGAGCGGTGGGAGCGTGAAATCTTTGGTGATGTGCAGGACGCATCCATCTCGCCCTACAAGTCGATGCACATGACGAAGAACTTGCCTTCTGTGATGGCGGCAATTGCTAAGGCTGGTATCCCGGTCATGAGAGACGGCGCATTCCAGCCTGCCGGGAATCGTAAGGGCTTTATTGACATCTTCAGGCCACTGTATGAAAACCCGGACGGCGATTTGCTGCGGTTGTGGGAAGGTTATGCGGCGGCACGCCGATCCAGTCAGTTGATTGAACAGCAGAACAAGGACGGCACGCTGCGTGAAAAGCTGTTCTCGCCAGAAGAGATAGCTGACTTGCTTGCTCTGGGTGAACAATACCCTGTGTTCAAGGACGTATTTGACGACTGGACCAAGTTCAACGACGATCTGTTAGCTCTTGCTGTAGAGCAGGGTGTGCTCAGTCAGGCCGAGGTGGACGCGTGGTCTACGTATGATTACGTACCCTTCTTCCGCGCCATGGAAGAGATCGAGGGGGTGGATCAGCGCACTGGTTGGGGTAAGGTGAAGGCCGGGGTTGCTGGTCAGCAGTCGGGCATCAAACGACTGCACGGCTCCGAGAAGATGTTGGGCAACGTGATAGAGAACATGTGGTTCAATACGGCCAGCCTGATAGACAAAGTGTACAAGAATCACGCGATGAGCCGAGTGGTGGATATGCTGGAAGGCATCGCCATGACAGAGGAAGAGATGCCATGGGAGGCTGTCCGCACCACCAATGCTCAGCTGGCTGCGGCGCTGTCACGCGCTGGTTTGCTGAGCAAGGACGCCGACACCGCGCTGAAACAGGTCAAGGGTATGACCTCAGAGCAACGGCGGCAGTGGAACGTAATCTTCCGCAGGGTCAAGCCCACTGGACCCAATATCGTTTCGGTCATGCGTGATGGCAAGCTCCGCTACTACCAAGTTCAGGACGAGAACCTGTTACGCACCCTGAACGGGATGGGTGCTGAAGCGATGGGCGGCATCATGAAGGCCATGGGGCTGTCCAAATCTCTGCTCACCCGAATGATCACCATTGATCCCGCTTTCATGCTGGCCAACTGGATGCGCGATACGCTGTCAGCATGGGTAACCTCAGACGCCAACTTCGTCCCTGTCATGGATTCAATCGCCTCTATGGGTGATGTCTGGAAAGAGGACGGCACCTTCATAAAGATGATGATGTCAGGTGCTGGCGGTGGCGGGTTCTATGACCTGACTGGAGGCAACGTCAGTAAGGTTATTGAAGAACAGTTTGGTGGCATGGGTGGCTGGATACCCAGAGCATGGCGTGGCTACATGAAGTTAGGCGCAATGTCAGAGAACTCCAACCGTCTGGCGATTGCCAACCGCATCGAGCAGAAAGGTGGCACCGCTTCAGAAGCGATGTATCAAGCGCAAGACATTATGAACTTCACTATGTCCGGTGACTGGTCTGCGGTCAGGTTCCTGATCCGCACCGTCCCGTTCCTGAATGCCAGAATGCAGGGGCTATATAGGCTGTACCGCGGCGGCAGAGATCACCCCCTTGGTTTCACAATCAAGGGCGTGGCTCTGATGGCCGCATCAATGGCGCTGCTGGCACGTAACTGGGACGATGAAGATTACGACAGGCTAGAGGGCTGGCAGAAGGACATGAACTGGAACTTCTTTGTGGATGGTGTGCAGTATGCCATTCCTAAGCCGTTCGAAGTGGGGTTGCTGTTCGGCACGGTGCCGGAGCGGATGATGCGCTACCTGCTGGGCAAGGACGACCTGTACGAGCTGAAGGAGGCCGGGAAGCGTGCGGTGGGTGAGACCCTTTCATTCAACCCAATCCCGCAGCTGTTCAAGCCGATGTATGAGCTGGGTGCCAACGTGAACCTCTTCACAGGAAACCAGATTGAAAGCATTGGCCTGAGAGGAATGGAGCCACCCTTCCGATACTCACCATGGACTTCGCCGCTGGCTATCCGTGCTGGCAACGTGATGCCGGAGTGGATGGGTATCGCCCGCAGCCCGGTCAGGATTGAGCATGCTATTCGTGCTTATACGGGAACGGTTGGTATGTACACCCTGAACTCCGTGGACTGGATCGTCAGGCAGTTCGATGAGAATCTGCCAGAGCGACCCGCCCGGAAGTGGTATGAGGCTCCCGTGCTGTCCCGTGTGATCAAGGGTGAGTCGGCAACTAGCCGTTACAACCGTTACGCAGATCGCATGTATCGCCTGATCGACAAGGCCAACGAAGCGCAGGGTTCCTATAATTCCCTGTTGCGGCAGGGTCTGATGGAGGATGCAGAGAAGTTCGCGGACAAGCGGGCCAACCTGATCAACCCGTACTACAAGAAGGACAGCAAGAGCCTGTTCGGTGGCTATAAGTCTGACACCAGTAAAATAGATCAGACCCCACGCAGGGCAATACTGGATGTGCAGAAGAGGTTGCGTGAAGTCTCAAAGACCCAGCGTGAGATTATGATGCACCCGAACATGCCTCCAGACGAAAAGCGCTCCATGCTGGATCAGTCCAACATAGAGCGCCATGAGATACTTGCTGAAGCCAAGTGGCTTATTGATGAGTTAGAGGGCGGTAACTGACTCCACGTCATCCTGCTTCGCCCAACCGGGGCGAGAAATCGGGACAACGCGGTTGGTGTAGCCCTCCCACTCATCATTGATCATACAGAAGTTGATGGCTGACAGGCCGGAGGTGTAGCTGTCCTCACCTGCCTGCACGTCCTCTTCGTCCAGCTCGTAGAACGCCATCAGCCGGGGGTCCGCTTCCGTGACGGTGCGCCCGTCCGGTTTCTCCATGACCCCGAAGATGAAGCGCCTGACTGGTTTGCCGCAGTAACGGATGCCGTCAGAATAAAAAGCCTGCTGTATATGATAGCCAAAATTGGCAATGGCCCGTGAAAACCCCTTGGGGCTGGCGTCCTGTGCGGTTTTCAAATCAACCACGGTTCCAGACTTCTCATCGTACCAATCAGGGCGGCACTTACACAGCAGGCCCGTTACGGGGTCACGCCAGACAAATGACAGCTGGCTTTCACCAGACTTCATGATGTCTTTCATGACCGGGTTGGTGGTGATGGCAGCGGTGGTGGCCAGAGCTTCCTGATACTGGGCAAACGACACCACGGTGCGCTTGTCCTTCATCAGCTTGGCCCACGTTTCCTTGCCTTCCTTGGTGCGCCTGTTCAAGTCCTTGGGAGCTACGATGAACTGCTTGTCCCATAATTCTGGTTCAAAGGTCAAGCAGTCCACCGCAGACCCCATAGTCAGAGCCGGAGTAGGCTCAGCAGGCGGCGAATCCAGCATCGCCCTCAAGTGAAAGGGCGATTTGTTAATCGTTTTCAGCCATGTAGAACTCACGGCTGTGCGGTCTGCATGGTACTCTTCGTTGGGAATACCTTTGTGAATACCTACTTTCATTTTTCCTTACCTCTGTGTTGATAGTGTTCTCGGAACTGTCGTTCCAGCCCGTGTCGGTGCCGTCGATGTTCCATGTGTTAGTGGTTTTCCCGTGCACAAAGACGCCGTGCGCGAGGTAATTGTCAACGCGCAAGATGAAAACTAAGTCGCCACCTCTTGTGGAGTAGTAGCGTCCTGCTCTGAGTCGGATGGTTCCGATGTCGATAACATTTTCCATCGCTCCAGTCCTTCCTTCATCAACGATGCTGCCGCATCAAACTCTTCTGCACTGACGTGGCGGATTCCTTTGAAACCCATCTTGCTTGCCAAGCCAGACAACCATGCGTCATGTGCGCTGCCCTGAACACCAGCCCCAGTCATCATGTTGATCAGTTCACTGATCTGATCTGAGGTCAGCGTATCTGACTCGTGGATTACTTTCGTTTCCGAAAAGTCCATCGGGTCAGTGCGCTCTACTGCGTCCATCATGGCTACTGCCCGGTGGTCACGCAGTTTCGGCAGCAGGTTCCACCCGCGCCGAACGACACACTTCTTGTACATCTGTTCCTTAAACGGGCCGCGCCACACGAAGGGCACTTCACCGTTGTTCTTTTTAGCGGCTGCATCGCGGCAACCGCGCAGCGTGGCCCGATCCATGACTTCGATCTTCACATCGCCATTGGTCAGGTGAAACGCAACCCACGCATGAGTGACTTCACCACGGTCCTTGCCAATGATGTGCTTGAACCGCTTCTCGCCACTCTCGGACCACTGCTCCCACGTATCGCCTTCACGAACCACGTCCGTTTCGACCTTGGTGACCACACCAGTCCTCAACACGATCTGTACCAGCCCCATATAGGACGGGCTTGCCGTGCAGTTATTCTTGTAGGGGATTAAGTACGCTTCCTTCATGGCCGGGGACAGAGACAGCCCCATCACAGCCAGATCAATCATGGAGCGCCCGATACTATCCGGGTCACAGCGCTTCAGCTGCTTGGAGTTTTTGATGATCTCCAGAGCATAAGCCTGCTCCACCTTCCAATCCAGATCGTCGTCACGACGAACCCGATTGTACTCTTTACACAGAGCGCCACCCCTACCTAAGTGTCGCTTTACTTCTACCAACTGCTGTTCCATTTCCTTACCTATTGTGTTGATGGTTGATTCATTATACCTCACCAGTGCATTATATGCAATATGATTATCAAAACATGAGAATCAGGTATAAAAAAACCCCGCACGTGAGGTACGGGGTTTCAACCTATCAACACCATGTCTCGTTGGTAAGGAGAAAGCATGGTAGGGCAAATATACCACATGTGGTGTCTATAAATAAAGAAACCCCCCAACATATGGGGGGCTTCAAATGACTCTTGACGTATGCAGGGGACAAGAGTATCTTCGGAAACGCGAATAAACGAAGACAGAGTCAATATATCACACATATGGACCCCTGTCTTCTTATTCGCCAGCCCGACACGCTGTAAGTGTGCGGACGCTGGTCATCGTTGCCTGTCAGAAAAGTGGCCAACAAAAGAGCGGATTCGGAGCTACCGCCCCTCCACCGTGACCTGCATGTGATGCTGGGATCGCTGAGTACCTGCCTCTCGCCGTGGCGATGCAGGGAAAAGGGCGGCGCTGTGCCTAAACCTTTGTTTATCCTATTGTTTCCAATTGCCAATTGTAATTTCCAATTTTCTAAACTCTATTCCATACGTTGCACTAGGTGCACTCATGCGCTATACTGTGCATATGTTTGATTTACGCAAGTATCAGTGGCTGAACAAAGAGCAGATACGGCAGCAGTTTCGCCGGGTGTTCAGCGTTCTGTACCAAGCAGGCACAGGCTCCGGCAAGACGGTGACCGCTGCGTCCATTGTGATGGATGCCGCCAAGCGGGAGACAGTGGTGTGGTTCATCGCCCACCGCAGGGAGCTGATCGAGCAGGCCAGTCGCACACTCCACAAGTGTGGTGTGAAGCACGGCATTATCATGGCCGGGTACAGGTATGACGCCTCAGCGAGAGTACAGATATGCAGCATTGATACGCTGCGTGAGCGCCTGATGAAGAACGATAAGTTGGTGGTTATTCACAAGCCAAAACTGATTATTGTTGACGAGGCTCACCGCAGCCTGTCACCCAGCTACCTGAAATTATTTGAGATGTTTCCGCGGGCCTATCGACTGGGTTTAACCGCAACCCCGGTACGCTCAGATGGCCGAGGTTTGGGCCACGTTTATGACTCCATGGTGCAAGCACCCTCTGTTGCGGAGCTGATCGAAGACGGGTGGCTGGTTAGGCCGCGGTACTTCACTGGCGCAACCGCTGATCTGGAAGGGATCAAGACCCATGACTACGACTATGCGCGTGGTGAACTGCAAGCCCGGATGAACAATGCGGTGCTGCGGGGTGACGTGGTAGAGCAGTGGATCAGGCATGGAGACAACCGGAAAACTATCGTGTTCGCGTCTGGGGTGAAGCACTCACTGGCGCTGAAAGAAGAGTTTGAGCGGGCTGGCATCCCTGCCATGCACATCGACGGACACACTCTGAACAGTGAGAGGATGGACCTGATCGAGAGGTTCAGGAGCAGCGACAAGTACCGGGTGCTGTGCAACTGCATGATCGTGACCGAGGGCTTTGATGTCCCAGAGGTTGGTTGTGTGGTGCTGGCCACAGCAACCAAGATCATCTCCAAGTACCTGCAAATGGGCGGGCGCTGCCTGCGACCAGAAGAGGGTAAGGAAGATTGCATTATCATTGACCACGGTAGCAACATCATGCGCCACGGCTTTCTGGAAGACCCGGTGCCTTGGTCACTGGACACCGAGGGGCGGATCACAGAGAGAACCGCGAAGGAAAGAGAAAACCTGCCACGAGAGTTCACATGTACTGAGTGTGGTGCTGTGTTTTCGGGTAGGGTCAGGTGCCCGGAGTGCAACACTCGATTGGAGTTGGTTGGTGAGAACGACCTGATTAACACCGTAGAAGAGTTGATTGAGGTGACGCGGGGCGCGGTAGGCATGAAGGCCGCGGACAAACAAAAGGTGTACTCGGAGGTGGAGCAGAAGAACTTTCATGCTCAGCTGATGGGGTATGCAGGAGAAAAGGGCTACTCTCAAGGCTGGGCGGCGCACAAGTTCCGTTCCAAGTTCGGGGTGTGGCCACCAAAAGGTTGGTTAAGCAGCCCAATACAAGAGCCATCAGCGCTGGTGCGTGCGTACGTGCGCGGACAGAACGCTGCCTATCACATAAGGAGAAAGTATCGTGAAGAGCAACAGGAAGCCTGACATCATGGTGCTGGCCAAGGGAAAGTGGCCAAGCATCCTGAGAGGAACGGGCATCGACGAGCGGGCGCTGTCTCAAAAGCATGGCCCGTGCCCCATGTGTGGCGGTAAGGACCGCTTCAGAACCATACAGCTGGACGGAGACCTGCGCTGGATATGTAACCAGTGTGGTGGTGGCGATGGCATGGACCTGTACATGGGTATCACCAGTCAAGATTTTAAACAGGCGGCAGATGATCTGCGGCCCACCGTGGGCGGCTACCAGTGCCTGCCACCGGATGTCATTCAAAAGAAGGACCGGAGACGTATTATGAAGAACAACGTGGAGTTGTGGGGAGACGGTGTAAGTCAGCACCCAATGCTGGAAGAGTACCTGAAGAGCCGGGGGCTGGCTCCAGCAGAGTACGCAGGCGCAGACCTGCGGCTGGCAGAGAAGGTTCCCTACTTCGATGAAGACGGAAAAAGGAAAGGCACCCTGCCCGCAATGCTGGCGAGAGTGAGCACCAGAGATGGCAAGCTGGCACTGGTGCACCGCACCTACCTGCACAAGAGGGCGGACAACTTTGAGTTCGCTACCAAAAAGAAGATGACCTCATCAGCACGGGACTGGAAGGGCGGAGGTATTCGCCTGTTCGGGACCAAGCAAGCACACCAGAAGATGACCTCATCAGCGATGATTGTGGCAGAGGGGATTGAGACCGCACTGTCCATGCGTGCCAGAGTCTATCGCAAGAGTGGGTTGTTGGTGCCCTGCTGGGCAGCAGTCAGCGCTAACGCCATGGAGAACATTGCCATACCGGACCACATCACCCACGTCCTGATCGGGGCGGACAATGATGCCAGCTTCACTGGGCAGAAGGCAGCATACACGCTGGCCAACAGGCTGACCCTCCACAAGCAGTGGAAGAAGAAGGTCACCGTGGAGGTGCCAGATGAGATCGACACAGACTGGAACGATGAGATCAGGAGAGCAGCATAATGGATAGATATATGGTATCGGACTCACCCAATGGTCCATGGATGGAGTTCAGCATAACCAATATGCCTCACGCGGCGCTGACACAAGCCCGCGCCAAGATGAGCTGGTCAGTGGTGTGGGTAGCCAAGATGCGGCCCATCATGGGTGAAGACCTGATGCCCTCAGCGGAGCTGATGCGCGGAGAGATCATGGAGCGCTTGGCAACGCAGCACGGAGGGCAGGTAGTTACCCAGCTGGAAGAAGACATTCAGATGGAGACCCTGTACATCGACATATGCGATGCAGCCACGGGCCACCTGCTGGATGTAGAGACCGAGGTGATGGTGCCGGAGATCAAGAAGGCTTACGGCAGAGACCAGAGCGTCAGGGCAACAGACTTTCTGCCGCCCAAACTGAAGATAGAAGACCTGCTGTGAGCGACCAAGATTACGTTGCATACCACGGGTTCTGTTACCTGAAGGGGGCCACCGACAGCCACAAGACGGGCCTCCAGATACAGCTCAGGCTTGAGCACGAGCAGGACTACAAGAAGTTCAAGTCATTCAAGAAGAGACGTAAGGGTAAGGCTGGAACCGGGCTGTACAGGACAATGACGAGGGTTGAGGGCAAGGAAGGGTGGTATGGCCCAGTCGATCTGAGGTTCCTGCGCTGGACAGTATCGTCAGCGAACGGCGCGGTTATCACCTTTGAGATGACCGACTACGACGAGTGGAGGGGCATGAGAGATGGCCCGGCCATAGATGCCGGGTACGAGGACCACCAGATCAACAAGGTGGAGGTGATGTTCATCGAGCTGGATGAGGAAGGTAAGCCAGTGAACGTCGAGCAGAAAGCGAAGCTGGAGAAAATGGCAGCTAAGCGCAAGTGGCCCAAAGGCGGGCCGCAGAGCAAGCGAGCAGCGCGGTTGTGTCAGGACGAAGAGTTCGTCCGGTGGGTCTTGGTAAGGCAGAGCAAGGCTGGCAACCCACCTCCGTGTAACAACCCACCTCCGTCTGAGATAGCAGAGTGGATGAGGGGGATGTGTGACATCGACACTCGCGCACAACTGGATCACGACGAGGCAGCGCTGATTCGGTTCGAAGAGAACGTCATGAAGCCGTTCCTCAGGTATACAATGAGTGCATAAGATGCTACACTAGGGTTCTATCAACAGAAGGAGTTAGTAATGAGTAGACAGATTAGACGATTGATGTTTTCCCGTGAGGCGTATCATGACATGTTCAGGATGCGGGCCAAGGGAGCGTCCTATCAAAAGATAGCCGACACCTTTCATTGCAGTGACGTGTTCATTGCGGAGGTTATCAAGAAGAAGACACGCCAAGAAGAGACCGCGCACGTGCCACCCAAGCTGGTGGAGAAGGCCCAGAGCATGGGCATGGCGAGATCAAACCGACAAGCGGTTGAGGTGGGGACGCCAAAACCAAAGGCACCAAAGAAAAATAGCTACCCGGACTTCCTCATCCGCGAGGGCTTTAATGCGCTGTCGCGCTTAATGGAGGCAAAGGAGGCTGTTGTGGTTGCCAAGAGACGGTGCGATGAGGCGCTGAAAGCCTGTTATGAGTCGGGCTTGAGCGAGGCGTTCATCGAGCTGGCGCTGGAAGAGGCTGAAAGGGTGCAAAAGGGTGCATGACCAAGGATGAACGAGCGTATCAAGCAAGAGTTCGTGAACTGGGGTGCCTCATCTGTGAGCGCCCCGCCTCACTGCATCACATCCGAGAGGGTGTTGGACGAGGGCAAAAGTCAAGCGAGTATGATGTGCTGCCTCTATGCCCTGACCACCACCAGCACGGAGGATACGGTGTGGCGTTTCACGCTGGCAAGAAAAAATGGCAAGACAATTTTGGCACGGAAGCTGAGCTGCTTAGAAAGGTCAAGGAGAAGTTAGGTGAAGACGCGTGATGACGAAATGCGCGAACAAGCCGTGAAGTTTCATGAACGAAACCCGGATGTATGGAAGCTGTTCGTCAGGTTCACCTTTGAGAAGATCAACAAGGGCTTCCGACACTACTCTGTCAGGGGTATCTGGCATAGGATACGCTGGGAAACCCCGGCAGGAGATGACGGGCTGGAGAGGTTCAAACTGGGAGACCACCACGCGAGGTTTTACGGGGACAGGTTTATGAGAATGTACCCGAAGCACGCGGGGTTCTTCCGACAAAAGGAGTCGAAGGCAAAAGACCAGCCAGCGACAGGACATGGCGAAGCAACGCCAGTAAAAATATTCAACACCTAGGAGAAAGCAATGAGTGATTTAAACCAAGTGCAATTGATCGGACGGTTGGGCGCAGACCCGGACGTAAAGTATTCCGCATCAGGTGCGGCCATAGCCAACCTGAGTCTGGCCACAGGAGAAGTGTGGAAGGACAAACAGACCGGAGAGAAGAAGGAGCGCACTGAGTGGCACCGGATTACCTTCTTTGGTCGGCAGGGTGAGGTTTGTGGTGAGTACCTGAAGAAAGGATCACAGGTATACGTGTCTGGTAAACTCCAGACTAGGAAGTGGCAAGACAAGGATGGCAATGATCGTTATACCACTGAAGTTATTGGTAACAACATGATCATGTTGGGTGGTCGAGGAGATGCCGCACCCGCACAGGGTGGGTTCAGAGATAAGCCCAAGCCAGAGGGAGAGTCTAATGCAACAGAGGAAGATATTCCGTTCTAATGCCAAGGAAGAAAGTGGAAAAGGTGAAGCTGTCAGACCTTCTCGGACAAGAGGGAGAGTCTAATGCAGAGCTTCACAAGGATAACCCGGAAAAGCGCAAGAACCACTTACGGTATCGAACGCCACGGAACAGGCTGATAACCACGAGGGGGGCGGAATACAATCGCCCCCTGTCTGGTGACCCAGCCATGGACCTGAAGCGTCAGGAGGTTATGCGGGAGTTCATCAGTAATGGGTTCCACCAGACCAAGGCGTATGCCGCGGTGTATGGGTGCTCTCTGAAAGCGGCAAAGAAGAGCGCTAACCAGCTGTTCAACTCTAGTACGTTCAGGGCGCAGCTGCGACTGATGATGCTGGGGGCGGACGGTAATCTGGCGGAGCTACCCAAGGAATACCTGCTCCAGAAACTGATTAACGTCATCGAGCTGAACATACTGGACTATATAGGAGATGACGGGCGCTGGCTGACTGTTGAGGAGCTGAGGGCGCTGCCAATTGAGCTTCAGCAGGAGCTGGAAGATTTCAAGATGGTCAACACCGTCCGCTACGTGGCTCTGAAGGATGTGGATGGTAACGTGGTCATGACAGACGGGGAGCCACACACAGTTGAGGTAAGGGAGCAGCAGGTTTACCTGAAGCTCCCTAGCAAGCAAGCAGCACGTGATCTGCTGGCGAAGGTAATGAGTTGGATCACCCTGCACGTTGAGCATTCAGGCACAATAACGGCGGAGACGCTGATGAACGCAGACAAAAGAATCGAGAGGTTAAGACGTGACGACATCGAAGGAGAATCCCAGCGCATTGCCGCAGATTGACGCGCAATACGAGTTTAATAGTGACCCACAGTATGCAAATAAGCTTATCGACCAGCTGTTGCAGGGTGGCTTCACGCTTGCACAGGTAGCGTCCCACACGGGCATTTGTAGGCGTTCACTTAGTTACATGAGGCAGAATGGCATCCGTTCCTTCCCCTTCCAGATAGCACTTGAGATCATGGCCGGGGAGCGCACCTTAGATGGCTGAAGCGGCACGGTTTGAGTCTCAGGAGGCTGCGGAAGAGTTTGCTGAGAAGATCATGTCCTTCAAGGACGATCCTTATTCGTGGGTTCTATGGTGCTATCCATGGAAAGAGCCGGGGGCGCTGCAAGATTATGATGGGCCGGATAAATGGCAGACCAGAGTCCTGCGGGGGATCGGCAACGACATCCAGTCAGGCAAATCCAACATACGTATCTGTGTAAGCTCAGGCCACGGCATCGGCAAGACCGCACTGGTCTCATGGATTATTCACTGGTACATCTCCACCCACCCCAATCCTCAGATCGTTGTCACCGCTAATACTGGGACACAGCTCACCACTAAGACGTGGCGAGAGCTGGCCAAGTGGAAGACCTACGCCATCAACGGCTTCATGTTCGACTGGTCAGCAACGTCCTATCGCCTGAACGGGCAGGAATCAACATGGTTCGCTTCCGCCATCAAGTGGAGCGCTCACAACTCAGAAGCATTCGCCGGGACGCATGAAGAGAACGTCATGATGGTCTTCGATGAGGCATCTGGTATCGACGACATCATCTGGGAGGTAGCGGCAGGTGCATTCACATCACACGGTGGTATATGGCTGGCCTTTGGAAACCCGACACGTAACGTGGGAAGGTTTTACGAGGCAGCATTCGGCAGACAGCGCAAGCGGTGGGACACGTACGTTATTGACGCACGAGACGCCAAGATGCGGAACGACGACCTCATTGCCGAGTGGATGGAAGACTGGGGCGAGGACAGTGACTACTTTAGGGTGCGCGTACGAGGTCTACCACCCAAGCAAGGCCCACTCCAGTTCATCAGTTCCGCGGTAGTCCACTCAGCGGTCATGCGGAATGTCCCGGCAGAGGCTCTGTCAGACCGATTGCCCAGACTCATGTCACTGGATGTTGCCAGACAGGGTGACGATGCGTCAGCTCTGCTGATGCGTCAGGGGCGTAAGCTGCTGCCCATGGCAGATGGAGAGTACATCAAGCGGTACAACATCAGGGACATCACTCAGCTGTGCATGCACGTACAGAAGCAGATATCAGAGAACTACCCGGACATCGTGTTCGTGGATGGGACAGGCATCGGGGCTGGAGCGGTGGACTATCTCAGGGCGCTGGGTCATGACAACGTGGTGGAGGTGCACGCCGGGGAGGACGCAACGGACAACAAGGTGTTCCTGAACAAGCGGATTGAAATGTGGGACAGGATGCGTCAATGGCTTGAGGGCGCTGACATACCAGACGACCCGCAGTTGATGATCGACCTGACTACGCCTGAGTTTGCTTTTCAGGACAGGACTCAGAAGCTGAAGCTGGAGTCCAAAGAGGATATGAAGAAACGAGGGGCGGACTCACCTGACAGTGGTGACGCTCTTGCTATGACGTTTTACCACAATGTGCCAAGCAAGTCCGCCTTCGTAAGAGACTCCAGTTATGAGCCGGAGATGGTTTAGCTCCAGTCGAAGCTGACGATGTGACGCACCTTCGCCCTCAGGTACGGGCAGCTGCTAATGTCACGAGCCGTCTGGTTCATGGAGTCAACCCACTGATCGTTCTTGATGACGATCCAGTGTCCAGTGATGCACACGATGTACACCCGATCCCACTTGCGGAAGTTGCCTTCCAGCCACTGGTTCAGTGTCGGGCAGTCACTGGCATTGCGGGGGAAGTAATCACGAAACGTGGCAACCCCCATAGAGGACAGTGCGTGCGCCATCTCGCTGTACGTGACAGCTTTGATGTACCTCCGCAGGCTGACATTCTTAATGATGTCTTTGGCCGTGGAAGTAGGGATACGCAGCGCTGCGGACAGCGCTCCGATACCGCACCACAGGTGTCCCCTGTAGTTGTGTTGGACAGCCAGCTCAGTCATTGGCCACCCCGCTTGCTTCATAGAAGCGGTGCGGATCAAACCGCTCGTTGTCCCGGTACAGCACCTCAGCCATTTGCTCAACGTATGCACGATGAGTCTTCGGGTCTGAGCCGCTGATCTGGTGGCTATGGCGCAGGGCCGCAGCCAGCTTTATATAGTCCTTGCGTGTCATTTCCTTGCCTCCGTATTCATCAGGTGGCACTCCGTTTGAACCACGGGGTGCCACACCTCGTTGATAGGTTCGCCACAGACATAATTGTCTCTGGCCCATTGAGCGTAATCCTTGCACTCTTCAGCGCTCAGGCTCTTGAACAAGCCCAGCTTGGATTCATACCCATTGCTTAAATGGTTTTCACTTAACCATGCCCAGTTACTCATGACCTTGCCTCTTTCAGTACGCGCATTGCGTTCTTATGAATGGTCATGCGGATACCCAGACAGTTCTTCCGACAGCTCAACTGACGAGCCATCTTCTTCAAGGTCAGGCCAGTCAGGGGCTGTACTTCAACGTCACCCCGGACGCGCTTGAACTTGACATAGGAACCCTTGGTGTAAACCAAGCTTGACCAGATGCGGCCTTCTTTCACGATGGCAGGCCGAAAGCCACCTTCTACGTACACTCTTCCGTGTTTCACTGCTTTCTCCATTTGTTGATAGGAAACCCATTATAGCGCATCTGATGCACTATGTCAAATCTAATGATGAGCCAGAAGATGCAAATAAGGTGTTGACACAGTGCACGATGTGCGCTATTATGCTCTCACAACATGCAATTCAACTCTTGGTAAGGAGAAAGTAATGAGTAAGAAATTCGAACAATACGCGGGATATTCTGTCCCGGTCTTCGACCCTCAGAAACCTGAGGCTTTTAAGAGTCTGTCATACAAAGACACGCACTGGTTGCGTGACAATGACTCAGCCGCTCACGACAAGTACGGCAAGAGCGTAGCTGCTTATGAGAAGTGGGACGCCGCCAACACCAAGGCCATGTGCCAGAAGCGCCACCCAGTCTTGGAACCCGGCAAGGCAACAACCTACTCTGATTGGGATGAACTGACTAGGATCAAGCTGATGACGACTCTGGGCGAGGCGTTGAAGGCGAAGGGATTCACTATTACGTGGAAGACCGGAGCTTTTTCCGGGGACTATGAGGTTCACAAGACGTGGGCCACGTACGCAGAAATCTACAAGGACGGCAATAGAGTAGGCGACTTCCGTATCTGGAGGCCATCTTCTGGTTACAACTATAACGCCATTGGCTGGGTCATCCGCACCAATCGTGGTGTGGGGAATCCCAACGCACGCTCATCCTTCTCACGCGAAGAGAAGCGCTTGAAGAAGCTGGAGTCAGCTGTCAAGTACATCACGGAAACGGCTGTACCTGAGCTGAGCTACGAGGTTGAAATTAAAAAGGCTAAAAAGACCATTGATCAACTGCAAATAGAGATCAGCAATATCAGCAGGGCAATTGAGCAGGCAAAGGCTGGCAAGAGCGGCATGTATTCCACAGACGGGTTATTGAAGAGCTTGCTGGAGATGCACAAGGTGGGCGATGATCGTGGCATAACCAAAGCGCTGGACGAACGCACCACCCGCATCGACACGCTGCGCGGAGAGTATTCGAAGCTGAAGGAGAGGCTGAGAGTCATCCGTGAAAAGCAGCTGGAGCCGTTACTGGAGAAGGCCAAAATCGACATGCCGGAGTTTTATTGATCGGCTGCAACCTGAAAATAGGGCTTGACATAGCGCACCAAATGCACTACGATGGCCCTATCAGATTTGCCGAAGTGGTGAAATTGGTAGACACGCAGCGTTGAGGACGCTGTCCGCAGTATAGCGGGTATGGGTTCAAGTCCCGTCTTCGGCACCAAACGAGAGTAAGAGTTTTAACCAACCATCAACTGTAAGGAGAACGAAATGAGAACACCGAAACTGATGCTGCACTGCGGTGCAGATGAAGTCGAGCGGCAAGCGCTGGCTAAGGCTGAACTGCCTGCCACCACTGAAACGTACTGCCCTATTGGTCACGAACCGTTTGTAAGCTTGGTGCAGGACAAGATGGCGGATATCGGATTCCGCTTTGGTCTGGAAGCCCACGCACTGTACAAAAATGGAGACCGCTACTTCGGACTGGTCCACTTGCTGAGCGAGAACCAGAAAGAGGACAGCGATTACGCACTGGTACTGGGCCTGCGGAACTCTTACGACAAGACGTTCCCAGCTAAGTTGGCATGGGGATCAGCAGTCTTCGTATGTGACAACCTGTGCTTCAGCGGCGAGATCATGGTCTCACGCAAGCACACCAAGTACATCATGCGTGACCTGCCGAACCTGATCGGGAACGCAGTGGCACACACCCGCCTGATGGAAGAGAACCAAGAGGCGCGGTACGAGTGCTACAAAGAGTCTAGCATCACTGACCTGCGTGCCGAGCACATCGTTATTGAGATGTTGCGCCGGGGTGCAATCAACACCCAGCGTGTTGAGCGTGTGGTGCAGGAGTGGGACAACCCGTCTCACGACTTTGGCGGAAAGACCGCATGGCGTCTGCACAACGCTACGACTGAGGCACTGAAGGCAACGCCGTTGCACATGATGCCGAAGCGCACGGTGGTGCTGAACGCATTGCTGGATGAGGTCACCGGGTTCACGCCCAAGGTCATCAATGATGACGTGATAGATGGCGAGATCGTGGTGAATGGTGAAAACGTAAGGTGCGCCGCTTAAGGCGCACCCCACCAGAGGACAGGACAGTGAGCAGGAAATCAATGAGGCCAGCCCGAAGCAGGCATACGCCCGGAAGTCATCCTAAGAGCTGTCCTGTCTGCAATCCCCCGAAGGGGGAATGGGTGGAGCGCTACAAGCGTACAAAGAGACACGCCAGATCGTACTGGCTAGTCCGGGTGGCGAATACCGGATGAATGGAAGGGGGCTGACAGCCCACGAAAACAGCTACCGATAGCATGGTTAATGCGGGGAGTCGCAGTCCCCCTCTTAGCAGAGAACCTGAAGCGATGGAGGTCACCCCTGATTAGTGGCCGAGGAAACCCGCCAAGGAGCTGTCTATCAACACAGGAGTAAGTATGAAATACAGACATAAATTTTACTGCAACGACCCCAAGTCTCCGGCGCGGGCGCTGACGTTCAACGCACTGAGGTGCGGCAGGTGCGACAGCTGGTACATGAGTGCCACCACCGACGAGGAGAGACCACGGGTAGGTGTAGTGCCATGGATCACAGCCGCGGCCACACTCAAGCTGAAACAGCTGAAAGAAGTGCCCCCGGACAACTGCCAGTGTGCTAATATTTAGGTTACACATCAAGGAGATATCCATGGCAACTGGACGCATGAGACGCAAGCCCAAGACCCGGCGAACCACGATGAGAACGCTGGCTGAATGGGGAAACAGGACACTGCCACCAGAGCGTGAGCTGAGACCCTACGAGTTCGCCAACGGCACCAAAGCAAAGAAGGCCGGAAAGGGCGCGTACCAAAAAAACTGATCAACACTGTAAGGAGAAAGGCCAATGAAAGAAGTAACTGTAACCCTCCCAATCGAGGAGGCTATAGATGTAATCCGGCTGTTGCGTGCTGAGTCACGCTGCCTGCTGGAGAACGGGGATGTCATGCCAGACTTCGATGTCGTGAAACGAGCACAGAATGTTCTGTCTGCACGGGAGCGCATCGTCACCAGTCTGGAAGAGATTGGCATCTTGGAAGAAGAACCCAAACCACTACCGCAGGGCATGCTGGATTTAACAGAGCCGGGGCGTGAACAGAACCCCATGATTGACAGAGCACTGGAAGCAGCAACCTGTGGAGACGAGGACGGCATACTGGATCATTCCAACGGAGCGCCCACACTGGGCCAGCTGGATGAATACAAGGTCACCTCTGATCCCATGCGAAGGTGGTAAGCCACTGACGCCGAGTCAGACCCTCAGTGGGGTGGTCCCGCCCACGGCAACACGGGACAAATAACCGGAGGCGCGAATGGAAATCACAGACCAAGTACGAGAAGCGGTGATGAAGGAAATCATCGCAGAGCTGAAAGAGTATGGCCACAGCTATGCCGCGGTGCACGTCAACAACTGTCGTAAGCGCCTGAGCATCAGGATGGCCAACCGGACGCCGAGGGAAGCGGCAAAGGTGGCAGCATCATGAAGTACGACATCAAGCCTGTGCCCAAGCCGCGACAAACACAGCGTGACAAGTGGAAGCCCAGTAAGTCTGTACAGAGGTACAGGGCTTTTGCTGATGAGTGCAGGCTGAAGATCAAAGGACTGCACACTGATCTGGCTCACTGCCACGTGACGTTTATCATCCCCATGCCAGTTAGCTGGGGCCACAAGAAACGAAGTGATATGTGTGGGGAGCATCACACCCAGAAACCTGATCTGGATAATCTGTTCAAGGCACTGGGAGACGCATTGCACGGGAACGACAGCCACATCCACACGATCCGTGCTGAGAAGTTGTGGGGCTATGAGGGTGGTATTGTCATAGACGTAAAGGACTGAGTTATGAGCATGACAGGGAAGTGGTGTTTTAAATGTGGATCAGAAGCAGGCTTAGTGCCGTTGCCGACGATCCCAGTAGGAACGGAAATTAAACCAGAGGTATGTGATGGGTGTGGAAAGGAGAAGTTAGCCGTCCCCGCCTACCACTTTAAAATCTCGGTGGCAGCTGCTCGTCGTGCCGCTGAGAAAAGAAACCGAGACGAGCCATCAACACTGGAGAAAGAGCATGAGCGAAGCAATTGTAAAGGTAGTACAGGAAAGTTCAGAATGGCCTGAGCTGGAAAAGCTGCTGGAAGCTGAAGGGTACGGTGGGGCAACTGCTATACCCATTATGATTCCAGTCAACAGTCTGGATGAAATACCCACGGTGCTGGCAAACATGGGTGAGTACGCTGAGAAGATCGGCGCGACCATCATCAGTTCCATGGAGGGACCGGACGAGGCAGACCGACTGGAGGCGGCACTGGATGCCAATAAGCAGCTGGAGCAGGAGAACGCAACCCTGAAAGCCAAGCTGGAAGGCGTCAGTAAGGCGCTGGATACCAACCTGTAAAGCAACCGAGGGGGCTTAGCCGCCCCCTCTCTCACCGGGGAGAGATGAGATGCCTGATACAAAGAAATCGAAAGACTTATACCTGAAGTATAAATTCACAGACCGTGGGAGCGCCCGTGTGTTCGATATATACAGAATGCCAGAGGGCGTAGACATTATGCAGACACCTGATCAAATGATAGGTGAGCTGCGGATTGACTGGGAAGATGAACAAGCCAACATGGAAATTCCCGATGAGTAGGATCAAACGACTGTTCTGCCTGCACTTACATTGGCATAGAGTTTACAGTGTCCTGCCCCCTTCATTACCGTGGCTATCTTCATTACCGTGGCTATATGCATGGGAGTGCGATAGATGCAAGAAGCGCATACACCGTGGCTATGGTTGGAGACCAATCAACTACGAGGAGGGCAGGAATGAGTGATTTAGTGGAACGGTTGCGAAACTACCCATATGAAGTGTGCGATTGGAGAACTGGAAACACTCGCTGCAAAGAGTACAGGGAGCGCATCAAAGAACTGGAAGCCAAACTCCAACGGGTAGAGGCACTGCCGGATACGTGGCGCAAAAAGAAACCTATAGACGGTTCTGATTACTATATTTTGGCCTGCGAACATTGTGCCGCTGAACTCAGGGAAATACTGGGAGAGCAGGAATGAGTGAGACTCGTAGAGAAATACCGCTTGACACAACAAGGCTTGATCCAAGCTGTCCTTCATGCGGAGCCAGAT
>Ga0316194_10000152_pt1 | contig 38029 bp, 38 predicted proteins | sample CroRivsedime1_MG_FD_204936 | JGI IMG/M metagenome (GOLD analysis project Ga0316194, IMG submission 204936) | Coastal sediment microbial communities from Maine, United States - Cross River sediment 1 | ecosystem: Environmental > Aquatic > Marine > Coastal > Sediment | place: USA: Maine...
CGTTGACAATTGCCCGGTCGAGGGCGTTTTCCGTATGCGCGGACTGGACATGACCCGCATAGAAGTCTTTGTCGATGCAGCATTTGCCTTTGCGGTCACGATGCTGGTGATTTCTTTCGATGCGATTCCCAACTCGTATGATGAAATGATCCTGGCCATCAAGAGTATTCCCGCGTTCATCGTCGCGGTGGTCCAGTTGGTGTGGATCTGGCATACGCATAACAAATGGAGCCGGCGCTATGGCCTGGATACCACTTATACGGTGGTGCTCAGCGCAGCTTTACTCATTGTCGTTCTGATCTATGTCTATCCCATGCGGATCATGGCCGGAGGCATGTTTTCCTGGTTTACGGGGGGCTATCTGCCCTCGAATTTCACGCTCGATTCAAGTGATGAGCTGCGAGCCATGTTTATTTTCCTGGGCATCGGTTTTGTTGCGCTGAGCGTGGTATTCGTCCAAATGTATCGCTACGCCGCATCGCTGGAGAAGGAACTTCTACTCAATGGCGCCGAATTGCATGAGACGCAAACGGTGCAATGGCTTTGGGCTGGTGCCGCAGTCATCGGGGGGGTGTCCATCGCGTTGGCGCTTGTCCTTCCAAATGAGTTTGTTCCTTTTTCCGGGTTTGCTTTTGCTCTGCTGGGTCCGTGGTTCTCAATGATGAGAGCGCGTCGAGACAAATCCCGGTCTTGAAGCGGCAGTTTGGCGATTAGTTGACGGCGCAAGCCGGCAGCCCACCTTTAAAATGTCACACTACGAGTGTATTCTGGTTGCCAGTCCTTCAGTGCACTTTTAACTCCGGACATTCTCTTGCAACAGGAGATTCAGTCATGATCCACGTCTCGAAAACAGGCATGATTTGCCTGACGTTATCTCTGCTTGTTTCAGTGAGCACAAACGCCCAGTTCACCCCATCCAAAGAGTCACTGTCAGATCTATATCCCGGCAAGGCCTATTCACCTTATGCGCAGCGCAGCTTCCCGGACCAGATCTATTGGGGCGACACCCATCTGCACACCGGCTTGTCCATGGATGCCGGCCTGTTTGGCGCCCGCCTGGGACTGGATGAAGCTTATCGCTTCGCTCGTGGTGAAGAGGTCATCGCCTCAAGTGGTCAACCGGTGAAGCTGGGCCGGCCGCTTGACTTTCTGGTGGTCGCCGATCATTCCGATGGCATGGGTTTCTTCAATGCGCTTATGGCGGGTGACCCTGATATCATCAAGTTTGAACAGGCCAAACGCTGGTATGCGGGTCTGCAGGAGGGTGGCGATGCTTCTGTGGCCGCGGCGCTGGACCTGATCACGACTTTCTCCCAGGGCAAAATCAATCCGGAAATGATGGCAGAGTTTTCGCCTGGCGGGAAAACCTACAGGTCCATCTGGGATGACGTCGTAGATGCCGCCGAACGGTTCAATGATCCGGGCACCTTTACCGCCTTTATCGGTTTTGAATGGACGTCGCTGTACAAAGGCAACAATCTTCATCGTAATGTGATCTTCCGCGAGGGCGGCGAAAAAGCCGGCCAGGTGGTGCCTTACACCACGCAGGCGCCGATGGGATCGACGGACCCGCTCGATCTCTACGCTTACCTTGAGAATTACGAGGCAAAGAGCGGTGGTTCAGCGCTGGCGCTGGCCCATAACGGCAACCTGTCGAACGGCATCATGTTCCCGGTAGACAAGCAGTACACCGGCCGCAAGATCGACAAGGAGTATGTCGAAGCGCGGGCTCGCTGGGAGCCAATGTATGAAGCTACGCAAATCAAGGGTGATGGTGAAGCGCACCCTCTGTTGTCGCCGAATGACGAGTTTGCAGACTACGAGACCTGGGATGTGGGCAACCTCGATCTCTCGGCAGCCAAGCAAGATGACATGCTGCAGTACGAGTACGCTCGCGAAGCCCTGAAAAACGGCCTCAAGCTGGAGAAAAAACTGGGTACTAACCCCTACAAGTTCGGGATGGTGGGCTCCACTGACAGTCATACCGCGCTCTCGACTGCCGAAGAAGACAATTTTTTTGGCAAGGCAACCAACGCGGAGCCCTCACCCGGGCGCATGAGCCACCCGTTCGCCAGCACTGAAAATGGCACATTTCAAGGGTACCAGCTGGTATCGTCAGGCTATGCGGCTGTATGGGCAAGGGAAAATACGCGCAAGGCCATATGGGATGCCATGAAGCGTAAGGAAGTGTACGGCACCACGGGCCCACGCATGATGGTGCGGTTCTTCGGCGGCTGGGACTATGTCGATGACGACCTGAACAGCCGTGCACCCGCGTTTCGCGGTTATGAGAAGGGCGTGCCGATGGGCGGCGACCTGGGTGAAAGTGATGGTGAAGCCCCCACGTTCATGGTCTATGCCTTGCGTGACCCGATTGGCGCCAACCTCGACCGGATACAGATCGTCAAGGGCTGGCTGGATTCAAAAGGCAACACGCAAGAGAAGGTCTACGACGTGGCCTGGTCAGACGATCGCGAACCCGACAGCAACGGCAAGCTGCCCCCGGTAGGCAACACCGTGGATATTGCTGCGGCTAACTGGTCTAACACCATTGGCGCTTCTGAACTGGGCGTTGTATGGACCGATCCCGACTTCGATCCGAACCTGAGCGCTTTTTACTACGCCCGCGTGCTGGAAATTCCCACGCCTCGCTGGGTGGTTTACGATGCGTTCCGTTTTGGTATTGAACTGGATCCAGGCGCCCAGGCAGTGGCCCAGGAGCGGGCCTATACTTCCCCCATCTGGTATAAGCCCTGAATTGAGTTGATGTTTTGAATCAGGCCCCCGTTTCGCAGCGGGGGTCTTTTTTTTGCCTGGTGGTCAGCCGAATTTTTCCGGTCGTATTTTCCAGCGGCAAGCCAGGTAAATGAAGGGCGTGTCGACGACTGCAATGACAAATTTGAAAATGTACTTGGCCCCGGCCAGTTGCAGGGCGGTGACCAGGTCCACCAGCCCCCACCAGACCACCAGGCCGTAAATCAGGGTGTCGATGGCCTGAGACAGCAGGGTCGAGCCGGTATTGCGCAGCCACAGGTGACGCCCGTCGGTCGCATTGCGAATCCGGTGGAAAACCCACACGTCGAACGACTGGCTGATCAGGTAGGCCAGCAGCGAGCCGAAAACGAAGCGGGGGGTGTAATCGAACAGAGTCACCGTTGCTTCGTGCACTGACAGTGCGAACGCTGATGTTTGCGGCATGGTGGATGGCAGGTACAGCATGCTGATCTGTGTCATCACCACCAACGCCACGCTGACGAAAAAGCCGAGCAGCACCGCCCGCTGTGCTTCTTTTTGCCCGTACTTTTCACTGAGCAGATCGGTGGCGAAGAATATGCTGGAATACAGAATCACGCCCATGCTGGTCTGCAGGCCAAACACTACCGTCAGTTTTGGTCCCATGATATTGGCCAGCAAAAGGCTGAAGATCACCACGCCGTAAAGCCCGGTCCGGCCGAACAGCCGATAGCACAGCACGGCAAAGCCGAGATCCAGGAACACCGTCAGGACCCAGAGCAGATCCTGATGTTGGGTGAGAAATTCCGCCATGGTCAGAATATTAGATCAAAAAAGCATTTATTGTGGGGGCGGGTCATGCCCGTGATAATGAAGCGATGAAAAACATCCTCCGGAACATTCCAGAAAATCTCCCTGAAGAACTCCTCGAAAGCCTTGCTGAGGATAGCAATACGTCCATCAAGCGTATCGTTTCGAAAGGCCATACAACGGACTGGTACGACCAGGATCAGCATGAGTTCGTCGTGGTGCTGAAAGGTGCAGCAAAACTGGAATTTGAAGGAAGCCGCTATCAGGAGATGGGTCCGGGTGACTGGCTGCATATTCCCGCCCACGTGAGGCATAGGGTCGCGTGGACGTCAGAAAGCGAGGAAACGGTCTGGCTGGCCGTGCATTACACCGGGGCAGATGTGGCAGAATAGCGTTCCCGCAGACGGGGTCCGCCAACTTCAAATGAACTTTTTCCAGGAACTGAAATGAACAAATTCTCACTTTGCATGCTGATGTTGCTGCCGCTGAGCAGCCCCGCAGTGGCCGAACCATTCACCGCTGAACACCTGGTGCAACTGGACCGTGTGGGTGCTCCCGTGCTTTCGCCGGATGGCAGCCTGGTCGTATTCCCGCTGCGCAAAACCGACATGGAGGCCAATACCGGACGTTATGACCTGTGGCTGACCCATGTCGATGACGGTGGTACCCGGCGCCTGACGCACCACGAAGCCAACGATACGGAGCCTGCCTGGTCAGCGGATGGCCGGTTCATTTACTTCCTGTCGACCCGCAGTGAATCTTCCCAGGTGTGGCGAATCGACGTTGTCGGCGGGGAAGCCAGCCAGGTGACCCGTCTGCCGCTGGATGTGGGCACTTTCCGCCTGTCCGCGGACAACAGCAAGCTGGTGGTCTCCATGAATGTCTACATGGATTGCGAAGATCTGCAATGTACCCGGGACCGGGATGAGTCCATCACGCAAAGCAAAGTCACCGGAGTGGTGCAGGACCAGTTGTTCATGAGGCACTGGGATCACTGGCTCGACGGAAAGCGCTCGCAGCTTTTTTCGCTGCCATTGAACGGTGACGATGCCAGTGGTGAGGCGACATGGCTGAGCAGGAAGGTCGATGCCGATGTCCCTTCAAGGCAGTGGGGCGGCAAGGAAGAGTACAGCCTCTCGGAGGATGGGTCGACGGTCTACTTTACGGCCAGGCTTCGTGATAACAAGGAAGCCTGGTCCACCAACTACGACCTGTATGCCGCACCGATGAACGGCGACGGGCCGACTGAAAACCTGACCGAGTCGAATCTGGCCTGGGACACCCAGCCGATCCTGAGCCCCGATGGCAGCAGCATGGCCTACCTGGCCATGTCCCGCCCCGGCTTCGAAGCGGACCGCTTCCAGATCATGATCAGGGACCTGGCCACGGGCGCCACGAAAACACTGGCACAGGACTGGGATCGTTCAGCTGGTTCCATCGCCTGGTCGGCTGATGGCAGCGCGCTTTATGCCAATGCCCAGGACGTGGGCAACAAGACACTCTGGCGCATCGACCTGGCCAGCGGTCAGCCGGAAAAAATCCTGGCAATCGGAACGATCAGCAGTTTCGAGCCGGGTGAGCGCGGACTGGTATACGCCATGGATAATCTCAAATCCCCCAGCGAACTGTTTTACCTGCCGCAGGGTGAAACCACGGCCCGGCAACTCACGAATTTTTCAGGCCCGCAACTGGACGGCGTGGAACTGGGCGACTACGAGCAGTTCTCCTTCAAGGGCGCGAACGATGAAACGGTGTACGCCTATATCGTCAAACCGGCCGGATTCGAACAAGGCAAATCCTACCCGGTGGCTTTCCTGATCCATGGCGGCCCGCAGGGCAGTTATGACAACCATTTCCACTACCGCTGGAATCCTCAGACCTACGCCGGGCAGGGCTTCGCCGCGGTGTTTGTCGATTTCCACGGCTCCAGCGGTTACGGCCAGGCCTTCACCGACAGCATTTCGGGCGACTGGGGCGGCAAGCCGCTGCTGGACCTGCAACTGGGGCTGAAAGCCGCACTGCAAAAATATGATTTTCTCGATGGTGACAAAGTCTGTGCCCTGGGCGGCTCTTATGGCGGTTACATGATCAACTGGATCGCCGGGAACTGGCCGGACGGTTTCAATTGCCTGGTGAACCATTCGGGTGTGTTCGACCAGCGCAGCATGTACTACACTACCGAAGAGTTGTGGTTCCCGGAATGGGATTTCGGTGGGCCCTATTTCGAGGCAGCGGCCGATTACGAGCGTTTCAACCCGGTCAACCACGTTGAAAACTGGCGCACACCGATGCTGGTGGTCCACGGCCAGCTCGATTACCGGGTGCCGGTGACCCAGGGGATAGCCGCTTTCACTGCACTGCAAAGACGGGGAGTTCCCAGCCGCTTCCTGTATTTCCCCGATGAGAATCACTGGATATTGAAGCCGGCCAACTCGGTCAAATGGCACCAGGAAGTCAACCGCTGGCTGCATCACTACCTGGATTGATTGCATGGCGCGGATCGTGCTGTTCAACAAGCCGTTCAGGGTGCTCTCGCAGTTTCGCGAAAGTGGTGACAAGGTGACTCTAAGCCGCTATTTCAAAGATCCTGCGCTACGCGTAGCCGGGCGGCTGGACTTCGACTCTGAAGGGCTGATGGTGCTGAGCGACAACGGCAAGCTGGTGCAGAAGATCACTGATCCGCGGTTCAAACTGGAAAAAACCTACCTGGCCCAGGTTGAGGGTGTGCCGACCGAAGAGGTTTTGGAGCAATTACGCAACGGCGTGATACTTAAAGAGGGTAAAACCCGTCCGGCAAAAGCCAGGCTGATGGATGAACCCGCAGACCTGTGGCCACGTGATCCCCCCATCCGCTACCGCGCCGCCATTCCGGCGGCCTGGCTGGAACTGACCATCAGCGAGGGACGCAACCGGCAGGTGCGGCGAATGACCGCGGCGGTGGGATTCCCCACATTGCGCTTGATTCGGGTGCGGGTCGGGGACTGGAACCTGGATGGACTGGCGCCCGGGGAGTGCCGGGAAGCCGGCTAAATACGCCTCGGCGATTTACACTTCCATGTATCGCAGCGCCCGCTGTTTCATTTCTTCGGTAATGGCTATGGCCTTACGGTTTTCCAGGTCAAAGTAGACACAAACCGATTCCAGCGTCGCGGCCACCTCGTCCTTAGCCAGGTTGACCATCTCGTAACGTGCTGTAAAAGACCGGGTGCCGATCTTTTGCAGTTTGGCGCGAACTTCCAGCACATCGCCGGCGATCACTTCGGCCTTGTACTCAATCACGTGGCGCACGTCGGCCCAGCCACGCTTGCCGCTGTTTTTGCCGGATGTGGTCCAGCCGAACAGCTTATAAAGCATGTGATAGGAAGCATCGTCGAACAGCGCCATGTAATAGCGCGTGGTCAAGTGGCCCATCACGTCGCATTCCCAGGGCTGAGCAATACCCTTGTTGACTACCAGCACGTCAGTTTGCAACCGCTTTGAAAGCCGCCATCTTGAGTTTGAACCGCCCTGAAACCGGTGCACCGGGCTCGGTGGAAAACTCATCCAGTTCCAACGATCCACTGATACCAAATGCGGTGGTTTGCGCGCCATCCGAGCCGGGTTCCTCCTGGGTCAGCTGCGCCCATACCGTGAAGTGGTCGATTTCCAGTTGGTTTTTGCCATCCACCAGCTGGTAAGGGTCCATGATCAGCAACAAACGCCAGGGTGGATGACCGGAATCCGAACTGGCGATCAGTTCAACCACCGGGTAGCCCTTGCGAATAAAGTCCGGATTGCCGGGAGTCGTGCGCACGCCGTAACGAGTAAACGGTTGGTGGGGTTCGCCGTCTATGGTGAACTCCACATGGGCCTGACCCGTGCCGATCAGGCTGGTCGGGATGGATGCAAACAGCTCGGAGTCGGATTCCTGTTCTGCGGCAGGCTCCCCTGACGGTATGGTGAAAATGGAATGAAACTCGCCGGTCACTTCCATCACCTGGCCCGCACCGGGTTTAAACTTGGCGCCGAGGTCGGGCCAATCGGTCGCCGGGACGTCGAGTTCTGCCTGAACTTCACCGCGACGGGTTTCGATGAACTGAACGATGGAGCCGCTGGCTTTCTCAACGGCAGTATCCGGCACCGTGCTGTAGGGCCTGGTGAGCGTACGCACCTGTTGTAACTGGGCCAGCATCTTTTTCTCGTCCCAGGCATCGTTCAGCAGGCGCTGCATTTCCTTGCGGTAACGGCTGCGCACTTCTGGTAGTTCCCACAAGCGCTCGCACAGATAACCGCGTGCTTTGAAAGACTTCGGCACCGGTACATGGATGAACGGTCCCGGGTCTGAGAACGCAGAATCCGGACCCCAGGGCGTGAAATAGAACAGGCCGGACTTTTTCGGCCGGAAGATGTAGAAATTGTTACGGTTGCTGGCGTAACCATCCCAGTGGCCGATCAGTACCTCGCTGGCCCACAGCCTGATGAACGCATCCAGGTCGAGCAGTTTTTCGAATGACGCCAGTGGTATCGGTTCAGGGCTTTGCAGCAGGTCATAGAGTTTCTGCAGGTTGGCGCTGTCGTCATCCTTGCCCCACTTGTGAACGATCCGGCCATACTCGCTCTCGGTGAAGTCTCCCGCAAAACCTTCCCACAGGTCACCCTTTGATTTCCCGAACAGCCGCTTGATAAAGGGTTTCCGCACCGATTCCACGTGGGTGTAAATACCCAGGTCCTCGCCGTTGACAATGATCCGGGCCAGGTTGCTGCGCGGCGAATTGACGCCGGCATCGTTCATGAACTGGTAGACCAGGAAGGACTGCGCACGGGTGGGATCCTGGTTGTTGTTATTGAAGGTCAGCCGGTCCTGGCCGGCAAACTCCCTGCCTTTTTCGGTGTAGTCGAGTTTCAGTTTCAATGAAGGCCGGGTAGAAATGGCGGAGCCGAAAAAGCCCTTCTTGCGGATGCCAACCTCACCGATTTCCTGACCGTCGATGACCGCAGTCGCAGGATAGTACTCATATGGCTTCTCAACGATCTGGGCAAAATTCTCTCCCGTTACCCGGTGGCTGATGCGAAGCGATTGCCAGTCATCCGGGTCCATCGTGACTTCGACCTGCATCAGGTGATTGGGGTCGAAAAGGGTGTCGGCAGTGATGGGCTCAGCGGCGTGTGTGGAAGATAAAACAAGCAGAGTAAACAGGGTAACGAAAAAGCTTTTCATGAATTGGCCTGGGTTTTTTTGATGCCGCGGGGTTGGGCGTTGTCTTCAAATATAGCCTAATATGAGCGTGTTGCGTGCCGGAATTGCGTCAATGACAGATATCGGGATTTAATGAATGAGCATTCTTGTCTCCAGTGAACGTCTGAACTTCATCATTGCGGTTTGCGCCATTCTCATTTCCGGCGCTTCATTCTATGCCACATTCCTGCAGGCGAATTCGGCAGAACAGCAGGTCAAGGCGATGACCTGGCCACTGATAGAGTTCACCCACAGCAACTTTGACGTGGAGACCGGGGAAAAAACCTGAACCTTTCGCTAAGGAATGCCGGCGTCGGGCCTGCCATCGTGAAATCAGTAAAATTCGTGTTTCGGGATGAGCATCATGCCTCCCTGCAGGATTTTCTCAGAGCATGTTGCAGTGAGGCCTACAAAGAATACATGGGAGAGTTGAAGAATAATGAGTATGACGCGGATGTGTGGACACTGACTACTTCACCGACCGAGGGCATCATTCTTCCTGTCGGTGGGCAACTGGATTTCCTTTCCCTGGTGAATCATCCATCGAACAACTCCTTCTGGCATGCCATCAACAAGGAGCGGTGGCATTTAAGGCTTGATGTCTGTTATTGCTCGCTGCTCGAAAACTGCTATCTGACGGACAAACCCGGCCAGGTCAGGGAAGTGGAGGCCTGCGAAGCACTCTAGGCGAGCATTCCGGGGTGAGGGTCCTGGTGAAAATGCCTCACGTTGCATACTAAACCTGATTGCGTGGAATCGCCTTCGTCCAGGATTTAGTAAACACACGAACATCTCCCTCGTACGCATCCATCTGGTTGGAAAGATAAAAATGTGTTGCATCAGCTGTCATCCGGCTGTCCGTCTCCACGCGCACCCGCCAGTCTTCGCGCTGGAATTCCAGTTCCGTAAGAAAGTGCTGATTAACAGACAGTGGGTCGCCCTCACGCACTTTGAAGGTTTCCGTCATGCAGTAATCAGTTTCCAGGCCATTGTCCAGGAAACAGATACGGCCTTCGTCATTGACCTGTTTCAAAGTGTGCCATCCATCCACCTGGTCCTGCGTGACGGTATGCTCCCGCCGCGCTGTCCGCAGTGTTTCAAGAGCGAGAGGCGCCGATATTTCAGGTGCAGGGAAATCGGGAAGGCTGTGATCCGCGCTTTGCGGGGTGCGAACCGGCAAGCGCAGCCTGCAAGCTTCACCGGCAAACAGGCTCAGCTGCACCATTTCCGGCGATGGCCAGGCATGCCGCGTGAACGTGGGAGAAATGGCAACCCGCCAGCGGTGTCCTGCAGCCAACTGGTAGCCCATCATGCGCAATTGCACCGTCACACGGTAGCGCTGGCCCGGCTCAAGAGGTTCGGGATGCTCGTCACTGTCACGGTGTGTGAGGTTCAGCAATCCCCAGCTGACCAGCACGGAGGCGCCATCAGGTGCGACATCGCATAAACGCACGGCAACCAGCGCATTGGGCTTGTCGACGGCCAGTTCCAGGTCAACCTCGGGCAGCCCGAGGATCGCGACCGGCCCGGTCACCGGCGCGGAGGTGAAAGTCAGGCACTGGCCATCTGACGAGCGTTGATCGGGCGGAAACTCGCCTTTATGGCCAAAATTGCCCCATTCACCGCTCTCGAAGCCATGACTCAATTGACCGGTCAGGGTGAGGGGGGCGGCTGATGCAGGCGCTTCCGCCAGTTCATTCGACGCACTGTTACTGTTCAGGTAAAGCACCTGTTCAGCGATGTGGGGTGAAGGCCACGCGGGGTCAGCGACCCAGTGCCCTTTGCGGTCGGCGTAATAAGTGGCCGGCGGTTCACTCTCGAGAATCCAGCTGCGCAGCATGGGTTCGTCCATCACGCCGGTGTCTGTGCCCTTCAGCCAGTGATCCCACCAGCGCAGGCTTTCCTGGGTGAAGCCCATGCTGGGCCCGGGCACGCCCTCTTCCGGGTAGTTGTGGGACCAGGCGCCGATCAGTCCCTTGCAGGGTACGGATAGCCCCGCCAGGATGCGGGGGATCGAGTTGTTGTAGGCATCACCCCATCCGCCAACCGCATACACCGGTACCCCGATCGCTGCGTAATCCTCGCGCACCGAGCCGTGCTTCCAGAATTCATCCCGTGTCTGGTGCGCAAGCCAGGACTCCACATAGGGTGGTGTTTTTTCCAGCCGTTCCAGCCACATCTCCCGCCAACGGTCCCCCACCCAGCGGGGATCGGGAGGCTGAGCGTTGCCTCCGAGCATGACGGTCGCCCAGGACAACATCTGCGAAGCCAGCACGCAGCCGCCCATGTAGTGCACGTCGTCGTGGTAGCGGTCATCTGTGAAACCAATGGTAATCAGGGCTTTCAGTTCCGGCGGGCGGCGGGAAGCGACCTGCAGACTGTTGAAGCCGCCCCAGGATTTGCCGAACATGCCAAGGCTGCCATCACACCAGGGTTGGGCGGCGATCCAGGCCATGACTTCCAGGCAGTCGTCGTGTTCCTGTTTCAGGTATTCACCGTACAGGATGCCGTCCGACTCTCCCGCTCCGCGCAGGTCCACCCGCACGCAGGCGTAGCCGTGACCGGCCAGGTAGGGATGACGAATGGCATCGCGAATCGCTGTTCCATCGTTCTTGCGATAGGGGATGTATTCCAGCAAGGCAGGGAAGGGCTCGGTGTCCGCGTCGACAGGCAGCCAGATCCGGGCGGCTAGCCGGGTGCCGTCTGACAATGGAATCCAGGTATGTTCAATTTCCCGGGTGGCATAGGGAAAGTCGGTTTTGATTCGCTGCATGGACGGGTACCTTTTGACTTGCTCCTGAGAGTCATCAATAGTAGTGGATAATGAGCCGGAAAAAACCTGAAAGTTGGCCGCAAACAACCCGCCGCGCATTCTTAAGAAATTCCTACCTCGCCGTTATGGGCCTGGCCACGGGCGGTATTTCGCGTAAGAGCTGGGCCGTTCATGGCAATACTTTGCACATTCGCAACTACCAGGACCTGTCGTCCCTGGACTCGGTGAGTTCTCTCTCTGCCGCCGACGGTATCATTTCCGCCGCGATCAACCAGAACCTGCTGAAGTTCAGATCCAATGGAACCTGGGATACACGATTCGACGCGGCCGAATCGTTTGAACAAATCGATGCCACCCATTACAGATTCCGCCTGAAACCTGGCCAGCTATTCAGTAAGGGGTACGGCGAAATGACCGCTGATGACGTGAAGTTCTCCTTTGAGCGCATGGTCGATCCGGCCATGAATGCGATCAACCGGCCCGATATGGGTCCATTGAGTCACGTTGAGGTTCATGACCGCTATTCCGGTACGTTCGTGCTTCATACACCCTACGCGGCTTTCATCCCGGTGGCCGTGGCCGGTCCGACCGGCGAAATTCTCTCGCGTGATGCCGTCACCGCCGTGGGAGGCCGCTTTACTACGGATCCACCCTGCGGTTCCGGCCCTTACCTGTTTAAAAGCTGGCAGGCCCAGCGTAAAACCGTGTTGGAAAGAAGTCCTCTCTGGACGGGACGTCCGGCCGCTTTTGAGAAAATTCATGTTTACGCCATGCCGGATCCCAAGACCGCGGAGATGGCCTTTGAAGCGGGCGAACTGGACTGCGCCCGTATTTCGGTCGAGACCGTTGCTCCTTTCAAAAAGGATATGCCGCTGGACAGCTCGATACGCGTGCTGCCTTCCGGAAGGAACTACTGGCTTGGCCTGAACCAGGAGAACCCCGCGCTGGCCGATATTCGAATCCGGCGGGCGATCCAGTATGCCGTTGACGTCGAGGCGGTTGTGGAAGCCGCCTGGTTCGGGCTGGCGAAGGTTTCTTCGGGCCCCATCCCCGAGGGTATGACCGGGCATCGCGACAGCGCATTGATTCCGCCCAGGGGAAATCCGGAAAAAGCGAAAGCCCTGCTGGCTGAAGCAGGCGTGACCCTGCCGTTACGCTTGCGCCTCGATGTCAACAACGACGCGCTTGAACTGACCTCCGTTCAGGTGATGCAGTGGTCATTGCGGAAGGTCGGCATAGAGGTGGAAATCCACGCGCAGGACAACAGCACCTTCCTCACCATCGGCCGTGAGGATCTGGGTGATCAATGGCGGGACGTGCAGTTGTTCATGCAAAGCTTCACCGGCCTGGCGGACCCTTACTATTCCCTTACCTGGTTTACCTCTGACCAGCTGGGGCTTTGGAACTGGGAGCGTTTCAGTAATGAAGAGTTCGACCGCCTGAACGACCTGGCGCTCGCCACCACCAATGAAGCCGAACGCAGCCGGATGTATCAGCGCATGCAGGACCTGATGGAAGAGTCCGGCTGTTACCGCTTCGTGACCAACAGCGTGATGCCGCAAATTTACCGCAACACCATCGAGCCGGCATTCCGGGCTGATGGGTATGCGATGTTGCGGGACATCCGTCCTGCTGATCGTCGCCGCTGATACCGATGCTGAACTTCATCATCCGGCGCGGCCTGCTCTCCCTGCTGATCCTGTTTCTGGCGGTCAGCCTGCTGTTCGGCATGATCCACCTGGTTCCAGGTGACCCGGCCACGACCATGCTTGGGCCCAGGGCGACACCCGAGCTCAAAGCGGAATTGTCCCAGCGCATGGGGCTGGATCAACCGTTGCCCGTCCAGCTGGGCCGTTTTTACGCAGGGCTGGCGCGGGGGGACCTGGGTGTGGATCCATTTTCGGATCGCAAAGTGACCGTCATCGTGTGGGAGCAACTGCCCTATACGCTGATCCTGGTGCTGGCGGCAATCGGCGGGGCCAGCCTGCTCGGCATTCCGCTGGGCTGTTTCTCGGCCATCCGCCGCAACTCCCTGCTGGACCGGCTGACAGCCGTGATGTCCGTGGCGTTCATTGCCATTCCTTCCTTCGTGGTGGCCCTGTACCTGTTGCTGTGGCTGGCCGTGAAGTGGCGCTGGTTCCCGGCCATGGGCGCCGGGGAAGCCGGTAATTACTCAGACCAGGCGTATCACCTGGTGCTCCCTGCCATAGCGCTGGGCCTGGGCTGGGTAGGTTATATCGCCCGCCTGGTGCGCGCGTCGATGCTGGAAGTGATGGAGGAGAACCATATTCGCACTGCTCGTGCCTTTGGCTTACCGGAACGCACCATCATTGCCCACTACGCCCTGCGCATTGCCCTGCTGCCCACCGTGACGATCCTGGGGCTGGGCATTGGCACCATGTTGTCAGGCGCCCTGTTCGCCGAAATCGTTTTTTCGCGTCCCGGGATCGGAAAACTGTTGTACGAAGCTGTGCTCAACCGGAATTATCCCATCGTGATGGGCGCAGTCCTGGTCACCACCGGCTTCTTCGTGCTTAGCACGCTGGTTTCGGACATCATCAATGCCATGCTCGATCCGCGCCTGCGTGAGCGGCAGGGGATGGGAAATTGACGAAACCCCGCGGACTCATTCAGCATACTTTCTCCGGTCTGAAAAAAGATCCGCTGGGTATGACCGGCTTTGTTCTGGTCAGTATTATATTGTTGCTTACGATTTTTGCCCCCTGGCTGGCGCCCTATGATCCGCTCGATATCAATGTCAATAATCGCCTGAGCAGTCCGTCTGCCGCCCACTGGCTGGGGACGGATCAACTGGGCAGGGATATCCTGTCCCGTGTTCTGTTTGGCGGCCAGGTAGCACTCAAGGTTTCCCTGGTCGCTATTTCCGTTTCGATGGCCGTTGGCCTGGTGCTCGGCATGCTGGCCGGCCTCGGGCCGCGTTGGCTGGATCGCATACTGGTCATCCTGTTCGATACGGTGCGGTCGTTTCCGACGATCATGTTCGCCCTTGCGATCGTTGCACTGACCGGGCCCTCGCTGAACACGGTGATCGGAGTCATCATCATCACTTCCATACCCGTTTATGCGCGCGTTGTGCGAACCCAGACGCGCGCCCTGCGCGAACGCGACTTCATCCTGGCCGAACGTGCGATGGGCGCATCGACGGGCCGAATCCTGCGCGATCACGTGCTACCCAATATTGCTGCGCCACTGTTCATTCTCGCGTCGATGGATGTGCCTGCCGTAGTGGGCATGGAGGCCGGGCTCAGTTTCCTCGGCCTGGGCGTCAGCCCGCCCACACCCAGTTGGGGCAGCATTCTCAACGACGGTTATTCCTACCTGAGAAATTCGCCCTGGCCGATCATCGCTGGCGGTATCCCCTTGATTGCAATCACCCTGGGGTTCACGTTCTTCGGTGAATCACTGCGGGACATTTTTGATCCAAAGTTGCGCAGGAAAGATCAATGAACCCGCCGGTACTGGACATCCAGGGCCTGTCGATCAATTACCAGACTGAGCTCGGCCCGCTGCAAGCCCTGCGGGACGTCAACCTGGTAGTGCCGGAAGGGAAAATCATCGGTATCGTGGGCGAGAGCGGCTGCGGTAAATCCACCCTGATTTCAGCCATCATCCGTTTGCTCGCCCCGAATGCACAGATTAAGCAAGGGTCCGTAAATTTTAAAGGCAAAGACCTGCTCAGCCTCTCGCCGGAACAGATGCGTTCGCTGCGTGGTGATGAAATTTCCATGGTGTTCCAGGACCCGATGACCAGCCTGAACCCGGTCTTGACCATTGGCCGGCAGATGTCCGATGTACAGCATCGCAACACCTCCAGCCGGTCCGAAAAAAATGCTCGCTCACTCATGATGCTGGAGCGGGTCGGCATACCCGATCCCGAGACTCAGTTGCAGCGCTACCCGCATCATCTTTCCGGTGGTATGCGCCAGCGGGTGGCCATCGCCATGGCGCTGATGGCCGAGCCAGCCCTTTTGATAGCGGATGAGCCGACCACAGCGCTGGATGCGACGCTCGAAGTGCAGATCATTCACCGGCTGAAGGAACTGCAGCGCGAATTCGGCTGTTCCATCCTGTTCATTTCTCATCACCTGGGCGTGATCGCCGAGTTGTGCGATGAAGTGGTCGTCATGTATGCCGGGGAAGTGGTCGAGAGTGGCTCCCTGCGAGAGGTGTTCATCGACCCGAAACACCCCTATACGCAGAAATTGCTCGAGTGTGATCCGGCCAGGATCGCTCAGCCCACCCGCGAATTACCTGTCATTGAAGGCAGCCTTCCGAATCTCGTGAATCTGCCGGCTGGCTGTATTTTCAGAGAGCGCTGTTCGCATGCCATGACACGTTGCAGCGCCGAGCGACCCGTTTTGTCCGGTGGTCATCACCAGGCTGCCTGCCACCTGCTGGAGTCTTCACCATGAGCACGCTGCTGACGGTTCGTGACCTGCGCGTGCGCTACTCGGTACGCGGCGGTTTCGTGGACGTGGTACATGGCGTATCGCTGGACATCAATCGCGGCGAAACCACCGCCATCGTGGGCGAAAGCGGTTCGGGGAAAACCACGCTGGCCATGGCCCTGTGCGGACTGGCACCTATCCATGGAGGGGAAGTCCGTCTTGATGGTGAGATGCTAAAGCAGGACAGGAAGAACAGGCTGAACCCGGACCGCAAACGGGTGGCCCTGATGTTCCAGGATCCCGTAGGCTCCCTCAATCCCAGGATGACCGTCCGGAGAGCGCTGGCGGAGCCTTTCCGGATTCACGGGAGTGACGCACAAAGCCCGGATAAGGAAGCCCTGCGCCTGCTTTCCATGGTCGGCCTGGGCGATGATTTTGCCGACCGCTATCCGCACCAGTTGAGTGGCGGACAGGCCCGGCGGGTCGGCGTTGCCCGTGCGCTGGCGCTGCGCCCGGACGTCCTGATTGCCGATGAGCCCACGGCCGGGCTGGATGTGTCAATCCAGGGAGAAATACTTAATCTCCTGTCACGGTTGCAGAAAGAGATGGGCGTGGGAATTCTGATGATTACCCATAACCTCAACGTGGTGCGCCATGTGGCCGATCAAATGGCCATCATGTACCTGGGCCGCTTCATCGAGCAGGGCAACTCACAACAGATTTTTGATCAGCCGCGCCACCCCTACACCGCAGCCCTGTTGTCGGCCAACCCCAGTCCGGATCCGGATGCCCAATCCAGCCAGATCGAATTGAAAGGCGACGTGCCCAGTCTGCTGCAAAGGCCCTCAGGCTGCGAATTTCATACGCGTTGTCCCAGGGCAAAGGTGCAGTGCCGGAACGCATTCCCGGAACTGACTGCGACTAACGGAAATCAGCAATTCAACTGTTTCTTCCCGATGGGAGAGTAAAAAGACCCCTTCTATTCCATCAACGGCCTGGTGATTTTTGTCCTGTTGGGAAACCGCTCCGGATGTTCGATGATTTCTGCGGTTAAATCGACGTCGATTTCGGGCCAGAAAAAATGTCCTGGCGAAGGTTCCTGCACATTCAGGATTGCGCCTATTGGCTGATCCCTAAACCATGGAAAGTCCTCATACGACATGAACAGCTCTTTTTCACGCACGAGCAGCCATACCCCGTGAGCGGAGATATTGGTGATCTCAAGGTCCGAAGTATCTTTTCCTGGCGCTAATGAGTTCATTTTCGTGAGCCTCGATGAGTGATTCTATTTCTTTCAGCTGTTTTCGAGAAAAGCCGTAATTCCTGGCAAGTGAGATAGAAGGTTCAAGCCAGAATTTCGCTTCGCCATCCCCTGATACTACATGAATATGCGACCGTGCTTCCTCCCTCGAAAAAAAGAAAAACCGGAACCCCGCTTTTTTGAAGACGGTTGGACTCACAAAAGAGTTTTATCATTTTGACCTATTCGCGTGTGTCGGAATACGGTGCGATTTGCCGCAGGAAGTCCCAGTTCGGGCCAAAGTGCAGGCCGATCTCAAACGCTGCCAATCCGGGGGGTCTTTGTACTTATGCTAACCTGACTGGCCATGAGCAATGGACCTTTGACAGCAACGGTCTGATCCTGGAGTCTCTTGGGCACTACGATGATGAGGACTATCATCGGCAACTGATTGTGACCGCAGAGTAAAGCCCTTGTTTCGAATATTCAGAAAATCAAGAAGTGAAGCGCTGGCCAGTCATCGCATGGGGCATTATTTTCGATATGTCATCGGTGAAGTCCTGCTGGTTGTTATCGGCATTCTGATCGCGCTGCAGATCGATAACTGGAACGACGACCGGCAGGAAGCGGAAACGCTGGATTCCTATTTGAACAGCATTTCAAGAAATATAGGGTCGGATCTTGTCGAGCTGAAAGATTTGCGTGAGCAGCGAGAGGCGAACCTGTTGAATGGAATACGTACCAGTTTCCTGTTCAACAAGGCGGGCCCTTATCTGACCGATGAAGTGATCTTTTTTACCAGCAACGTCCAGCATTCAAAAAGAGCCTTGCGATTTATCCCGGATATGAGTGGTTACGAAGCGCTGAAAAGCTCGGGCGTTCTCGATCGGTTGCAGGGTGAGGATATCGAGCGGCTGTTGTCCGATTATTACGACATGATTGGCAAAATTCAGTATCTTGAATCCGATTATAATGCCGCGATCAGGCCGCTAGGGTCCGCGCTGTACGATCAGATTTCCCTGGAAGATACAGAGTCCTGGGCCATTTTCAATCCGGATGTATTGCCTCCGCAGCGTTTTCAGGAACGGCAACCCTTCTTCCGGAAAGTCATAAACGGGCCATCCATCAGGTTGCTGTTCAGTCTGCAATCTGAAACCATCCGCATTCTCAGGGAGTATGAAAAGGCCAGTTCCATAGGTGCAGCTTTTATGCAGATGGCGGGTTCCGGGCAAAAGTCATTTGACCAGGATAAAAACTTCCATCCCTTGCTATCTGGCCCCGCCGAGGGAGAAGGAAAAGCCGGCTTGATCGTCAATGGAGCCATTGCGTTTGACAGTTACGGTTTAGGGCTGGCCAGCAGCCAGAACTATGGGCAGGAGTTCACCATTGAATCAGTGCAGCGCACAGCTGATTCGTTGCGACTCTCATACCCCGGTGGAGTTCCGGTTCCGGGGGGTGAACAATGGGCCGGGTTTTGGATCACTCTGAATGACCTGGCTGCCGGCAGACCGCACCTGGATTTTTCCAGGTTCAATACACTGCAACTGGAACTGAAGGGTGAAAGCGGTGGCGAAAGCATGCTGGTTCACATGAAGGACAGCAATGATCCGGATGATGGCAGTCAGACCAACATCGAGCTGGTGTTGAGCGACCAGTGGCAGACATTCGATATCGAACTGGAACGATTCGAAAGCGCGGACCTCGAGAATCTGTTTGTCGTGGTTGGCTTTCTGTTTATAGATCAGTTTGAGCCGGTGACTTTCCGGATTCGCAATGCCCGGTTTATCAGCCGGTAGTAAACCGGTTGGGGCAAATCCCTTCAAAGGGCACGCGGGAGACGGACTTCACCGTCGCCATGGGAGGGCCGTGATGCAGCCACTCGGCCAACTCATCCAGGGCATCGGATTCGCCACAGGCTAATACTTCGACGCTTCCGTCAGGGCAGTTGATCGCGTAACCGCAGAGCCCCAAAAGGTCGGCCTGCTGTCGCGTGGATTCGCGGAACCACACACCCTGGACACGCCCTTCGACCTGAAATTTCCAGCATTCACTCATTTTCGGTACTCCGGCAAAATCACTGGGTGAAGAAATCCAGTACATCCCCCAGTTTGGAGGTCTTGGTCCGGTAGATCTCGGTGAAGGTGCAGCGTTCACAGGTCACGGTGGTGAAGCGCTTGTTCTGCACGTCGAATATCTTGGAAAACATCCCGCCAGTGGCGCGGAACTGGTCAGTTTCAAAGGCCGTGTGGCCACATTTTGTACAATTCCAGTTTCTGTGTTGCATCGCTTGGTTCTCCGAGCCTGGTTTAATGATCGACCTGTAGTCTAGATGGAAGTCTGACACAGCGCATGGGTCAATGGTTTGGGGTTTGGCGCGAGGTTTGGAGATGATGGGGTTCGTGGGGTAGCCCCGCTGGCCCATCCCCATCTATACTTTCTGCTCGATTGCCACAGCCCCAAGCCAGGAGACTAGATCCATGCGTCATTTCATTCTCAGCATTCTGTTCATTGCCGTGTCCCTCTCAACATCAGTGCTGGCGCAGGAAGAAGAGCCGTCTCAAAAAGCCATCCTGATCACCGGCGCCACCACCGGAATCGGCCGGAGCATGGCGGAGTTGATGGCTTCGAAAGGCCATTTCGTTTATGCCGGTGCCCGCAAAGACAAGGACATGGAAGAGCTCAATGCCATTGAGAACATCATGGCTGTGCGGCTGGATGTCACCGACCAGGCACAGATCGATGCCGCCGTGAAAACCATTGAAGCGGAAGGCCGCGGACTGTATGGCCTGATCAACAATGCGGGTGTAGGCGTGATCTATCCACTGATTGAAGTGCCGGAAAGCGAGTTCAATTTTCAGATGGACGTCAATCTTTACGGTCCTTACCGGGTGACCAGGGCCTTCGCGCCCATGATCATCGAGTCAAAGGGCCGTATCAGCACCACGGGTTCCATTTCAGGCATCCTTTCCGGTCCTTTATTTGGCGTGTACAGCATGAGTAAGCACGGCATGGAGGCTTTTACCGACTCGCTGGCGGCCGAAATGGAGAAATTTGACGTGAAGGTCAGCATCATTGAGCCTGGCAACTACGAATCCAAAATCGGAGACTCCCTGGTCAAACGGATGAAGAGCAGGGGTTTCGATACTGAAAATTCCCTCTACAAGGAAAATTTCGACCGCATGATGGCCTATATGGAGGGAGACAGGGAGCCTGAGGCGGACCCGATCGCGGTGGCGCAGGCAGCCATGCACGCCATGTTCGACGAAAATCCCAAGCGCCGTTACATGGTCGTTCCAAACCAGCGCGAGGCGGACATCACCATCCGTAAGGCCATCGAGGAAGTCGTGCAGCTCAACCAGGGTCAGGAATACAGCTATACCAAAGATGAGCTGGTCAAAATGCTGGAAGAGTCGATGGCGGCGCACCCCTGAGCTTATTCATGAAAAAATTCATCCTCATTTTTCTTGTTGTATTGGCCATCCTGATGCTGCCAGTCCTCGGCGGGTCCATGATCTGGATGCTGGGAGGTGCGAATGGTCTGGATGTTAACGGCACAGCACGATTGAACGACCGGCCGGCTGATTCCATTGATGTAGGCGATGGTTGGGGACACTATGGGGGGGACGCTGGCGGTAACCGTTACAGTAAGCTGAGCGAGATAAATCCCGACAACGTGGTGCAGTTGTCGGTGGCATGGATGTACCAGACCGGCGATCTGCAACACCGGCCTGATGCCATTCACCGATCCGCTACCGAAGGAACTCCGCTGCTGGTCGAGGACTCGCTGGTTTTCTGTACGCCCTTCAACGAAGTCATCGCGGTGCACCCCGGCAGTGGCGAGGAATTGTGGCGCTTCGATCCGCAAATCAGCCTTCAGCAGGAGCCTGCCAACCAGTTTGTCTGCCGGGGGGTTGCCCACTGGCGGGACGTGTACGGCACTGGAACCTGCTCCAGCCGGATTCTGATGGGCACCAATGATGCACGCCTGGTTGCAATCGATGCGACGGACGGCAGCCGCTGCACTGACTTTGGCGACAACGGCGAAGTGCGCATCGATCCGGGAATGGACTTGTGGTGGCCCGGTGAATTCCAGATCACGTCGCCGCCTGTGATCGTGGGCGATACCGTCATCGTCGGTTCCGCCATTGGCGATAATGCGCGAGTGGAAGCGCCGGCGGGAACCGTGCGCGCATACGATGTGCGCAGCGGTGCACCCAGCTGGCAATGGGATCCGATACCCCGGTCCCCGGAAAACCCGGCCAGTGCGACCTGGGAAGGGGAGCAGCCCCCCCGCGAAGGGCATGCCAACGTCTGGGCTCCCATGTCAGCGGATCACGAGCGCGGCCTGGTCTTCCTGCCCACCAGCAGCCCCAGCCCCGATTTTTATGGCGGCTTGCGCCCTGGCGACAACCAGTACGCCAATTCGGTCGTTGCCCTTCACGCAGACACCGGTGAAATAGCCTGGACTTTCCAGACCGTACACCACGATGTCTGGGATTATGATGTGCCTGCCCAGCCCGGACTCTATTCCGTCTGGAAAGACGGTAAGTCCCATGATGTTGTGGCCCAGGCGACAAAAACCGGGATGATCTTCATTCTGGATCGTGACACAGGAGAGCCGTTCCTGCCGGTTGAAGAACGGCCGGTTCCGCAGAACGGGGCCAGGGGTGAGCGCCTGTCCCCGACACAGCCGTTTACGGTAGCGACACCACCCCTGGTGCCGGACAGGCTCTCCGGCGATGACGCATTCGGAATCACATGGTTCGACAAACGTCAGTGCCGTAAAAAGATTGAAGAGTCACTGGCCCAGGGCCTGTTTACCCCACCCAGCGAGCAGGGCACGCTGCTTTATCCCTTCACCGGTGGCGGAGCGAACTGGGGTAGCACATCCTTCGATCCCGCCCGCAACCTGCTGGTCGTCAATATGAACAACCTGGCTCATCACATCATGTTGTTTGATAGCGAGGAACTGAAAAATGTTCGCAAGGTGTTTCACGACCAGGAAGTGTCACCGCAGCAAGGTGCGCCTTTTGGCATGAAACGCGAGATGCTGCTTTCCCCGTTTGGCCTGCCGTGCACGCCCCCACCCTGGGGAATCATCGCCGGGGTGGACCTGGCGACCGGCCAGATCGTGTGGCGCAAGACGCTGGGTACGACCGAAGACCTTTCGCCCGGCCCGGGTGTCAGGCTGGGCACGCCCAACCTGGGAGGCCCGATCATCACCGCGGGTGGCCTGGTGTTCATAGCAGCGGCGTTGGACAATTACTTGCGCGCCTTCAATCTTGAAAATGGCGAGGAGCTTTGGAAAGGTCGGCTTCCGGCTGGTGGCCAGGCAACACCGATGACCTATGAGTGGGAAGGGCGCCAATACGTGGTGATCTTTGCCGGGGGATATTCCAGGATAGGGTCAAAGCTGGGGGATCACCTGGTGGCATTCAGTTTGCCGGCACGTTAGCGGTGGTGTTTTCTCTCGTCTATCTCGCCCATCGAGTTTATCCCCTGAAGTTGCTGCTTCTGATTTTGCTCGCGTTCCCGCCACGCTCGTGGCGGTTGAACCGGCGCCCCTGGCATCCGATGAGCAAGTCAAAGAAGCATTCACCCAATTTCAGACCTGGGCCGTTCTTTACCAGGAAAACGACTATTTAGAACAATATGGTCTGGTGCACCCAAGGATGCAGCGACGGGAGAAATATCCGGTGTGGAAAAAGGCGATGAGTAAAAGCCTGCACAAGAATGGCGCTCTGCAGGAGTATGTCATCATGACAAACTCCGATCGGGGATGGCTATTTGGCGGAGACACTTTTCTCAACATCCCATTTGGCGAAACCATGGGGATACCTGACCGGCAAGACGAAAAACGCTACGAATATAGAGGGCTGACCAACTGATCAAGAAGAATAGCGTTCTGTCAGAGGCCGGCAGCGGTAAGTTGATCCGTTCACTGACGTTGATACCGGCCGCCGCCATCATTCTGGCAAACATCATCGGAACCGGCGTTTTCGTCAAAGCCAGGGTAATGACCTGTAATGTCGGCAGCCCGGAAATGGTCCTGCTGGTGTGGTTCCTGGCGGGTTTGCTGACCCTGTGTGGCGCCCTGGTCTATGCCGAACTTGGTGCGATGATGCCTCGCTCGGGTGGCGAGTTTCATTTTATTGGTGCTGCCTTTGGCCGCCGCGTAGCCTTTATTTACGGATGGACCAAGACTATTGCATTGGGCGCCTCGGCGGCAGCGCTGGCTATTGTCCTGGTGATGTTCCTGAACGACCTGCTCGGTGGAGCACTGCCTCCGCTTGCGGTACAGCTGCTCCCGCTGCTGATGATTGTCGTGGCCACAGGGCTGAACCTGCGAAGCGCAAAGTCGAATGGGCGAACAGCCACCGTGTTAACGGCTGTGAAGATAGCGCTGGTCCTTTTCGTTGGGCTGGGTGCTTTCCTGCTGGCTGATGGAAACTGGGGCAATTTTTCTTCAGGTGGAGAAACGGGTGTCTGTGAGGGCGTTCCAGAGAGCGCAAAGCTTGGCGTGAGCGGATTTGGGGCGGCCATGCTCGGCGCTTTATGGGGCTACAATGGCTGGGCAGTCATAGCCGCGCTTGGCGGGGAGATCAAAAACCCGGGCCGCACGATTCCCCGGGCGCTGATTGGCGGAACCCTGACAGTGATTGCGCTGTACCTGCTCGTCAATCTGGCTTATTTCTACGTCCTCACACCCCTTGAGGTGGCCAGCGTTGCCGAATCGTCTTCGGTGGCAGGAGAAGCCGCCTCGCGTTTCTTTGGCCCGGGTGCTGCCGCATTGATGTCGGTAGGATTGATGATCTCCGCTTATGGAACCCTGCACACCACGCTTCTTACCGGGCCGCGCATTCCTTTTGCGCTCGCCCGCGCAGGCATGCTTCCAGCGGGCCTTGCACGCATTTCCGCACAGGGTGTGCCCGCAGTTGCGATTCTTACAGTGGGCGCCTGGTCGATTGTTCTGAGTGTATCCGGCACCTTCGACATCCTTACCGACATTTATATCTTTATTTTGTGGGTTTTCTTTGGCTTGAGCGGCGCTGCTGTACTGGTACTACGTCGAACCATGCCTGAAATCGAGCGGCCTTACCGTGTCTGGGGCTACCCCGTCGTGCCAATACTGTTTTTGCTGGTAACTGTCTTCCTGTTGGTCAATACGCTTCTGGCGACGCCATCGCGGGCGCTGGCTGGAATCGTCCTGATCATTGCCGGCCTGCCGGTTTACGAGTATTTCCGCCGCCGGGCCGGAGAGGTGACGCCGCCGTTCTGGCAACGGGATGATTAATCAGCAGGACCCCAATGTCACCCCACCGTGCTGAACAACCTCATTGCCCAGGATACCTGGTAGGTCAACATGCCGATGGCGAATAAGGCATGATAATGCTCGTTGCGTGTCACCATGGCCACCATGCTGAACAGGATTTGCGCCAGCGTGGCTATTAAATACTCTGCGCCCATGTTCATGAAGTACTCCTGGCCCTTTGCCAGGGTATCGACCAGGTCCAGCACGTAGGAAATGCCAAGTAAGCCGAACAACCAGAAGCGAATCGAGTAGAAATATTCTTTGTAGTCTTTGCAACCTTCACTGGTGATGGGAAAAAGCAGGGCGCACAGCAGGAACATCACGAAGGCGTAGAACACGACAAAAAAATAGACCCCGAATGTCCATACTTCGATGGTGCCCAGCCTGAACTCCCACCACCACCAGAACACCAGGGTGAAAAACATGTAGCCCACCCAGCACAGGTGTACCCAGTAGACGGACACATTGTCCGGCTTCAGGGACTGCTGAATCAGGCTTGCGACACCTCGTAACAGATGAGCCATTCCCAGGCCGATGATGATCGAAGTCAGTACCGCGATGTATTCGAACAGATCCATAACGTCTTTTTCTACTCTTCAATCGCTCCGCTGAGTGTTTTTCCCATTCGGTAGTTGATGATTCGGTGCGGTATGTTCTTGCTGCCCTGGTGCAATTCAGCAAAAATCGGCATCTCGTTGAAATAGACCCTCACACTGCCATCGGGTAGTTCATGCACCAGTGCTTTCTGACAGAATGCATCCAGCCCCATGCGGGGAATATCAACCATCGCCTTTGCTCCGGGCCCCGGCGCACCGAACAGCAGAAGCGTTAGTCCGGGCAACTCGACACCACGCGCTGCTGCTTCGGCCTGGTAATCGATCTCGCCAAACCAGGTGGTATCATCTTCTGACAGAATATTTGTCTTGAGACGATCGATGGACTGCTCAAAACCGTAGTTGGAAGACAACGTGACAATGCCCGCACCCTGGGTGAGCGATGAAGTATCAAACGGGACGATAGCTCCATCTGGCAGCGAATCCACGACGGCTGAAATGGCCTCCCCGTATTGCTGCAAATCCGGCCCGTCTGTTAGACCGTACCGACGTTTGAGATAGTCTGCCGACGTGAAAATAACTGCTGCCGATTCTCCCTCTGCGTAGGCCAGCACCCTGAACGGCAGATCGAGTCCGGCGAGGGGCTCGCGCTGCAGTATTGCCGTGTTAACTGCCGGGTCGGAGAAAATGATAACGCGTGCCGGGGGCATCACCTCACCTTCTTCGGCCGCCAATCGCGAATGATCGATTTCAGCGATCAATTCATAAGCTTCCGCCCCGGCCAGCACTGAATCGTACAACGCATCAACCGCCTGGTAGAGCTCTTGGCTGGCTGGTTCCTGCTTGCTGCAGGCGCCCAGGAATACGCCCAGAAAAATCATTAGAAATACGCTTGTGAACTTCATCATCGGCACATGCTCGCATAGTTTCCAACGTATACTCAAATTAGCTTCAACACTTAATGTCTGAGACGGATTTAGGATTTTTGCCTATGACCCAGATGACCAAAGAGACCATCGTACCAATGAATGAGATGCGCTCCCTGCTCGAAGCACAGGCAAAGAGGTCACAAGCCGATCAGCTGAAGATCACAGACCTGTGTGGTTTTTTCCTTGTGCTCAGTCTCGCGAGCCTTGTGCTTCCCAGGCTGCAGTAGGAGTACAATAATTCATGTCATCGGAAACACTCCTGACTCTTGGTTGGCGTGAATGGGTCAGCTTGCCTCAGCTCGGCATCACTGCGATCAAAGCAAAAGTTGATACCGGCGCCCGGACTTCAGCGCTTCATGCGTTTGAGGTCACACCATTCATTAAAGACGGTATCCAGCATGTTCAGTTCAAGATTCATCCGCTGCAAGGTGACAATGAATCGGTCATCACTTGCACTGCGGAAGTGATTGATGAAAGAACCGTCACGGATTCCGGCGGGCACAAGGAGCAACGCTGGGTCATCGCAACACCCCTGGCTATCGGCCCTCATAACTGGCCGATTGAAATCACCCTGACGGCGAGAGATGACATGTTATTCCGCATGTTGCTGGGCCGCACCGCATTCAAGGGGCGTGCACAGGTCAACCCGGCCCGATCCTACATCATCGGCAAGAAACCGCGAAACTTGACCGGGGGAAACTGAAAACATGGCCCTGAACAACGCAATAACCATAGGGAAAGTCGCTGTTTCGCCAGGCCAGCGGGTGAATGTAAATCTGCCGGTGGGGGACTTGTATACGGCTACATCATTGTCGATGCCCATGCAGGTCATATGCGGCCGCAGTGCGGGTCCGACACTGTTTGTGTCCGCGGCCATACACGGTGATGAACTCAATGGTGTTGAAATCATTCGCCGCTTGCTGAAGCGCAAGATTATGCGTTCCATCAAGGGCACTCTGCTCGCAGTACCCATCGTCAATGTGCATGGATTTCTCAATCAGTCCAGATACCTGCCTGATCGCCGGGATCTCAATCGATCCTTTCCGGGCAGTGCCAAGGGTTCTATTGCCGCCCGCCTGGCCAACACGTTTCTGAGTGAGATCGTAGCGAAAGCGGATTATGGAATAGACCTCCATACCGGGGCGATCAACCGCTCTAATCTGCCGCAGATACGGGGTAATCTGGACGATGAGCGAACACTGGAGCTGGCCCAGTCATTTGGAGTTCCCGTGATCATCAACGCAAATATCCGCGACGGTTCATTGCGTAGCTGCGCCGCTGAACGGGGAATACCCATGTTAATTTACGAAGCAGGCGAAGCACTTCGTTTTGACGAAATCAGCATTCGCGCCGGTTTGCGTGGAGTCCTCAACACCATGCGCACCATCGGTATGCTGCCGAGGGTGAGCAGGCGCGCCCGGGCCATCACCCCCATGCTGGCCCGATCGACCAGCTGGGTGAGGTCGCCGGCCAGCGGTATTGTCAGCGACAAAGTGACACTTGGGAGCGCCGTTTCGAAGGGCCAGCGGCTTGCAACGATTGGTGATCCCCTGGGTACCCAGCAGGAAAGTGCAGAAGCTCCCTTCGACGGCATCATTATTGGCATGAGTAATTTGCCTTTGGCTCACGAGGGTGATGCGCTGTTCCATGTCGCAGCATTCAAAAGCACATCGGAAGCCGAGGAACTCGTCGGTGAATTCGAGGCCGAACACAACCCTGATCCACAGGAAAAGGAAACCCTATGAAAATCGGAATTTTATCGACCAACCCCGGTCTGTACTCAACGAGACGGCTGGTGGAAGCTGGAAAAGAGCGTGGGCACGAGATGCCGGTGATCAACCACAGACGCTGCTATATGAATATCACCAGCCATAACCCGGGTATTCACTACAAGGGCGCGCCCATTGCCGATGTCGACGCGATCATTCCCCGCATCGGGGCATCGATATCTTTTTATGGTGCTGCCGTGGTCCGCCAGTTTGAAATCATGGGGGTTTATTCCGTTAATGAATCGGTGGCGATTACCCGCTCTCGCGATAAGCTGCGTGCTTCGCAACTGCTGGCACGTAAAGGTATCGGGCTACCAGTAACCGGTTTTGCCAACTCTCCGGATGACACTGACGATCTATTGGAATTCGTCGGTGGCGCGCCTGTTGTCATTAAGCTACTCGAAGGTACCCAGGGCGTCGGTGTTGTGCTGGCAGAAACCAAGAAAGCAGCTGAAAGTGTGATCGAGGCCTTTCGTGGTCTGAAAGCCAACTTCATGGTGCAGGAATTCATCAAGGAAGCCGGGGGAGCCGATATTCGCTGTCTTGTTGTCGGGGATAAAGTCGTTGCGGCAATGAAACGCCAGGGCAAAGAAGGTGAGTTTCGGTCGAACATCCACCGTGGCGGTTCGGCGAAACTGATCCGGATCACGCCTGAAGAACGCTCAACCGCGGTTCGCTCAGCAAAAATCATGGGACTGAATGTAGCGGGCGTTGATTTGTTACGCTCGAATCACGGGCCCGTAGTCATGGAGGTCAATTCCAGTCCCGGCCTGGAAGGCATTGAAAAGGCGACCGAGAAGGACGTGGCTGGAATGATCATCGAATTCATCGAGAAGAATGCCCGCAGAGGGAGAACCCGTACGAGGGGTCAGGGCTGATTATTAAGGCCCCCTGAACCATTCGATGACCTGCTTTTGAACCCGGTCGTCATTAACCAGGTCAAAATGGGTCTTCTCCTGGAAAACCCGGCAATTTTCTTCTCTGACTTCGAGGTCGCCAGGGCTGTTCGACCCGGTTCCCAGTGCACTGCCAACACGAACCAGGAGGTCGCCGAAGATATGGCCCATAGGGTCTTTATCGTGGCGGCCAATGCTGGCTGCGATAAAGTAATAGTCTACCGAGGGCAGCAATGGGACGACTCTGCGGGTATCAAGACTCGGCTTTTCGCCCACCGGCCGGTCCCAATCCTCGTCAAGCAGATTGCCGTGTCGTAAATCCTTGATGCCGGCGCTGCGTTTGCGGCCAAACGCAAGGGGCTCAACGTACTTCACAGATCGCATGGCCTTGTCGACAAAATGCCCCGCTTTCTCAACGGGCGAACCATGATGTGGCGCTCCGAGGAAGAGGATGCGTTTCAGAGGCTTGAGCCAGGAGCGCTGTTCAGAATCTGCATAGGCGCAAGCGCTGCGAATGACCAATCCACCCATGCTGTATCCCACCAATGACAACGATTCGACGGGCACAGGCCAGTCGGCGAGCAGATCATCCAGCCGCCTGGATAACTCTTTTCCATTGGATGAAATGCGCCGGCCGGTGTTATATCGCAAATAGACCGGGGTCATGCCCAGTTCCTGCTTCAATTGTGCGCCGATGCCCGGATTTTCATCTCGTTGCCAGGAGTCTTCTGCCAGGCAAAGGCCATGCACCATCACCACGATATGCGGGCTTGCCACCGACGATTGCGTAAGCTCCATTGGAATGGCCAGCACATTGCCCCTGTCTTCAAGGTGATCGCCGCATATACCGTTCAACACGGCCACCCAACGGAGTTCGCTGCTGTCCAGGGAACGTATATCCGAATGGTTGTGAACATGGGCCAGTGACTTAGTCACACCCTTGTTGAGCACATCGCTGGCTGTTCTCACCACTGCGTAAGCTGTTGGGTTCCTGATCTCTTTGAGGGGCCTGAAGTCTGAGATGCCGTTCAACCACGCGGTGGAGGTGCCGGCAATGTGCCGATGCATGCTCTCAGCGGCAGTGGTTATACCCGAAACACAGTCGAACACTAGCTGTGTTGAACCCCGGATCAGAGCTGTCGAAATAGCCAAAATTCAGTCCTCTGAGTGAATTACTCTCATTAAGAGCGAAACACTATAGCGTTCTGGTAGCAGAATTACCGCTTTTCGCCAAACTGTTCACTGGTGATACGCATCAAGGATTCAGCACCACGTTGTGCAGCTGCTTAACCTTTTGACTACCGTCTGGACTATACTCCCCGATCAATCTGGATGGAGAATACGATGAAAAGCGCAAAAATCCTCCTGGTGGCTTGCCTTGCCTCATGCTTTGCACTGGCCGGCAATTCGGCTCTTGCTGAAGCTGAAGAGACAATGCCTTCGCCAGCTGACACGCCTATGGAACCGGAGGCCGTTACCTTTACTTCCGAGCACGAGATCCAGGTTGACGGCAAGCGGATTGCATACACAGCGACGGCTGGAACGATGCTCATGCATGATGAAGAGGGCAAAGCCATCGCTGAATTTGGTTACACATCGTATACCAGGAAAGACTCGGACCCCTCCAGGCGGCCCATCATGTTCGCCTGGAATGGCGGGCCCGGCTCGGCTTCCATGTGGCTGCATATGGGCGTTCTGGGTCCACAAATAACAGTTGTGGAAGACCTGCAGGTCAATGGAAAAGGGCCGTTCAAAAGAAGCGATAACCCGCACAGCATTATCGATAAAGTGGACCTGGTGATGGTTGACCCCGTGGGTACGGGTTATTCCCGGGCAGTTGGAGAAGCCAAGGGTGAGGATTTCTGGGGCGTAGACAACGACATCAAGTCGGTTTCGGACTTCATTGCGCAATTTGTCACCAGTAACAACCGGTGGGCTTCACCGAAGTATATTTTAGGGGAAAGCTACGGCGGCATGCGCGCCGGCGGCGTTTCACTCGACCTGTTGACCCGTCACAGCATGGGCCTCAATGGAGTCATACTGGTTTCACCCTATATGGACGTGGCCGGCGGCGGCGGTGTCGGGGTAGCGAACATGGCGGTCGGCTACACCATGACCTTGTCAGGCTACGCCGCCACGGCCTGGTTCCATGATGCGCTGGAAAACAAACCATCAGATTTCCAGGCCTTTCTCGCAGAAGTGGATGCTTTCGCTATCGACGAATATTTGCCGATGCTGGTTAAAGGCGCGCGAGCGCCGGATTCCGGGCGCCGCGCTGTAGCTGAAAAACTGGGTGCTTACACTGGCACTTCTGCAGACTACTGGCTGGCGGCCAATCTTCGGGTGACAGAAGGGCAGTTCGTTCAGGAATTACTGCGCAAACGAGGCCAACTGGCCGGAAGGGTCGATTCGCGTTTTGCCGGCTTTACGACCAACGCACTGGCCGAAGACATGCCTTTCGATCCCTATACAAGTGCAGTCGGTCCTGCTTTTGTATCGACGTTCAATGATTATTACCGCCGGGATCTTGGTGTTGAGATGGACCGGAAATACGTGGTTTCCGGAAAGTTGTATAAGGATTGGGATCGCTCGCACGTGCAACCTGGAAGTGAATATTCTTCTCCAGCCGCCGATACCGGCATTGACCTGGCGCATGCGATCATCCGTAACCCAGACATGAAAGTGCTGGTGCAGCAGGGTTATTTTGACCTCGCAACGCCTTACCGCGCGACCGAGTACTTCGTTGACCAGATGCCGTTACCAGAATCTTTGCGGTCGAATGTCTCGATCAAGTATTACGAGGCGGGCCACATGATGTACGTGCACCCACCCTCGCTGGTTAAGTTCAGGGAGGACCTGGCCTCATTCGTCGATGGCAGCCAGTAGTTAAAAAAAGACGCAGCTAAAGAAACGGCGCGGGGCGTTCAACCGCAGAAACCCTATCTATCTTTTATTGGCTTTCTTTTGCTTTTTTTCATTACGCTTTTCTTTCATTGTTTTTTCAGGTTTCTTTTTATCTGTTTTCTGTGCATCTCGACCTTTAGCCATCATTCTCTCCTTACAATTTGTTGATTATTAAACGCCTTTAACCAGATTGTTTCTAGAACATAACGCCAATTAGGTGGAATAAGGCATGGTAACACCCCTAATTGACCACATACGGAGCAAGCATGCTTCTGATTAATCCTGAATGTCTCTTACTGGCTGCGAGTTCTTTCTAAATTCGGTATTTTTTAAAGAGCGCCATCCAATTTTTCATCGCATCAATTGCCAGGGTTTTCACTGGGAACTCATCGCCGTTTTTATCGATAACTGTCAGCAATATTTCCCCGTGTTCTTTCCCGTCCTCTTCCGTCACGTTACTGGTCACTTCGAGATTTTTGCTTTTGTTGGTCAGCTCTCCAATTATCATCAGGGCCGGATAGGATTTCACCTCAACTCCGATTTTCCCCCTGGTTGCCTTTGCCACACCTTGTGTATCGTTTTTAATCCAGTCTGTCAGGTGCCAGCAGTTCTGAAAGAAACTCCATACATCGTCTTCGTAGTCCACGAGTTTGCGATTCTGGTTGTCCAAAACCCTCAAGAAAGCACGCTGTACCCTATTAAACTGCTTCGAGACCTGACTCATGCTGGCATTTAACCTCATGTAATGAAAATGTACTTCTCACAGCGTACTTATTTGATAGCACAGATGGTAGTAACAAAAAAGCCCTTCCGCGGAAGGGCTTGATGTCACTGTGATTTTGAACTGTGATTGTCGCTGACTGCCGGTCTTGTTCTGACCGCTGGCAGGTCTACCTGATACATAGAACGCCCAATACGGGGTTCCTGGCTTTGGACACACCAGGCGCACGTTCCTCAGTCAAAAACCCGTTCCAGCACATCAGCAATAATCAGGCTGCCAATGGCGACCAGTACCAGGTCGCTCCCGGCCTGCTGCCATTCATAGCCATCGTGATGCGGCAACTGGCGGATAAAAGCTCCCGGCATGCGTGTCTTGGCGATTCCAGGCGGCATGGGTTTGCCCCGCGCGAGATTCTTGCGAATGCCCGGCGGCAATGGCTTATATCCGGTCAGGCCATTGTCGACCGCCAGTTTGCGCGCGTCTCCAAAACTGATGCCTGCTGTGACCGTTACAGAAAATGAAGGGTCAGAAGCGCCCTTCTTGTTCGGCTTGTCAGCCAGCAAAGGCCCCGCAAGAAACAGCACGGCCGCGACCAGGGCAAAAAAACGAAGAAAAGTGGAAAATCGGGACATGATGCTAACCTCCTGTTGGCACATGTTTGATGCAGAGGATTAAATATAGCAAGTAGTCGGGATGACGACCAACAATAAGAACCTGGTTCAGGATTCCTTCAGGATCACCGCGTATGATTCGTCATATGTGTAATGGAATTCTACGATCAGCCTGCGCGCTGAGTAACTTACGGGACCTTCCGCCACGGGAGTTTTGTGAATTTCCCGGTTACCAGGCCCCTTAACATCGTTTCAATTGTTTGCAGTTGAGTCGATCTGCCGGTAGTGTTTTGTTTCGCCCATGAAACGTGCACGCTGAGATTCTCAATATGGACAAACATAAACTCACCCCGACCGTTCTCGCTGCGCTCAGCCTGGTCCTGTTACCGGTCTTCAGTACGCCTGCCCGGGCCCAGTGTGCTGGTTTCGAGTACTGCGAACTGGTCTGGTCAGATGAATTCGACGGCACTGATATCGATACCTGGTCAAAATGGAGCTACCAGATCGGCGATGGCTCTTCCGAAGGTCTGCCGCGTGGTTGGGGCAATGGCGAACTGCAGTGGTACACCGACCAGAACACGACGGTCGCCGACGGATTCCTGACCATCACGGCGCGCAAGGAGACTGTCGAACCCGGATTCCAGTACACCTCGGCCCGGATACGAACCAAGTACAGAGCCGAATGGACCTATGGCCGCATGGAGATGCGCGCAAAAATGCCACTTGGCCGGGGCTTTTGGCCGGCGTTCTGGATGTTGCCGACGGACCAGTTGCTTTATGGCACCTGGGCCGCCAGCGGTGAGATCGATATCATGGAATACCTGGGGCACAAACCCGATACCGTAATGGGCACTATTCATTATGGGGGGGCGTGGCCCAATAACTCTTTTACCGGCACGGAGTACACACTGCCTTCCGGATCGTTTGACGGGGACTTCCACGTATTCGCCATCGAATGGGAGGAAAACGAGATTCGCTGGTATGTCGACGATGTCCACTATGCGACCCAAACCGAGTGGAATTCCACCGGCGGGCCCTATCCGGCGCCGTTCGACACGGATTTCCACATCCTGCTGAACCTGGCAGTGGGCGGCAACCTCCCCGGCCCACCCAATTTCGAGACCCAGTTTCCGGCGGATTACGTGATCGACTACGTGCGGGTCTACAAGGAAACCGATGCTCCCAGCTTTTCAATCAACCCGGGGCTCAACGATTCCTGGTACAACGCGTTGACCGATGGCCAGGGATTCTTGCTGACGGTATTTCCCGACATCGAGCAAGTGTTCGTTGCGTGGTTCACCTACGATCTCGAGCGTCCCCCTCCGGATACCCCGTCCGGCATTGGAGACCCGGGTCACCGATGGCTGATCGCCCAGGGGCCTTACTCCGGCAACACGGCAAACCTGACGATTTTCGTCGCCGAAGGCGGCGTATTCGACTCGACAACGCCCCCTGCAATCATTGATCAGGACGGAGACGGGACCATGACTCTTGAATTTGCAGATTGTACGCAGGGGCTGGTCACCTACGACATCACCAGTGCGAATGTTTCAGGGGAGATTCCGATCCAGCGGATTGTGAATGACAACGTGGCTCTGTGCGAAGAGCTTGCGGCCGGGGATGCGCAGCAATAATGGGGTCAGAGACAAGTGCCTGGGTGAAGAATGCCAGTCCGGCTTGCGGACCCGCTCACTCTGGCACTTGTCTCTGACCCCACATGGGATGACGGGATTCGGAATTTGAGAAAGTTTCCTGCAGCGCTGCAAGTTCTGCCTGCCTGCCCAGTAGTTCATAGGCTCTGATCAGCGGCAAAATAAGCTCGAAATCGTTATTTTTTTCGTATTCTGCTTCGATGCCGGGTAAAATTTCATTTACGGTACCCTGCAGTGCTTTGTCGTGTTCAGAGACTGTTACGATCAGGCCCAGGTATTCTTCTTTCAGGATATCCCAACCGTCTTCCTCCGGATTCACGCGACCCAGAACGGTTTTTGCCCAGGCCATCGAATCAGGCTGGCCCGTCCGTATGCCGATTTCTGCAACCGCGAGAGCCACAGCAAACCAGGCGGGTGGTGGTTGTTCCGTGCCGAGCAGCGTGTCAACCGTTGCGGTCAGGTCAGCATAATTAACCGGCCGCCCTTCATAAGAATCCAGCCATGCCAGTTGCAGGGCATGTGTCGTTTGGGCGTAAAGCAAGTTCATGCTGTCGGGGTCGGATTCAGATAATGACCTGGCGATACCAAGAGCAGAATTGACGTGCTTCCGCGCCAGGATCATTTCGCCCCGGTAAATTTCCACTTCGGATAATTTTCGATAAATGAAAGACCGTTCTTCTTTATGCCTGGCGTTTTTCGGATTCAGAGGTTCTTTCAGGGCCTGCTGAAAAGATTCTTTGGATAAAGCCAGTTTCCCCAGGTGAAAGTAGGTTGATCCCAGCCAGGATAATGTTGCAGCCCTCTCGAACAGGCGGTCCAAAGTGGCACCCTCTTCGATCAGGACGTCAATCCGGTCAATGGCATCCTTGAAATGAACCAGCGCGCTATCAAAGTGCCCCTGCGTGTATTCCAGGCTTCCCAGGTTATTGCTGGCCCAGAACGTTTCCATGATCCAGTCAGGATTGCCTGGCTCCCTTTCCACGAGTTTCCAGGCGAGTCGATGGTAGGCGTCGAGATGTTCCCTGGCTTTTTCAAAGTCACCCGCATACCAGGCTGCAAAGCCGGCCCAGAATTCGGCTTGTGACCATTCAAAAAGACGTTCAATTTTCTCCGGCTGTGCTGAAGCCAACTGGCGGGCCTGCTCCAGTGAAAGTCTGAAGGAATTATGAGCTGCCTGGAAATTCCCCAGTTCGAAATAAACTTCACCAATTTGATACAGGGCGCGAGTCTTTCGAAGCAGCGCCGCTTCGGTCAGATCTTTGTCTTCCAGGGATTCGAAGTAGGTCAATGCTTTTGCGCCTACGCTCTCCAATACGCCGACTTGCCCCAGTGGAGTCAGCTGGGTTCGAAGATCACCCAGCATGAAGCTAATCAGATCTTCGCTCTGTGATAATCGGCGCTTCGCGTCTTCACGCGCTGATATGGCAAATATCGCTAAAATGGCCATGACCAGGGCCAATGCGGTAGTCATGGTTATGCCTCCCACCAGGCGGGCTTGACGACGGCGCGCGTCTCGCTGAATGAGATCATCCAGGCCAGTCCCAAGCAATCCCGCGACCAGTTTCAGAAGTGCAATCTTGCGATCATCAGCCGATCGGCGCGCATCGGCCGCAAGAGGGGGAGATTTACCCAATGCCGCGGGGAACATCTGCTCTGCATCTAACCCGCCAGCCGCCGGCGAAACGATCGGCAGGACCAGGGCGTCCTTACCGTGCAGGCGGCGATATTCTCCGACCTCCAGCCCGACCCACTTTGACGCAACGGATTCGGGTGAACAGATGATGATCAGGGCCCGTGAATGAGCCAGCGCATCAGTCAGCGCGTCAGTGAGTTTCGTGGCTGCTCCCAGGTCAGCGACATCGCGAAAGACCGGGCCAAGCCGGTCACTATCCAGTGCGAGTTTTTGCATGATTGCAGGGGGAATTCGAAAATTTTCCAGGTTTCGCTGCAGCCAGGCCGCGAAACGGGCATCGGAATGACTATAGCTAATGAACGCGCAGTACTGGGCCATAGGTTCGATTCCTGTCAAAGACCGTTCTAGTCTGCCGCAGGTCAGCAAATATTGGCAAGGAGTGCTAACCTCAAATGTGTAAGGATTTGAGGAGAGATCACGATGAGTGAAGTGAAACTTATTTTTTATCCGAAGAACTCAACCGGGAATAACCCGGGTGATTATGAAATGTACATAGACTTCGATTCATCCGCCGGCCCCAGTTCGATGGTGCTGGAAGCACCTGTCGGATGGGCGACCGTAGCGATAAAACTCTACCAGGCATCGATAAATCCCGCCGGAAAGGTCATACCCGACCCACAAAAGAACGCTAATAAGGGCAGTTTATCCAGCGGCAATACCTCCAATTATGATGCGGTATTCAACAGCGTGACTCTGCCGGCGGGGTTCTTTTTCGATCCAGGAACCAGCACCCTGTTGAGTACCGGGCAGACCCCTGGGCTATTTGAGTTCCTGGTGTGGATCCAGGACGGTAGCGGTGACAACGATTATCTGGACCCTGGTATCAGAAATCGCGATTGACGGCGGCGACACAGCTTCTCAGTCAACTTTCTCATATCGTTTAAAGCTGAGTTCGGGATGAACCCCCGGCACCGCTACCCGAAACCAGATGAACGGCAGCAAGGGATTGGGCAGCCAGTACTTCCAGCCCAGATTCCGGGCGACCGTGCCGTCAGGGCGGACGAAATTCAGCCAGACGTAAAGAAACTTGTAAACGCATAAGCCGGGCAACCAGTTGATCCGAAAGCCATCCGTGAGCAGGTATTTACGGCTGATGTAGTAGTTTCCCTCGAACGGCATGATGCCCCAGCCCAGCGGCCCTTCCGCGATCAGCGAGTCAGAGACGGTGTGCCTGATTTGGACATACTTGCGGCTCATAAAAAGTGCCTGTGTGGACTTCGGTTACATACTTGACCGGAGGGGGTGCTACTTATCTTCCAATAAAGAATTCAACTTAAATACGTAGTATTCGTTAAAATCAGATATATAAGCTGGTTGCAAAGGTATCCAGTCGCTTCATGTCGTTGTTCAAAGAGTTGAAACGCCGGAACGTCATTCGCGTGGCGATGACTTACGTTGTTGTGGCCTGGCTGATCATCCAGGTGGCCGAAACAATACTGCCCGCCTTTGGTTTCAGTGATGCCATCCTTCGGTATATCGTGATCGCGCTGTCCATTGGCTTCATCCCGGCGCTGATCTTTTCCTGGGTGTTCGAATTGACGCCTGAAGGACTGGCCAAGGAAGTCACGGTCGAGCAGGAACATTCCATTACCCGCTTTACCGGCAAAAAACTGGACCGGAGCATCATGGTCCTGCTGGTGTTGGCGTTGGGTTACTTTGCGTTTGACAAATTTCTGCTGGATCCGAGGCGGGACGCGCAACTGGTGGAAACGACAGCCCAACAAGCAAGATCGGGAGCGTCGGGCCAATCCATCGCACATCTGTCCATCGCGGTGCTGCCATTCGTCAATATGAGCGATGACGCTGAC
>Ga0316194_10000153_pt1 | contig 37996 bp, 31 predicted proteins | sample CroRivsedime1_MG_FD_204936 | JGI IMG/M metagenome (GOLD analysis project Ga0316194, IMG submission 204936) | Coastal sediment microbial communities from Maine, United States - Cross River sediment 1 | ecosystem: Environmental > Aquatic > Marine > Coastal > Sediment | place: USA: Maine...
GGGAAGACATGCTGGTCGCAGCCCGAACGCTGTTTGTGGAAAGGGGCTACAGCAGCACCACCATGGACGCCATTGCCGAGCAGGCGGATGTGGGGGTCGCCACCGTCTACACCTACTTCAAAAACAAAGAAGGTGTCTTCGCCGAGTTGGCGCGAATGGACATGTCCGAGCTGCAGACGGAGGGAGAATCGGCGATGGCTTCGCTACCCGAGGACCCTGTTAACGCCGTTCTGCAGCTGATTGGCATCTACAAGCGCGTGCACGACTACATTTCCTACGAGGTGATTCGGGAATTCACCCTGGGTGCCCGGAAGAAGGGGCAGATCCGGGAAGTGGCGTTCTGGGTAAGGGAATGGCAGGTGGATCAGCTGGCCCGGGTGCTGGAGCAGCGGCAGGCGGCCGGGGTGATTGCGGATTCGCTGGCCACGGAGGAAGCGGCGCAGATCATCTGCGACCTGCTGGAAAAGTACTACGACCGGGCAGCCACCGACGAGCAGGAACGTAGAGCCTTCGAAAGCCTGAAGCGCCGGGTGGCGCTGATCTTCGACGACTGGCGGACCTAGCACCCGCCTCGGCGCCGGATCAGCTGGGCAGCCTGCCTTCGATGTAGTCGTCGATCAGCTCGTGGTAGCGGCGAATGCGGGTTTCCTGCTTCGCCAGATACACGCCCTTGAAGCCACGGGAGCGGAAACCCCGCTGCTGCGTGACAAATACGCGCACGTCATCTTCTATCGCCGGGCCGATGGAATCACCCTTGTCGAAATCGAGCATAGTAACCTCGACCTCTTCCGGTCCCGCGCCCATGCCGCCTTCATGGCCGGACGCCATGGCCGCCGGGCTCGTGTACCACCAGTTGTCGAACAGACACTGCTCCGGATCCGACCGGTGCGGTCTGGCCCGAAGGAAGTGGAATCCGTCCGACCAGAGTGAAACCGCGAAATTCGGAAACAGGGTGTAGTGAAAGGCGTCCGTCAGCTGCTGGTCCGGTACCTTCGCGTAATGGCTGAAGCCGCGCTCCGGGCCGAGTTGCTGCTTGGCCTTCTGCAATGCGCCGCGGGTCGCTTCCGGGTTGCCTTTGAAGTCGGCGGGATCCAGATCCCAGTAGCGCAGCTGGCTGGCCAGGGGCTCGAGAATGTTGCCTTCCTTGTCGGTGGAGCCGGTGCCGTAGCCGCCTTCCATAACCATCCGGTTGTGACCTTCATCGGATAGATCGAAGCGGGTTTCCTTGAAGTAGGTGTTGATGTTGCTGCTGATCTTGGTGCGGTCCGTGCTCGTGGTGGCGCCCATGTGCACGGTCGGCACGTGATAGGACTCGTTGAAGTTGTCCAGCACCACCTTCCAGTTGCACGGCAGCCACATGGTGTTGGCCATGGTCCGGGTCCAGCGACCCACCTCCCTGGCTTCCCATTCGTCCCAGATCGGGCCGAGGAACTGCTTCAGCGGCATGCAATCCGGATTCATGTTCACCCAGACGAAGCCGGCAAAAGTCTCGCAGGCGATCTCCTGGAGGCGGATCTTGCCGCAGGGATTGCCGTCCGGGAAATCTTCCCGGTCCGGCGCGAAGTTGAGCTCGCCGTCCGGCATGAAAGCCCAGCTATGGTACTTGCAGACAAAGCGCTTCACATGGCCTTTGTCTTCCTCCACCAGCGGGTTGCCCCGGTGCTGGCAGACGTTGTAGAAGGCTTTCACGCTGCCGTCGGCCTGGCGGACCATGAGAATCTCTTCCCGACCCACCGGTTCCATCTGCCAGTCGCCCGGCTCGGGGAGTTCTGATTCCCGGCCCAGCAGCAGCCAGACCTGGGTCCACATGCCCTCCCATTCCTGCTCGAAAAACTCACGGGACGTGTAGCGGAACCCTTCCAGACGCGAGTCTCTCGTCTGCTGCTCCGGATAGGATTGGATTTCAGTGGTGGGAATTCTCTCTGCCATGTCTGTTCCGTCCTGATGTCTGCCGTCGGATTGCCGGCGTCTCTCCGCCGGATTCTGGCACGGGTCGGGTCGCGGGTCAGCTGCCGTGCTTTTCCGTCGCTCTGGAGACCAGCTCGTGTCGGACGATCTTCCACTCACCGTCCTGCTTCTGCATGCGGGTGAGGTAGGTGGCCCAGAGTGTAAACAGGCCGCCATCCTTGAGCGTGTGCAGGGCCTGTACGTCGTTGCGCGTCTCCGCTATGTCGCCATCGATGGCGGCCAGCTGGGGCCCCAGCATGTGCTGGGTTGCCCCGTACTGTTCCAATGCGCCCTTCACGAACTCAAGCCACGCGTCTGCCCCTCGGGTGGGTTCCGGCCCGAACCCGACGATCTCCGCGTCATCGGCGAAGCAGGACCGGTACATGTCGAAATTCCGGTCGTCCACCCCGGCGGCGTAGCGGAGCATGACGTCCTGTACTGCCTGTCGGTCGCTCACTTAACGCTCTCCCATTGGCGCCTGTCCATCCTCGGCCAGGCGCCTGGCTTACCTCAGAAGTTGTAAGCAGCCTCCAGAAAGACCTGTTGGCCGCGTCTGAAGTTGCACTGCTGATCATCCCCGTCAGCTGGTCTGAACGGTGCGGGGCCACAGCCCGTAATCAGCTGCTCATCGGTTAGGTTGGTACCGATCAGGCTGAGCCTCCAGTTGTTGTTAATCGACATAAGCGAGACGTTCAGGTCGACCGTGGTATAGCTTTTCTGCTCCACGTCGCCTAAGGGGTTGGTGATTGAATCAAAGGTCTCGCGCGTGGCGCCGCCCGCGATGTAGCTGTCTGAGATGAAGAGATTCGGGCGGATGCTGAGCTTCATAGACCGCCCAAGGTTCGTTTCCCAGACCAACGCGATGTTGCCGGAATAGGAAGGTGCGTTGCCGGAGTCCCGTCCTTCCAGGTTCTCGCCTCCAGCGGTATCGAACCCTTCAGTGATCTCCGTATCCAGAAAACCCCACGCGCCGAACAGGCTGAGACCCGAAACCGGTGTTACCCAGGTCCAGTCGATGTCCAGGCCGCGAGTCCTCACTTCTCCGGCGTTGAAGGTGTCGAAGCCGAATATCACCGGATTGAAGAGCTGCACCTGCTGATCCGTGTAATCGTAAGTATAGGCAGTCACATTCATCACAACGGACCCATCCGCCAATATGGAACGCACGCCGAGCTCGAAGCCTTCGGAGGTTTCGGAATCGAAGGTCAGCGTGTCTACCGCAGCTTGTCGCTCAACAGGATCATCACTTACCAGGCCATCAAAAATTGCCGTGGACGTCGGCAGGGTGTTGTTGTCGACGCCGCCGGATTTGAAGCCTGTCTTGTAAGAGCCGTAGAAGGATACGTTGTCATTGAGAAGGTAACGGAGCACCAGTTCAGGTGAGACGTTGTCGTCTTTGAATTTGATGTCACCGGTCGTGTAGCCACTGCCAACGGCGCCGAAGAGGGCCGTTACGGCTGTGTGGACGTAAGGAAACGTAGCAACGGTGGACTTTTTCTCATCGGTCCAGCGTACTCCGCCTGAAAGCTCCCACTTCTCAGTTATTGCCCAATCAGCGGCCACCAGGAAGGAGACTGCCTCTGCGTCGATGGGCCGATCGGCGAGCCAGTCGAAGGTATAGCCGGTGACTATGTCAGGGCCGAAGGGGGGGACGGGAAAAATATCGGGTGGGCCCACGAGTATTGACGGGTTGAAGGCGTTCTGAGACGTTTCATGGCCGATCTCGCGATCTTCCCAGAAGGCGGCGAGCTGGAAATTAATGGGCCCGTCGAAATCACTGAACAGTCGTACCTCAGCCGTTAGCTGTTCCAGGGTATTCTCGAAGGGTGCCACCAGACCGGCGGGGCTGCCGTCCGGATTCCGGCCGGTGCCGTTGAATGAGTCGTTGTACTCGTTCTCCATGTCGACATGGCCGAGCAATACGGTCAGATCGAAGTTCTGGCCCAGGCCGGCATCCACTTGGAGGCGGCTGAACCAGGTGTCGGTGTTGTTGTACGACTGACTGATATCGCTTTTTGACTCCCCGGGTGATCCGGCGGGCACGCTATCAATGAGCGAGTTGCCATCGACGCCGACAAACTTGCCGTCATCCAGATCGCAATCGTGGGTAGGCAGGAACAGATCGTACCCAGGTATGCCGAATGGACCACCGATAATCACGGAGGGATCCGGACCGTCAGCGCCGCAGAACATGTCGATCAGCCCGTTCAGCGCGTCTGAACGCTGCCGGTTGTAGTTGATCTTCAGATCGGCTTCTATCGTGTCTGTCGGCGTCCAGTTGAACGTGAGCCGGGACATCAGATTGCTCAGACCCCGCTCCGGATTCGTCGTCGGAACGACGTCGGCAACCTCCATGTATTTGTCCATGTCCTGGTATTCAGCGGCGAGCCTGAATCCAAGTGTTTCGGTGATAGGGCCCGAAACGAACCCGCCGATGCTGACCCCTTCCTCTTCGAATTCGTAAGCGGTTCTGCCACCGAATTCCCAGTTCTCCGTGGGTCCTGCGGAAGTCACTGCAAGTACACCGGCGGATGCCGCCTTGCCGAAGTAAAGCGCTTGTGGGCCTTTCAGCACGGCAACCTGGTCAATGTCGAAGAATGCGCTCTGCAGCAGCCTCTGCGTACTGACGGATATGCCGTCATAGTTCAGAGCAATGGCAGAATCGAAGGCGTTGGAAATACTCGATGAGCCGACGCCGCGCAGGTTGATCTGCGCACTCTGGCCGGAGCCGCCGACGCTGACCGTCAGTGCAGGTACGCGGCTCTGCAGGTCCATCGCCTCGTCGATACGGAATACGTCGAGGGTATCCCGATCGATGGCCGTTACCGCGACGGGTGTGTCCTGCAGAGACTCTTCGATGTTCCGCGCGGTCACGATGATCTCTTCGATGGCAGCATCGTCGGTGTCTGCAGTCTGCGCCGACGATAGGCCGGGAGTCATCAGGGCGGTTGCCCCGGCGAATAATACGAACGCACGGAAGGTGCGCCACGCTGCACGAATCCGTACGCGCTCGACAATCTGAAAACGGAAATAACAGTCGGATGACCGCATCGAAACTCTCTCCCCTTAGTTGATGCAGGGCCGAGTATCCGATTCGAGATAGAAACCGTCAAGCCTGACGGTTTGTCTCATTCGACTGTGAAAGCACGCCGGTTCGCAGGTACTCTTTGCCGGTTCTAGTCAGGGGAGAGTCCAGGTGCCCGAAGGGAGCGACCGCAAGAAGATCGGCATCCAGCTGCCGAGTCAGGCCCGCAATCAGACCACCTCCGAGCGCTACGCCTTGGAGCTCGAGGCGCTGGCGCCGGTGGGCGACATCATCGACGTCCGGGCAGATACCCCGGCGGAGTTTGCCGAAGGGGTTCGGGATGTGGATGCGATCATCACGTCCTGGGGCTTGCGTATCGACAAGCAGGTGATTGACGCGCTGGAGAACTGCGTCGTCATCGGCGTCGGCAGCGTGGGCGTGGACATGGTGGACATCGAAGCGGCGACGGAAGCCGGCATCGTCGTCACAAACGTGCCGGACGTGTTCATCGAGGAGGTGGCCGATCACGCCATGATGCTGCTGCTGGATATGGCCCGGCGCACGCCGACGATGACGCGCATGGCGAGGGAGGAAGGGGAGTGGTACAACGCCCGGCCGCTGCTCTCGAAGGTGCCGCGGCTCATGGGGCAGACGCTGGGCCTGTTCGCATTCGGCAACGTGGCTCGCTGCACCGCCCGCCGCGCGAAAGCGTTTGGCATGCACGTCATCGCCCATGATCCTTACGTCAGCGAGTTGGCGATATCCGATGCAGGTGTAGAGCCCGTGAGCTTCGGCGAGCTGCTCGAGCGCAGCGACTACGTATCAGTACACGCACCGCACAACGACGAAACGGAGCACTCGTTCAGCACGGATGCCTTTGCGCAGATGAAAGACTCAGCCGTCATCGTGAATACGGCTCGAGGCCCGATCATCGACGAGCGCGCCCTCATCGACGCACTCGAGCGTGGTGCCATCGCCGGGGCCGGGCTCGACGTGCTGGAGCAGGAGCCGCCGGACGTCGACAACCCGCTGTTCGGGATGGAGAACGTGGTGGTCACGCCGCATGTGGCTTCAGCCACCACCCGCATGCGCCCGGAGACCCGGCGACGGGTCGGTCGCGAAGTGGCCCTGGTGCTTCGAGGGCGCTGGCCCATGAGCTGCGTGAATCCGACCGTGCTGCCGAAGGTTGAGCTGGAGCGCTGGCAGCCCTACCCGATGACGCGTGGGCCGAATCGCTGAGGCTTTCAACATGAGAGTTACAATGAGGGTGCGGTTGTGAAAGTGCTGGTGATTCAGGGCGCCGGCATGGAGCAGAGGGGCAAGGTTGACGTAGAGATTTTCGGATCCGAAACGCTCGAAGTGATCAATGCTGGAATTGAGGCGGACGCAGATGCACTTGGCGTGACGGTCGAGATCCGTCAGTCCAACGATGAAGCAGAGGTGGCTGCGTGGATCGATGGTAGCGCCGCAGATGTTGATGCGCTCATCATCAATCCGAGCGGCTTCACCATGGCGGACGGCCCGTTGATCGATGCATTGCATCGCTTGTCAGTTCCCGCGATCGAAGTGCATGCCTCAAATCCCTCTGCCCGTGACGTGCGCTCAACGGTTACGCCGCTCTGCAACGGTGCGGTCTGCGGCTTCGGCTACGACGGCTATCGGCTGGCGCTGGCCGGTTTGCTGGGCATAGGTGCCGGGACGAACTGACGACCCGCTGGGAGGCTTTTCGTCATCGGTCGCTCAGGCGTACACTGAGCCACTCTCGGGGGAGGATTGCGATGAGCGAAGCTATTGACGGCGCCAACGCGTGGCGCACGGAAACACCTGGCTGCGAGGGCTGGACCCGCACCGCGCGGCCGGACGACGCCAACAAGTACTTCATGGTCTCGGCAGACGGCCACGTGCAGGAACCGTCGGATCTCTGGGCGACCCGGATGAATGAAGCCTATAGAGAACGCCTGCCGGGCGTGATCATGGACGGCAAGGGCAATAAGCTGCAGAAAACGGAAGGCTTCCGCCCGCTCAGGCTGCAGAACACCAAGTTCGAAGGGGAAGACCTGCTCCGGAATCAGTCCGGCAAGACGCCGGAGGATCGCGTCCTGGATCTGGCCCGGGACGGGGTGGAAGCGGAGATCCTCTTCCCGAACAAGGGGCTCACCATCTGGGCGACACCGGATCCGGATTTTTCTCACGCCATGTGCCGGGCCTACAACGACTGGGCCTGGGAGACATTCGCCGATTTCAACGACCGTCTGGCGCCCATGGCCTGCGTCGCTCCCGGCGCGCTGGAGAAGACCATCGAGGAGATTCAGCGTTGCGCCGCGCTCGGCTTCAAGGGGCTGTCGCTGCCCTGCAAGCCGGTCTGGGGCGCGCCGGATCATACTCAGCTCAACTACAACCTGCCGGAATTCGATGATCTCTGGGCCTGTGTGCAGGACGTGGATCTGCCCATCACGTTCCACGTTTCCACCGGGCGTGATCCGCGCACGGCGCGGGGCAACGGCGGCGCGGTGATCAACTACGCGGTGCATTCCCTGGCGCCGACCATGGAGCCCATCGCCAACCTCTGCGCCTCGGGCGTGCTCGACCGCTACCCGAAGATCCTGTTCGGCACCATCGAGGCGGGCATCGGCTGGGTGGCCTGGGCGCTGGAAGCGCTCGACGAGGCTTATAAGAAGCACCATATGTGGGTGCGGCCGAAGCTCGACCGGCTGCCGAGCGAGTATTTCAAGAGCAATGGCTTCGCCAGCTTTCAGGAAGACAAGCCCGGTCTGGATCTCGCTCGGGAGCACGGTCTGGTCGGCAACTTCCTCTGGGCCAACGACTTCCCGCACCACGAAGGCACCTGGCCGCATTCGGCTGCCGCCATCGAGCGGACCATGGGTGGGCTCGACGACGCGGAACGGGCGCAGATCCTGGGTCTCAACGCGGCCCGGATCTTCAAGCTGCCGGTGCCCGAGCGGTTTCTGGGTCAGGAAGACGCCGCGGCTGTTGCCGCGCAGGTCGGCACGCTGTCCACGACATGAGCGGCGCGACTCTTCGAGGCAGCGTCTGTGTTGCCGGCGTTGGCGAGACCGACTACTACAAGCGTGGCCAGGCGCCGGACGCAGAAGGCAAGCTGGCGCTGAAAGCCATTCTCGCCGCCTGTGAAGATGCCGGTATCTCGCCGAAAGACGTCGATGGCTTTGCTTCCTTCAGCAACGACCGCAACGATCCATCCCGGCTCGCTGCCGCGCTCGGCTGCCGGGAGCTGCGATTTGCGAACATGCAGTGGGGCGGTGGGGGCGGTGGCGGCTCTGCGGCCGTCGCGCACGCGGCCGCAGCCATCCATGGCGGCCTGGCGGACTGCGTGGTGGTCTTCCGGGCGCTGGCTCAGGGCCAGTTCGGCCGCTTCGGGCAGGGCCCGCGACGCAATACCATCGCCGGCGATGCGGCGCACACGGTCCCCTACGGGCTCATGTCTCCGGCGCAGATGTTCGCCATGAAGGTCGTTCGCTTCATGCACGATCATGGTGTCGAGCAGAGCGCGCTCCGATCGATTTCACTGGCCGCTTATCATCATGCCCAGAATAATCCGCGGGCGGTGATGTACGGCCGTCCGCTCGACGAAGCAACCTACGACGAGTCCCGCTGGATCGTCGAACCTTTCCATCTTTACGACTGCTGCCTGGAGAACGACGGGGCAGCTGCCATGGTGATGGTTTCGGCCGAGCGGGCGCAGGAGTTTGCCCATAAGCCCTGCTATCTGCTGGGTGCCGTCAGCGGCTCCCACTATCGGGCAGGGGCGGGCGTGCACAACACGCCGGACTACGCTTCGTCCTCCTTCCCGTCGCTGGCGCCACGCCTCTACGAGATGGCCGGCATCAAACCCGCCGATGTGGACGTGCTGCAGAGCTACGAGAACTTCACCGGCGGCGTGCTGATGAGCCTGGTGGAGCACGGATTCTGTGCGGCCGATGCGTGCAACGAGTTCTTCGTGAAGGAGCGGTTTCTGGCGCCGGGTGGCGATCTGCCGCTCAACACCAGCGGCGGTAACCTGGCCGAATGCTATATGCATGGCCTGGGTCTGATCATCGAGGCGGCGCGGCAGATAAGGGGCGAGTCGACCAACCCGGTGCCGGATGCCGAGGTGTCCATGACGATTTCCGGACCCATGGTGACGCCGGTCAGCGCCTGCATCTTCGGCACGGAGGCAACGCTATGACAGATCCTTATCTGGCTGAAGGGCTGCCGCAGCCCGTGCCGTCACCCGACGGCCTGGATGCGCCCTACTGGCAGGGGCTCCGTGAGGAGAAGATCCTGCTGCAGCGCTGCTCCGCTTGCGGCGATTGGCAGTGGGGGCCGGAGTGGATCTGCCATCACTGTCATTCCGATGCCGTTGGCTTTGCAGAGGTGCCCGGCGAAGGTCGGATCTACAGCTACGAGCGGGTCTGGCATCCGGTGCATCCTGCCTTGAAAGAACAGGGACCTTATGTGGTGGTGCTGGTGGAGCTGCCGGCGGCTGGCAACGTGCGCGTGGTTGGCAACCTGCTGGGGGATCCGGAAGCTGAGGTGGTGATCGGCTCGGCAGTACAGGCCGTCTTCGAGCACCACGCGGAGGCGGAGCTGCCGTTCACACTTCTGCAGTGGGAGCGCGTCACAATCCCATCATGAGTCTGTTCGAACGATATCTCACCCTCTGGGTGGCACTGTGCATCGTCGCCGGCATCCTGCTTGGCAAGGTGGCGCCCGGCGTCGCCGAATCTCTGGACGCCATGGCCATCACGGTCAACGGCGCCCCGGTGGTCTCCATCCCCATCGCCCTGTGCCTGTTCTTCATGATGTATCCGATCATGGTGAAGATCGATTTTCACGAGGTGGTGAAGGCCGGTAAGGCCTGGCGACCAGTCGGGCTGACGCTATTCATCAACTGGGGCGTGAAGCCTTTCACCATGTATGCCATCTCCGCGTTTTTCCTCGGCAATCTTTTTCTCGCCTTCATCGGTCCGGACGCCGTCGATTACGTGAAGATGCCGCTCGGCGAAGCCCTGGCGGTGGGCGACACCTACGGTGCCGGACAGGTGGTGCTCGTGGATGGGGTGAAGATGCTCGAGGTGCCGCTCTGGCGAAGCTATCTGGCTGGCTGCATTCTGCTGGGTATTGCACCGTGCACGGCCATGGTGCTGGTCTGGGGCTACCTGTCGAAAGGCAACGACGGCCACACGCTGGTAATGGTTGCCATCAACTCGCTGACCATGCTCGTTCTCTATGGGGTGCTCGGTGGTTTCCTGCTGGGCGTCGGCCAGCTGCCGGTTCCGTGGGAGGCTTTGTTACTATCCATTGGTGTTTATGTGGCGCTGCCGCTGGTGGCGGGCTATCTGTCCCGGAAATGGATCATCGCGGCCCGGGGAGAAGTCTGGTTCAAGGAGACCTTCCTCCACTACCTGACCCCGGTCACCATCTCGGCGCTGCTGATCACGCTGGTGCTGCTGTTCTCGCTGAAAGGCGAGACCATCACGGACAACCCGCTGACGATTCTCTGGATCGCCATTCCGCTGACGGTGCAGACACTGGTGATCTTTGCGCTGGGTTACGCGCTGGCCCGGTTCATGAAGCTTTCCTACGAGAACGCCGCACCGACGGCCATGATCGGCGCCTCGAACCACTTCGAGGTGGCCATCGCCACTGCCGCCATGCTTTACGGATTGTCGTCAGGTGCGGCGCTCGCCACCGTCGTCGGTGTGCTCATCGAGGTGCCGCTGATGCTGGCGCTGGTGCGCTTCTGTCTGAACACTCAGAGCTGGTTTCAGAACAGCGCCGCAAGCTCGAATACTCGATCCCAGACGTAGTCCACTTCTTCCGCCGGTGTCCGGCCGAGCCTGACGATGATCAGGTCGCGGGCCGGATCGCAGAGCACCCGCTGGCCGTCGTAACCGCTGGCGTAGAACTGGCTCGGATCCTTCGGATTCATCCACCAGTGCGCGCCATAACAATCTTCCTCGGTATGCACCGTGGGTGAGCGGGCATAGTCCACCCACTCTTCTGACAGGATCTGTTTGTCGTTCCAGCGGCCGCCGCGCAGATAGAGCAGCCCGAAGCGGGCGAAGTCCTGCGGCGTTGCCAGTAGATAGGACGAGCCGATGAAGGTGCCGGAAGTGTCGAACTTGGGCGTGGCCGTGCGCACGCCGATGGGCTCGAACAGGCGATCGTTCATGAACTGCAGCATGCCGGAAGCACCGCCGCCCACCGTCTCTTTCAGGATGCGGCAGACGATGTTGGTGGTGCCGCTGGAGTAGGACCAGAAGCTGCCCGGCGAATGCTCGAGCGGTTTGGCCGCGGCGAAGGCGCCGGTGTCGTGGCGGCCTTCGAAACTGAGCATGGGGATCACGTCGGAGACGGCGCCGTCCACATAGTCCTCCTGGAAGGCGAGACCGCTGGACATGCGCAACAGCTGATCGAGGGTGATGTGTCGGCGCTCGTCCTGCTGCCATTCCTCAACCGGCGCCGGTCCGTACAGGTCCAGCTTGCCTTCCTCGACCAGGATGCCGGTCAGGGCCTGGGTGATGCTTTTTGCCATGGACCAGGAGTACTGGAGGTAAAACGGATTGGCACCGGCGTCGTAGCGTTCGTAGCAGAGCTGGCCGTTTTTGATCACCAGCAGGGCGTAGGTGACGCCTTTTGCCGCTGGTAACGCGAAGATCTCGTCGGTGAGCCGGGTAAACCGGTCAGGATCAGCAGGGGAGGGCTCTGCCCGGTCCCAGTGTTCGGTCGGCCAGGGAATGCCGGCCGGCTGTCCAGGCAGTTCGATCAGGTTTTCGGCTATGGACTCGTCTCTCAGCACCTTGTTTCCCGTCACTACACTCTCCGGTTGCGCCTGAAAGCGAAGGGAGTCTAGCATTTGCCGTCGATCCTGATCGGGAGTAGCGGATGAAAGTCGAAGCAACGAGTGGTGCTTGCGGCGCCACGGTAACGGGTCTGAATCTGGCCCAGCCGCTGGCTGACGATACGGTTCGCGCCGTGCGTCAGGCATGGGTGGATCACCATGTGCTGGTGTTCCCCGACCAGAAGCTGACCGACTCGGATCTGGTCCGGATCACGCGCTACTTTGGCGGTCTGGGCGACGACCCCTATTTCGAATCCATCGCACCGGAGAATCCGGTGGTCGCGCTGACCCGACGGGCGGACGAGACGGCGCCCGTTTTCGCCGAAACCTGGCACAGCGACTGGAGCTTCAAGGCGGATCCGCCGATCGGCACCTGTCTCTACAGCCTGACCATCCCGCCGGTGGGTGGGGATACCAGCTTCATCAATCAGGAAAAAGCGCTGGCCGAGATGCCCGCTGATCTGCGGTCCAGGATCGAGGGCCGGATGGCACTGCATACCGCGGCGCTCGCCTATGCGCCGGATGGCACCTATGGCGAGCGGGAACAGGGCTCGGATCGGAGCATGAAGATCCGCTACTCCGAATCCGCTCGTGACGTGCATGCGCACCCCTTCATTCTGCGCCATCCCGAATCCGGCCGGGAGACGCTGTTCGGATGCTTCGGTTACATCGTCGGGGTGGAAGGCATGGCGGATGCGGAGGCTGCGGACCTGATCCGGGATCTGTACACCTGGCAGACGCGGGAAGCATTTCAGTACACCCATCGCTGGCAGGAGAACATGCTGGTCATCTGGGACAATCGCAGCGTCCTGCACAAAGCCAACGGCGGCTATGACGGCTACGCCCGGGAGCTGCATCGGACCACCATCAGCCCGGACAGGCGCCTGTATCTCGCGGCCTGACAGACGTTAGTGGCCACTGACAAGCCAGTACAATTCTCCTATTTCCGGCGGGTCGGTCGAGGCTTAGACTGAGGCCACATAATTAGAAAGAGTGTGTTCTGAGCCTGGGGGCGGAAACGCACATATGGAACCGATCGATTCCAGCGAAAGTGGCGCCATCGGCTGGCACCTGATCGCCCGTGGAGGCGACATGACAGCTCGAGTGCATCCAGCGATGCGGCTCGGCGTGCTGCCGTCCGGCGACATCAGTTTCGAGTCACCCGATGCCGTGGTGCAGTTGGATCTGGCCGGCGAGGCGCTGACCCTGGCCGTGGTTGCCGAAGACTATGAGCTGGAACTCGAAGCTGGCGAGCGGACCCGTGCCGTTCGGGTCGGCAGACAGACCCACATCTCTCTGGATTTTCTGGGTCATACCCTTGATATCGACAACGACTTCGCCGCGGCGCGACCGTCCGGGGATGCGCTGGCGCTTTCCGTGGTCCGCAAGGACGAGCCGAGGCAGGCGCTCAGGCCGCTGAGGGCGTCGGCCCGTGAGGCGGAGATCGTCGTCGCCGAGCGTGCGGATGTGGCGCCGCTCAAGGCGGTGCCCGTGGACTATCTGCAGCGGGAACACGCTGCCGCCTCCGCGGATAAGCGCCAGGCGCTGGCGCAGCGCTCGAACGTACGCAGAATTATTCTCGCGCTCGCTGGCTCCGTGCTGGTGGTTGCGGCGCTGGTGGTCACCGCCCTGTACGTTGCCAGTCGCAGCGTGGAAGAGGCGATGACGGCCGATCGGATTGGTGCTGAGGTTGATGGTGCAGAGGTCGATGGAGTGTTCGGCGCTGCAGCCGATGAAAGCGCCGCTAGTGTTCCAGGCGTTGAAAATGCCGATGTGTCGCCAGGCACCGAGTCGCTTTCGGCGCCGGCCACCCCGGCGGTGGTCATCCAACCAGCGCCCGGCACAGCAGGCGTCAGCCAGGATGTGCTGGTCAGACTTTCTGCGCTCCTGGAAGCAGAGCCATTGCCGGACAAGGCGACCATCGACTTCGCGGTGGAGTCCCTGCGTTCTCTCATGACCGCCTACCCGGACGACCCGCGCATTCCCGCCGCACTCGCCAGCCTCAATGAGCGGCTGGTTCAGGAGGCGCGGTTGAGCTACGACGAAGGAGACGCCTTCCGGGCGGGTCGGTTGATCGAGCAGGCGACCATGCTCGGCCTGGCCGGCGCCTCAGTCGCTGCAACGCTGGATTACTTCGCGAGCCGACCGCCTGGCACTGCGGCGGTGTCTCAGACTGACTCCAGCCAGGATTCGAGAACTTCTGCGCCGACTGCGGAACAGGAAACGCCAACGGCGGAACCTGAGCCCGTGGTCTCGGACGCCGAAGCCGAGGCGATGCTGATCGAAGCGGTGGCGCAGGAAGAGGCCGCAGTTCTGGATACTGACGAAGCGACGACGGCGGTACTTTCAGGCGCTGAGGCTGATGGTGTTCCGGCTGATGATCCGTCAGGGCTGGACTCTCTGGTGGAATCCGCCACCGGCCTGGCGCTCGGCGCCCTTGCGGTGGAAGTGATCGTGGAAGACGTCGATCCTGGTCAGACGGCGGTGGGGACGGATCCAGTGCTGGAAGCGCTCGGGCCGGCATTGCCGCTGGCGGCAGACGCCAGCGGCGTGGATTCAACGGTCCAGCTGGCGCTGGATGCCTATCTGGCGGCTTCTGTTGGTGCGGATGCCGCTGCCGTGAGCGCGAACGAGTTGCCCGACGGGTTCGTTGTGGATGAAGTGCCAACCGGGATCAACGCGGCGGATCCGGAGCAGCTGCCCCCGCCGGCAGATGTCCAGTCACCGCCGTCCGGTCCCAGATTTCAGCCCTACTCGGAGCTGAAACCGGTTCGGCAAGCCCCACTGCAGTATCCGAGCCGCGCGCTGGAAGGCTCGGAGGGGTCCATCGATGTGGAGTTCACCGTCACGGAGACCGGCCGGGTGATCGATGTGAGCGTAACGGGTGAAGCGCCCGCCATTTTTCTCAGGGAAGCCGCTCGCACTATCCGCAACTGGCGGTTCGTGCCGGTTCGTCAGGATGGTGAAGCGGTGCCGGTTCGAACCACCCTCAGAGTCACCTACCGAAGCTGAACACCCTGCTTCGTTGACCGAAGTGACAGGGCGTCACTATACTTTTGCCACCCTAGCGAGCCTCCCACCTGAGGCTCTCCCATCTGCGCAAGGAGCAGGAGACCCCAGATGATCGAATTCAGCGTCAATGGCGTCCGCCAGTCGGTGGACGTGGAGCCGGATACCCCATTGTTGTGGGTGGTCCGAGAGCAGCTTGGATTGACCGGTACCAAATTCGGCTGCGGCATCGCCCAGTGCGGTGCCTGCACCATCCACCTGAACGGCAATCCCGTTCGTTCCTGTGTGCTGCCGGTGTCGGCGGCGGCCGGTGGCGAGATCCTCACCATCGAAGGTCTGGCGCAGAACGGCGAGCTGCATCCGGTGCAGCAGGCCTGGATCGATCATCAGGTGCCGCAGTGCGGCTACTGCCAGTCCGGACAGATCATGTCCGCCGTGGCGCTCCTGGAGCGGAACCCTGCTCCGGATGACGCCGCCATCAACGAAGCGATGGACGGCAACCTCTGTCGTTGCGGCATGTACGGTCGGATCAGGAAAGCCATCAAGTCGGTAGCCGGTGTGAGTCATTTCGATCCGGCTGTGGATGCGGTGCGGGAGGAGGTGCAGCATGGGTAAGTGGACGCGTCGTGGTGTGATCACGGCTGGCGTGGTGGCGGGCGGTGCGCTCGTTGTTGGCGTCGCCATCCGCCCGGGCAACCGGGCCCAGAAGCTTGCCCCGCTGGTGACGGAGGGTAACGAGACCCTGGTCAGTGCCTGGGTGAAAATCGATCCGTCGAATCATGTGACCGCCATCATTCCCCATTCCGAGATGGGCCAGGGCGCGCAGACGGCGCTCACTCAGATGCTCGCGGACGAACTGGATGCGCGCTGGGACGACGTCTCCTTCATCGAGGCCCCGGCCCACGACGAGTATGCGAACTACATGCTCGGCAAGGGCTTTCTACTCGGGCCGGCGGAAGTGCCGGAAGTGCTCGTTGGCACGCTGGACGGTGCCTTCATGCAGATTGCCAAGGCCATGCACCTGCAGATCACCGGCGGCAGCCTGAGTGTTCGGGCGACCGGTCAGTACGGCATGCGCCTTGCGGGCGCGGCTGCCCGTGAGATGCTCATGGACGCCGCTGCAGAGAGCTGGTCTGTGCCCAGGGCTGAGCTTGCGACCCGGGAAGGGCTGATTCGCCACGAAGCGAGTGGCCGCGAGGCACCGTACGCGGAGTTCGCTGCCGCGGCCGGACGCATGGCCCCGCCCTACACGCCCCAGCTCAAGCAACCGGAAGAATTCAGGATCATGGGTCGGAGCGTTCCGCGCCACGACATTCCCGCCAAGGTGGACGGGACCGCGGTCTTCGGCATCGATGCGGACGTACCCGGCGCAAAGATAGCCGCCATCAAAGCGGCGCCGGTGTTCGGCGCGCAGCTGTCCTCGGTGGATGACAGCGCGGCCCGATCCATGCCGGGTGTGGTGGATGTGGTTCAACTCGAAGATGCCGTGGCGGTGGTTGCCGATGGCTACTGGCAGGCGAAGAATGCCCTGGAGGCGGTGCAGGTCGGCTGGACGAAACCCGCCCAGCAGGGTGTGTCTCAGGCACAGATTTTCGAGCAGTTCGATCGGGATATGGCGCAGGCCGTCGCGGACGGCAACGAGAAGCAGGATGTCTCCCTCGGTGACGTGAACCTCGGCTATGCGGAAGCGGCCACCATGGTGGAGGCGACTTACCGGGTGCCTTACCTCGCCCACGCCTGCATGGAGCCGATGAATGCGACGGTTGCCATTGAAGACGGCAACTGCCAGGTCTGGATCGGTTCCCAGAATCCGCTCGGCACCCGCTATTCCATTGCGGAAGCGCTGGGGCTCGACGCGGACAACGTCACCGTTCACAACCATGTCATGGGCGGCGGCTTCGGTCGCAGAGCGACAGACGATGCCGCGGTTCAGGCGGCGCTGATCGCCCAGGCGGTCGGCCAGCCTGTGAAGCTGATCTGGTCCCGGGAAGAGGATGTGCGCCACGACCACTACCGGCCGGCGATCACCAGTCGCTTCAAGGCGGCGCTGGACGCCAACGGCGTGCCGCTGGCCTGGGAGAACCAGTACGTCGACAAGCATGAACCCGCTGAAGCGCCTCACATTCCCTACGGGATTGCCAATCAGCACATTCACTACGCGGATTCACCCACCCATGTGCCGTTCGGCGCCTGGCGCAGCGTGGACCACTCGCAGCATGGCTTCTTCACCGAATCCTTCGTTGACGAGTTGGCAAACGCCGCGGGCAAGGACGGTTATGAGTTCCGCCGGGCACTGCTGGCCGATGCGCCGCGGCACCGCAATGTGCTGGAAACGGCAGCCGAAAAGGCTGGCTGGGGTAGCACGCTCGCAGAAGGACAGGGGCGGGGCATCTCGCTGCAGGAATCTTTCGGCAGCATCGTTGCCCAGGTGGTGGACGTCACCGTCGTCGATGGCTCGGTGAGTGTTGATCGGGTGGTCTGTGCCGTGGACCCGGGAATGGCGGTGACGCCGGATGGTCTGGCTGCGCAGATGGAATCCGGCATCATCTTCGGCCTGACGGCGGCACTGCATGGCGACATCCAGATCGATGCCGGCGCGGTGGTGCAGTCGAACTTCCACGACTATCCCATGGTGCGCATGTCTGATGCGCCCGAGATTGAGGTGGAGATCATCAACAGCGGCAATCCCATGGGCGGCGCCGGTGAGCCGGGCACGCCCGGGATCGGTCCGGCGCTGACCAACGCGATCTTCGCGGCCACGGGCACCCGGATTCGGCAGCTGCCGGTGAGTCAGTACGATCTGACTTTCAGCGTCAACGAAGCCGAAGAGGTGATCTGATCAACCAGGCGTTTTGTCGAAGGCCATCACGCCTTCGGCAATCGTGTGGTACGGCTGGGCGTCGCAGGTGTAGATGGCCATCTGCGGGCTGAACTCGCTGGAATCGTCCATGGTACCCACCTTCAGCACGTAGCCGGGGAAACCCGGCGGCCGAGCCAGAATGTGGGTGCCGCAATTTCCGCAGAAATCCCGGGTGACCGGCGTGTCCAGATCGTCCCGGCTGAACTGCGCCGGTTCGCCTTTCGTGTAACTGAATCCCTCCGCCGGGATGCCCAGGGCCATGTTCGGGCTGCCGCCTGAAATGTACTGGCACTCCCGACAGTGGCACTGTCCCTGGAAGATCGGCTCGCCTTCGAACCTATAGCGTAGTTGGCCACAGTAGCAGCCGCCTTCGAATTTCATGTACCCCCCTTTCTGCCGGTGTTATCAGACCGCCTCGATCAGGCGGGTCATGTGCTGGTGGAAGTTGACGATGGCCGTCTCGAACCGGCCGTACAGGAAGTGGCTGTTTGCGCCGCTGGCAAGGCCTTCCTGAATACGATGCACCATTTCCGCGTCCTCCTTCGAGCCCGTGTCCGCCACGAAGTCCGCGTCGCGTCGCATGCGGGCAGCTGTCTCGGTGTCGCCTTCAGCGACCTTCTGGCCGATCCGGTAGCTGAAATAGCGGGTTCTCGTTGGTGACAGCGGCTCGGAAAATGACACGGACGTATGGTTGGACAGCACTGCCACCGTCGCATTCGGAAAGATGTTGTAGGCATAGGTGACACGGCCGCTGATGTCCCGTTTCTCAGGCGGCAGGCTGCGGAGCTTCTCGATCCGGCGGAAGGGGAAGGTGACCCTGGCGTTGGGGCCGAAAGTTTCGACCACGGTCATGTTGTCGTAGCCATAGGGATAGAAGGTTTCCCTGTGGGTCGGCTTGATGTGGTAGCCCTCGAGCGTCGCCTCGATGTTGAGCTTCCAGTTGAACTCGCTTTCCCGATCGCTGCTGTCGAAGACCGCCTGATCTGATCCGATCAATTCCGGTAGCTCCGCCAGGGCGCCGTCGTCGATGGGGGGCTCTATGGAAACGAAGATCAAGCCGCCCTGTTCGGTGACGCTGTCGATGGGAACGAGCCCGTGCTCGGCCTTGTTCAGGTCTGGAAAGCCTGATTCGTGCGGTACGTGCTGCAGCGCGCCGTCCAGGCCGTAAGCCCAGCCGTGGTAGCCGCAGGTGAATACCCGTGTGCAGCCCTGACCCTGCGCCAGGGTGACGCCGCGATGGCGGCAGGCGTTGCGGAAAGCTCTCAGCCCGCCATCCTCGTGGCGGACCACGATGATGGGGATGCTGCCGACAGGTCTGGCTATGTAGTCGCCTGTGTTCGGCATTGCCAGGGAGGGGGCGAACGGGACAGGCAGGCGCCGGAGCAGTTCGAGCTCCTTTGCGAAGCGATCCAGCGATCGGTAGTTGTCGGTGGGCTCCCGCCAGACCTCGTCGCCGAGGTCCGTCGACCCGTTGTCAATGTGTTCGAAAACCCGCTCGATGACGGCCTGATCGCTCAGCAGCATCTGCTTCCCCCCGGTAACCGCTCCTCGCTGATTCTACCTGCAGTTGCTGAAACGCGCTGCCCGTGCCGCCTGGCGTCGCTCGCTCAGCCGAAGTCTGCTGAACTGTGGCGCTCGGGAACCCGATCCTCTTCCGGGCCCCAGGCCCGGTTGACCCGGCGCCCGCGCTGCACGGCCGGTCGCGCCTCGATCTCCTCGGCCCAGCGGATCACGTTGGTGTAGCTGGCCACGTCCAGGAACTCTGCGGCCTCGTAGATGTTGTGCAGCACCAGCGCGCCGAACCAGGCGTAGTTGGCCATGTCTGCGATCGTGTACTCGTCGCCGCAGAGGAACTGATTGTCGGCCAGACGCTGGTTCAGCACGTCCGTCAGCCGCTTCACCTCCATGGCGTAGCGGTTGATCGGGTACTCGTATTTCTCGGGCGCGTAAGCATAGAAATGGCCGAAGCCGCCGCCGAGGAAGGGCGCGCTGCCCATCTGCCAGAAGAGCCAGGACATACATTCGGCTCGCTGGGTTGGATCGGTGGGTAGAAAGCCGTCGAACTTTTCGGCCAGGTAAAACATGATCGCGGCGGACTCGAACACCCGGGTCGGCTCGGGTGTGCTGCGGTCGAGCAGGGCGGGGATTTTCGAGTTCGGATTGATGGCCACGAAACCGCTGCCGAACTGATTGCCATCGCCGATGTTGATCAGCCAGGCGTCGTACTCAGCCTCCCGGCCCGCGTCTAGCAGCTCCTCGAGCAGCACGGTCACCTTCACGCCGTTCGGTGTGGCAAGGGAATAGAGCTGCAATGGATGCTCGCCCACCGGCAGTTCCTGCTCGTGGGTGGCGCCTGCGATGGGCCGGTTGATGTTTGCGAAGCGGCCGCCGCTCTCCTGATCCCAGGTCCAGACTTTAGGTGGCGTGTAGATATCTGACATCATGTTCTCCCGAATATTGAGGGCGATTAATGCACCGCACGGGTGTCAGGATCAAGGGAGAAGGACGAATAACGTTATGACCGGCTGGGTTCTGCTGGCAGCGCTGTTTCTGGTTTTCGCCGCCTACCTGTGGGAGCGCTCCCGTCGCCGCAGCCATGCGGTGACGGAAGGCCTGCATTCTGAGATCGACCTGCTGCACACTGCAACCTGGGAGCTCTACCACAACGATTTCTCGCGGTGCTCGAAAAAGGTCCGCGTCTGCCTCGCTGAGCTTGGCATTGACTATAAATCGCATCCGGTTGATCTGGTCGAAACCGGCGCCTATGAGAACATCTCCTCTCGTTTTCTGGCAGTGAACCCTGCCGCCACCGTCCCCGTGCTCGTGCATCGGGGCCATCCAATCTACGAATCTCATGCGCAGATCCGCTATGCGGCGGCGGAGTGCGGACAGCCGGATGCGCTGGTGCCCGCTGACGATACTGCCCGTGCGGTGATGGATCGCTGGGTCTATCTGACCTCGCTGATTGGCGATGATCCGATCGCCGGTATGCGGGAGACCGCAGGCAATGCAGTGCCCGGGCTCACGCTGCGGATTTTCGCGACCATGATCGAGGCGATCGGGATCGCGAAGATCCTGGAAGGACTGCTCTTCCACCGGTTCAAACAGCGGGCCCTGTTTTTTCTGATGCTGAAACTGCGCGGACCGTCGAAGTTGCCCCGAACGAAACCGCTCGTTCGCGCCATTGCCGGCAGTCGAGCTGCCATGGCCATGCACCTGGATGCACTGGAAGAGACGCTGACGGAGTCCGGTGGACCCTGGATCGTCGGCGCTGAATTCTCGCTCGCAGACGTGGGGATGATGGCCATTCTCGATCGGCTGCGGGAGGGAGACTGGCTGGAAACGTTCCTGACCGATGAGCGGCCGAAGGTCCGGAATTACTGGGCTGCACTCCAGGCACGACCGAGTTACCGGAGTGCGATTGCCGGATTCGAGCATCCGACGGTGGTTCGCGGGACGGCGAGGCTGATTGAGCTGAAGCAATCCGATCCATCCTTCCGAGAGGCATTGTCGGGATGACGCGCGTGGGCTGGTTTCGAACTTTGCCTGTCACTGTCGCGCTCATTGCAGCCGGATGCCTGGCCGGTTGCGGTGTCGGTCCATTTCCTGGCGGTCGGTTGGACGGCCCAGGAAGAAGATCCGGAGGTGCTGAATCAGTTTGCCGAGGATCTGGTGATACTGCGGCTCGATGCCGACTGAGTCGGTTTCATCCTCGCTCTGCTAAACCCGGCTCTGACGCGCCGACAGCAGCCTTTCGGCGAAGCGGCTGGCCGCCGGTGACAGGGCATGCCCGCGCCTCGTGGCCAGACCCAGGCGTCGGGTGATCGTGAGCTTCTTAACCGGAATCTCACGGACCAGATCCTGGCCCTGAACGCCGAGCTGGGAGACGAAGGCCAGGCTGTCGGTGGTGGCGACCATTCTCAGGATGGCGGGAATGGAGCGGAGCTCCATGATCACGTTGATGGCCACTCCGGCCTCCCGCAGGCTTGCATCGACGATCTGACGGATGGCGCTGCCGCCTTCGAAACCCACGAAGTTCTGACCATCCAGGCTTTCCACCGACAGCGTGCCCGCGTCGGCAAGGGGATTTCCCGCGGCGGCCACCAGCACGATCCGGTCGTCCAGGATCGGCTCGATCTCGAGCCCGGCGGTTCGAACCGGCTGGGTGACCAGGCCGAGCTCCAGGTGGCCGTCGGCCACGTCACTGGCGATCTCGCTGCTGCTCGCTTCTTTCACGTGGAAATGCACACGCGGGTGCTCGCGCTGATAGTTGGCGATGGCGTCCGGCAGCACGAAGGAGACCGCCGTCGCGCCGCCGCCGATACGGACGGTGCCGCCCTCCACATTGGACTGGCTGGCCACTTCCTGCTTCAGGGCATCGTAGCGGTCAATCAGCAGGCGGGCTTCCCGCTCCACCAGGCGACCAAGGTCGGTCAGCTCGGCGCCCTTTCGGCTCCGGCTCAGAAGGGCCACACCGAACTCCTGTTCGAGCTGCTGGATCCGCCGGGTCAGTGCCGGCTGGGTGAGGCCGAGTCGGCTGGCGGCTTCGGTGATGGCACCGGAGTCTGCCACGGTGACCAGAGAGCGGAGCAGGCTCAGGTCCATTGTCTTCTCCGGCGTCTTGCGAGGCGCGAGAACTGATCAATATGCGTTGGCAACTCTATATGCATAAAAAAATAGCATGACATTCATGCAAAGTATCCATTTTACGCATGAATAGGCCTCTGGTACATTCCCCGCCAATCACCGTTACCCCCTGGATGCTTACCGCTTGCGGCCCGGCGCGATGCCCTTTGCCTGAGCGGAAGCAGCCGGATGCATCGGTCAAAGTTTCGCTACCGATCAGAGATCATAAAGAGGTCATCATGCTTGAAGCCTATCGCCAACACGCCGCCGAACGTGCCGAGCAGGGCATTCCGCCCCTGCCCCTGAACGCGGAGCAGGTCACTCAGCTCGTCGAGCTGCTGAAGTCGCCGCCTGCCGGTGAGGAAGCCTTTCTCATGAACCTGCTGGTCGAGCGCGTGCCGCCCGGCGTGGATGATGCGGCGTACGTGAAAGCCGCTTTCCTGGCGGACATTGCCAAGGGCGAAACCGAGTGCGGCCTCATCGACCGGGCCAAGGCCATCGAGCTCCTCGGCACCATGCTGGGTGGCTACAATATCCTGCCCCTGGTCGAGCTGCTCGACGATCCAGAGTTCGCGGCGAATGTGGCGGAAGAGCTGAAAGGCACCCTGCTCATGTTCGACGCTTTCCACGATGTGGCGGAGAAGGCCAAGAATGGAAATGAGCACGCTCAAGGCGTGCTGCAGTCCTGGGCCGACGCGGAGTGGTTCCAGGAGAGGAAAGATCTGCCTGAAGCCATCAAGCTGACGGTATTCAACGTGGCCGGCGAGACCAATACGGACGATCTTTCGCCCGCACAGGATGCCTGGTCGCGACCGGACATCCCCCTGCATTCCCTCGCCATGCTGAAGAATCCGCGCGAAGGCATCACCAACGCCATCGAGCAGATCGAGGCGCTGAAAAACAAAGGTAACGGCGTCGCCTACGTGGGCGATGTGGTCGGCACCGGCTCCTCGCGGAAGAGCGCGACCAATTCCGTGCTCTGGACCATGGGCGACGACATCCCCTTCGTGCCGAACAAGCGCCAGGGCGGCGTGGTGCTGGGCGGCAAGATCGCGCCCATCTTCTTCAACACGCTGGAAGACTCGGGCGCACTGCCCATCGAGGCGGACGTGAGCAAGCTCGAGATGGGCGACGTGATCGTCGTGAAGCCCTATGAAGGCCGGATCGAAAGAGAAGACGGCGAGCTCGTCTCCGAGTTCAAACTGAAGACGGATGTGATTCTGGATGAGGTGAAGGCGGGCGGGCGAATCCCGCTCATCATCGGTCGAAGCCTCACCGAACGGGCCCGGGAAGCCCTGAACCTGGGTCCGACCGACGTTTTCCGCCGGCCGGAGAATCCGGAGGTGAGCGAGGCGGGCTTTACCCTGGCGCAGAAGATCGTCGGCCGTGCCTGCGGGCTGCCGGAAGGTGAAGGCATTCGCCCGGGCACCTACTGTGAGCCGCGTATGGGCACGGTGGGTTCGCAGGACACCACCGGCCCCATGACCCGGGACGAGCTGAAGGAGCTTGCCTGCCTGGGCTTCTCCGCGGATCTGGTAATGCAGAGCTTCTGCCACACGGCCGCTTACCCGAAGCCGGTCGACATCGAAACCCAGCACACCCTGCCGGACTTCATTCAGAATCGCGGCGGCGTTTCCCTGCGCCCGGGCGACGGCATCATTCACAGCTGGCTGAACCGGATGCTGTTGCCGGACCAGGTGGGCACCGGCGGTGACTCGCACACCCGTTTCCCACTGGGCATCTCTTTCCCCGGCGGCTCCGGATTGGTCGCGTTCGGCGCCGCGCTCGGTGTGATTCCGCTGGATATGCCGGAGTCCGTGCTGGTGCGCTTCAGCGGCGAGATGCAGCCGGGAATCACCCTGCGTGATCTGGTCAACGCCATTCCTTACGCTGCCATCCAGCGCGGTCTGCTGACGGTGGAGAAGGAAGGCAAGAAGAACGTCTACAACGGCCGGATTCTCGAGATCGAAGGCCTGCCGGAAGACCTCACGGTCGAGCAGGCCTTCGAGCTCTCCGATGCTTCCGCAGAGCGTTCTGCCGGTGGTTGCACCATTGCGCTGTCCGAAGAGTCAGTCGCCGAGTACCTGCGCTCCAACGTGGTCATGCTGCGCTGGATGATCGCCAGCGGCTACGGCGACGTGCGCACCCTGGAGCGTCGCGCTCAGGCCATGGAAGAGTGGCTGGAGAACCCGAGCCTGCTGAAGGCCGATGCGAATGCGGAGTACGCCGAGGTGATCGAGATCAACATGTCTGAGATCACCGAGCCGCTGCTGGCGTGCCCGAACGATCCGGACGACGTGAAGCCGCTCTCCGAAGTAGCCGGCACCAAAATCGATGAGGTGTTCATCGGCTCCTGCATGACCAACATCGGTCACTTCCGGGCCGCGGGCAAGCTGCTGCAGGCGGCGGATACCGTGATTCCGACCCGGCTCTGGATCGCGCCACCGACCAAGATGGACGAGCAGCAGCTGATGGAGGAAGGCTACTTCAACATCTATGCGCAAGCGGGCGCACGCACTGAGATGCCGGGCTGCAGCCTCTGCATGGGTAACCAGGCGCGGATCCAGGCGGGTTCCACCTGTGTGTCCACCTCCACGCGGAACTTTCCCAACCGGTTGGGCCAGGGGGCTGACGTCTTCCTCGCGTCTGCCGAGCTCGCTGCCATCGCCTCGGTGCTGGGCAAGCTGCCGAGCCCCGAGGAATATCTGGAGTACGCCACCCAGATCGACTCCATGGCCCCGGAGATCTACAACTACCTGAACTTCGATCAGGTGCCCGAGTTCCTGGAAGCGGCGGATCAGGGCCGGTCTCTCGCCAAGGAGATCGTGGTCCAGGCCTGACTCCGCCAGTGACCGAACCCGGTCCGCTCTCACTGCTGCCCATCGCGGTCACTCTGGTGATCGCGCTGGCAGCCAGGAACGTGCTGGCCGGGCTCGCCCTGGGACTGTTCGTTGGCGTGCTGCTGGTCAGCGGCGCAGGGCCGCTGGCGGCGGCCAGCCTGCTGGTCACCGACCATCTCGTGCCGGAGCTGATGGACGGCTACAACGCGGCCGTTCTGGTGCTGCTGGCCTTCATCGGTGGCTTCGTCGCCCTGATGGAGCAATCCGGAGGGGGTCAGGCCTTTGCCCGGGACGTCACCCGCTATCTGACCACGAAGCTGCGTCTGCAGCTCGCCGCCTGGTCCGGCGGCATTCTGATCTTCTTTTCCGATCTCGGCACGCCGCTCATCGTCGGTCCCGTCTTCAGGGATCTGGCCGATCGGCTCAGGCTGTCCCGACAGAAGCTGGCGTTCATCATCGATTCCACCGCCTCTCCGGTCGCCATCCTGGTGCCCTTCATCGGCTGGGGCGTGTACATCATGAGTCTCCTGCACCAGCAGTTCGAGCTGCTCGGTATCGCTGAATCCGACTACGGAGCCTTCGTAGCGGCCATTCCCTTCCAGTTCTATGCCTGGCTGGCCGTGCTCATGGTGCCGGTACTGGCGGTGCTGAAGCTCGATTACGGCGCTATGCGCAAGGTCGAGGCGCACAGCGAAACCCTGCAGGTCGCAGAGTCAGCGAGCGACGCAAAGGTGCCCGCCGGGGAAGCAGAGCTGGAGGGGCGAGCCTACTTCATCTGGGCGCCACTCCTGGTGCTCGGTGGGGTGCTGGCCTGGGTGCTGGTGCCCCTCGGCTTTCCGTTCGAGCGTATCAGCGGCTCGGTATTCAGGGCCGCACTGTCGGTGGCTTATCTGAGTGCGGCGCTGGTGCTGATGCTGCTGATGACGGTGACGGGCGCGCGCAAACTGCTGCACAGTCTGGAAACCTACTTCGCCGGCATGAGCCGGATGATGCAGGTGGCAATCATGCTGGTGCTGGCCTGGGCGCTCTCGGACGTGGGCGCGGCGCTCGGGACTGGCGAGTACATCGCGGGTGTGGCGGCGGCAGGCTTACCCGGCTGGCTGCTGCCTGTGACCACGTTTGTCTTCGCCGCGCTGGTTTCCTTCGCCACCGGGTCATCCTGGGGTACGTTCGCCATCCTGTTTCCGCTGGCGCTGCCTGCGGCGGTCGCCACGGATGCCCCACTTGCCGTGACCATCGGGGCGGTGCTCTCGGGAGGCCTCTTCGGCGATCACAGCTCGCCGATCTCGGAGACCACGATCCTCGCGGCGACCGGTGCGGACTGCAGCGCCTACGACCACTTCCGCACCCAGCTGCCTTATGCGCTCAGCAACGGTGGCCTTGCCGCGGGGAGCTTCATCGCCGCCGGCGTGCTCGGATCTGTCTGGATTCTGCCAGCAGTGCTGGTGACCCAGTTTGCCGTCCTGTACCTGATCAGCCGACGGGATGGTTGACCGGCGCGAAACCTTGCCATATCTCCGTAGGCCCGCTTAACTCGACCTGCGCATTACACTTTTGACTCGGAATCAGGGAGGCAAAGACATGCCAAGGTGGCGGAACTGGTCTGGAAAGCTCGAGAGCCGTCCTGCAGCCATCCATTTCGCGCGTAGCGAGGATGACGTCTGCGCGCTTGTCAAAAGCACGGCGGAGCAGGGCCGCAGAGTCCGGACCGTCGGGGCCGGGCACAGCCACGCGCCGCTGGTCGGCAACGACGACGGGGTCATTCTGGATCTTCAGGGCCTTGCGGGGCTCATCGATGTGGATGACGAAGCCTGTCGGGCTACCGTGTGGGCAGGATCCCGGATCTATGCGCTCGGTAACGTGCTGAACGAACGTGGGCTCGGGTTTGCCAATCAGGGCGACATTGATCAGCAGGCCATCGCCGGGGTGACCGCGACCGGCACCCATGGCACGGGCAAAAATCTGAAGAATTTCTCTGCGGCCGTCACCGGCTTCCGGCTGGTGGGTGCCGATGGCGCGGTTCTGGACGCGGGCGAGGGCGACCGGATCTGGCAGGCAGCTCGACTGCATCTCGGCGCCTTCGGGGTGATGACGCAGTTCGAGCTGCAGCTGCTGCCACGCTACCGGTTACGGGAACAGAGCTGGGAGTTGCCCCTGGATGAGGTGCTGGATGGCATTGAGCCGGGCATCGAGCAGAACCGGCACTACGAGTTCTTCTGGTATCCGCAGGCGGATAGCGCCCGGGTGAAGATGATCAACGAGACGGATGAGGGGCCCGTCTATCCGTTGGCGGAGGAGGGGGCACGTCTGGCCTGGAGTCACGAAGTGCTGCCGAACCATCGGCCGGTGCCGCACACGGAGATGGAGTACAGCGTCCCTCGCGCTCGCGGCCGGGCGTGTCTGGAGGAGATCGCCCGGCTGCTGCGAACGGAGTTCAGGGACGTGCAATGGCCGGTGGAATTCCGCACCGTGGCGGCGGATGACGTCTGGCTGTCCACCGCGTACGAGCGGGAGACGGTGACGCTGTCGGTGCACCTGCCGCTCGGTGAGGATGACGCACCTTACTATCGTGCCTGCGAGGAGGTTTTTCTCGCCCACGAGGGTCGTCCGCACTGGGGCAAGGTGCACTATCTGAACGGCGAGCAACTCGCTGCCGTGCATCCGCGCTGGGAGGACTGGTGGCAGGTTCGGGATGAGGTCGATCCGCAAGGCACCTTTCTCAACCCCTATCTGGCCAGCCTGCGGCCGTGAGAAGCCACCAGCTCGGGTGCGGAGGGGCTGGACGAGTTTATATCGAGGGTTCTTAGACCGAGGTTTCGTTCAGCCGTCGGATTCGATCAGAGCGAGCATTTCCGTCCGGCTCGGACCTCGGACGATGCGGGCCGATGCATTCCTCTTCCGACCCCGCAGCATGTAAAGGAATACGATCAGGCGGATTTTCCGGTCTTCGAGGAAGGCGCCTGGCTTTTCAAGCAGATTCACCGTGCGCAGCACGCCGCGTAGTACCCGCAGGTTGTAGCGGCTGGCTGCAGCCAGCGCGTCACCAAAGGCAGTCGCAAACCACTTCTTGAAGCTGTCCGGTTTGTCCAGCAATTCGCCGCGAGCGCTCGCCAGTGCTTTCCGGATGCCGCTTCGGTCTTCCGCTAGGCTGGTGGTGAATATGGGCCGCAGCGAAGCTTCGGTTTGCGCATCGAAGTCCAGCGCCCGGGTGACTGGATCATCAGATCCGGTCAGCACCTCGGCCAGCAGATGTGCATGCAGGATGCCCGTGCTGCAGCCTCGGCCGTAGAGCGGGTTGGTCCGTATTGCCGCATCGCCCACCGCGAAATAGTTGAGGGCCAGGGGCTTGCCCTCCACCACGAAGTGCCGCCAGACGGCGCGAATGTCACCGATACCGAAGGGATGCGTGGTCGGCTCGTACTGGCCTTCCACGAGCCAGGGCGCAAGGCCGGGGATGCTGCGGCAGACCGCATCGAAGGTGTCGCCGTCCTTGATCGCTTCCCGGAGCTCACGCTCGTTGTTGTGCAGACAGACGATGATGGCGAAGCTGCCGGCATCACCCGGGAACACGCCGAACTTGATATAGCCGAGATCACCCGCGGAGCGGTCCTTGCCGCCGCGCGGTGGCTCCTCGACCCCTTCATTCAGCTGATAGTGGCGCGTGTAGTAAACGATTTCCGCATCGTCGTTTTCCTCGGGCACTTTCGCCCCCAGCTCGGCGAAGTAACCGGGGATCCGGGTGGTCCGACCGCTGGCATCGACGACGACGTCTGCCTCGATGGCCTCGCCGAATCTTTCGACGCAGTCCCTGCGTACCTTCAGGCCGCGGATGGCGAGCGATCCGTTCTCGGTCTGATCGGCGATGACGCCATCGATGCTGATGCCATTGATGACCTGGATGTTCGGCAGCCGTTCAACATAACGGCGCAGCACGGTCTCGATCGTCGCCCGTCGACACAGCAGCACCCAGATCTTCTCGTCACCTGGCTCCGGGCTGTAGTGGGTCTGAAGCTCCGGCGACAGCATTTCCTGCATGTCGAGTCGCCGGGCACCGGCCGCGTAAAACTCCTCGAGCAGATCGGGGTAGTTCTCTTCGAGCAGATTGCACATGAGGCCGAGAAACGCGTGCGGGTGGCGGAACTGGGAGGCGCCGCGCCGCGACCACTCGAAGAAGGCCTTGTCTGCGTCCCCTTCGGGGGGCGGTGTATCGCGCTCGAGTACAGTGATGTTCAGGCCGCGTTTGGCCAGGGCGAGCGCCGTGCACATGCCGGAAATGCCGCTGCCGAGGATGACGATGCGTTCGCTTTGCTCGCCCATTTGCTCGCCCATATTGATCTGGCCCGAGAGCGGGCCGCGACTGCCTGTCGCCCTATCCGACTAAGGGGGTCAGGTTGCCATCTGCAGCTGTAACTGCAGGGCGTTCAACCGATCCAGCTGCGCCTTCAGCGCCTTTTCCAGCGCCTTCACATGCTCATTGGCGGAGAGGGCGATGTCCCGGCGGGTGGCAGCGAGTCGCTCTTTCGTTTCTTCGAAGGTCGCCTGTCTAATAGCCTTCCACTGTTCCAGGCAGTGCTTGAAGGCCTCCACTTCCTGCTCCAGCAGAGCCTGCCACTTCTCGGCGTCCGACGCCCGCTCGATCTGGGCTTCGGCGCGGCGAAGCTGCATTGCCACCTGAGCCTCACGGATCTTGAACTTGGGCACCTTCTTCAGATCCCAGGCCAGACCGAGCCAGGAACAGGCTTTGATCAACCACTTGGTCGGGTCGTAGTCGAACCAGCGGATGCCATTCCGGTAGTCGGTCTGAAAGTGGTGGTGGAAGTTGTGATAGCCCTCGCCATGCGTGAACAGGGCGATCAGACCGTTGTCCTTCGCCGTGTTCTGGTCGCTGAACGGCTGCCGGCCCCAGTAGTGGGCCAGCGAATTGATGAAGAAGGTGGTGTGGTGGGTGATCACCAGACGGGCGAAGCCCATCAGCAGCAGGTTGGCCAGGTAGTCGCCGGTGAAGAAGCCCACCAGTAAAGGCGGCGCGAGGTTCATGACCCAGGTGATGGTGACGTAGTGTTTTTCCTGCCACATGACGATGGGGTCGCGCGTGAGGTCCTGTACGTTGGAGAGATCCTCTTTACCGCTGGGCCAGGCGCGCAGCATCCAGCCGATATGGGAGAACCAGAAACCGCGGCGGGCACTGTAAGGATCCTTGTCGTTATCGTCGACGTATCGGTGGTGACGGCGGTGGCCCGTACACCAGCTCAGAATGCTGTTCTGGACAGTAGCGGCGCCGAACAGAGCGAAAAACAGCCGCAATGACCAGTGCGCCTTGTAGGCGTTGTGGGACCAGAGCCTGTGATACCCGGCCGTAATCGACAGTCCGGTGGCGAACAGGAACAGAATGAAGGCGATGATCGCCGACCACTCGAAACCGACGGCGAGCGCGTACCAGGGTACGCCGATGGCGGCGATCAGGAAGGTCAGGCTGAAAACGCTGGCCTGAATCCAGAGAAAGGGCGGCTTCTCTTCGTTAACCGATTGATTATTAGGGCTAATTTCGCCTTTTGCTTTGCTTATTTCCGTATCCACAACTGTTCAGAGTCCGTGCTGGGGTATTAGTTCAGCAGAATCCTATCATTCAGCGCCTGGGAATGAACGCGACAAATGCCGCCTTCAGCCGTGAAAGCTGTGCTGTCTGTCGCATCCCGGGCCGCCAGACGCCCCAGCCGGTGGGGGTTTCAGCCCATCAGGTAGAGATACTCCTCCCGGGCAGGCGGCTGATGGTTTTACTCGGAAAAGGTCAGCCACAGATGGTGGAATCCGCGCAGCAGCGGTGAAGCGACCCGCTCGTTCTCGCCGGGCGCCTCGGCCGGGCGCTCGAGACGGGAGAACCGATTGGTGAGGGCCTTAAGCACCATCCGGGCTTCCATCCTGGCCAGCGGTGCGCCGATGCAGAAATGGATGCCAAAGCCGAAGGTGTGGTGATGGTTCCTTTTTCGATCGAGCCGGAACTGGTCCGGATGCTCGTAGACGTCTGGGTCCCGGTTGGCGGCGGCCATGACCACTGTGACGTTTTCACCTTCGGCGACATCCTGGCCGTGGTAATGCATAGGTCTGGTCGCCTTCCGCATCAGGAACTGCACCGGTGCATCGAAGCGCAGCGTCTCCTCCACGGCGGCGTCGATCAGCTTCGGATCGTCGATCAGCGCCGACCACACCTCCGGCCGGTCGGCGGCGATGTTGAACAGGTTGCCGAGCAGGTTGGTGGTCGTTTCATTACCTGCGATCAGCAGCAGGATGCAGAAGCCGACGATTTCCTGATCCGTCAGCCGCTCGCCCTCTATCTCCGCGTTGGCTACCGAGCTGATCAGGTCGTCGCCCGGTGCGCGCCGGCGTTCAGGAATCATGTCCTGGAAGAAAGCTGCCATCTCGAGAATGTCCTGCTGCCGGTCTTCCATGGAAGCACCGGCCAGAGTGCCGGTGAGCGCATCCGACCAGCGTTTAAAGTCGTCGGCGCGTTCTGCGGGGATGCCCATCATCCTGGAGATTACGGCGACGGGCAGCGGGATGGTGAGCGCCTGCACGATGTCCACCGGTTCGCCAGCCGGCAGTGCTGCGACCATTTCTGCGGCAAGATCGTCCACCCAGTCTTCCATGAGCTTCAGCATGCGCATGGTGAATGCCCGATCCACCAGGGCCCGCAGCTGGGTGTGCTTGGGCGGGTCGTCGGTGAGCAACGGCAGGGGATTGCCCTGTTCGCCCATGGCTTTGGAGGAGTAGTCGACAGAGCTTTTCAGCACCGATCGCACGTCATCGTGTCGGGTCAGTACCCACTGGCCGGTATCTTCCGCGCGAAAGATTGGGCGCTCCGCCTGCCAGCGTGCGTAGGTGGGGTAGGGATCGGTGATCAGGTTCGGATCCAGAAAGTTCATGTTGTCTCCGATTCAGTGGGCGCGCCCAGGCAGAGGCGGCCTTCCTGCCGCGCGATGAGGCGCACGGGATCCACTCTGACCAGACCGCCCAGTCCTGCAGCCTCCAGGAAGTCGTCGCATCCCGTTCGATCTGCGGGGGCGAGACCGGCGTAACAGGTTTGCGCCCGCTGGCTGACCCAGGCGTGATAGAGGTTGCAGGGGGCCTCCATTGACTCGCCATCCGGGCTGGTGAAAGCAATTGCCGGCAGAACCGGCTGATCGCCGGGTTCAGTGAGTGGTGTGCCGGTGGCTTCGTTCTGGCGTGACGTGGCGTGAGCCGCCCAGGCACGAGCATTTTGCTCAAACTGATGGCCATAGCGCTCGCCGAGGTGGCCGAGGATGGCGACGAAGGTATCGGGCAGCTGATCATTCTCCGGGTATGCGATGGGCACGTCGAAAAACTCGGGTGACTGGATCTCCGGCACCAGCATGTGCTCCATGAAGCGGAACGTCCGGGGACCGTGATCCTGCATCACCCTCAGCGGCTCAGGGTCCCTGCCCATGTGGGCGTGCAGAGCCCCCATGAGGGCGTAGTCAGCCGCACTGGGATGACCACCGAGCATGTAGGGGTGATGGGTGAAGTGCGCTTCCAGCTTCGCCAGAAGGGCAACGTATTCCGCCTTAATAGCCGACCGGACCGCATCAGTGTTGTCCAGCTGGCCGCGGGATAGCATCCGTTCGGCAATCACGTTGCCATAGTGGAGGAGCTCCTCATCGCTGCCCTGTGGCCGGAAGGAGCGACCGAAATCCATCTTCACGAACGTTTCGTTGCCCTCGAAGAACCAGCGGTACTGCCAGGCCAGCCGCACCAGGCCTTCGCTGCCCAGTAGTTCCATCAGGTGTACGGCCAGCCTTTGCCTGGGGGTGGTGGGGATGGCGGGGACGTCCGGGTAGCGGGATTCCAGATAGTCGAGAATGGCCACTGAATCCTGGATCACGCTGCCATCGGCCATTTCGAGCTGCGGGATCCGGTGGCTGCCCGAAGTCGGCCGGACGTGCTCGCGGAATCTTGGATCGCTTGGCAGGCGCTCGTTGAAGGGAATGCCCTTCTTGCGCAGGTAGGCCCGGACCTTTGCCGTGTAGTAGGAGGCGTAGCTGCCGTAGAGCGTACAGGCGATGGATTGGCTCATGATTCGCTCGCAGCTACGTCCGATGAAAGGTCACTAAAAGGTCAATGAGAGGTCGATCTCGATGACCGAATCAGCTGAACTATCGCACAGCTAACCCGAGCGAGGTAGACTCCGCCCCGCCGAGGAATTGGAATACCCGACCGTGAGTGAGCTCCCCCCTGTAGGCATCAGCGGTCTCGCTGCCTACGTGCCGCCGTACCGTGTGTGCCTGGAAGAATGGTCCGAATGGACCGGTAACAACCCCGATAAGATCCGCGCCGTCGTCGGCAGCAGCTTCCGTATGCGCGGCTCCGAACAGAGTGTCTATACGCTGGCCGCGACCGCCGTGCTGCGGTTGATCAGACAGTACGATCTCGACCCTGCACAGGTGACCTATCTGGGCTTCGGCACCGAATCCAGCACCGACAATGCCGCCGGTGCGGTGATCATCAAGGGGATGGTGAACGACGGTCTGCGTGCCCTCGGCAAATCGACCCTGCCGCGGGAGTGTGAGGTGCCTGAGTTCAAGCACGCCTGTCTTGGCGGGATATATGCCATGAAAGGCGCCCTTCGCTATCTGGCGACCGATGGCGCCGGTCGGCAGGCCATCGTTGTGAGCGCCGATCTGGCTCAGTATGCCCGGGGTAGCAGCGGCGAGCAGACTCAGGGTGCAGGTGCGGTGGCCATGCTGCTGGAAGAAGATCCGCAGCTGGCTACGGTCGACCTCCGAGCAGCCGGCAAGTCCTCGGATTACCGGGGTGCGGATTTCCGCAAGCCGTTCATCCGTTTCAATCAGATCGCGCCTGGCCACCATGGCCACCTGAATGACTTCCCCGTGTTTAACGGGCCGTACTCCACTGCCTGCTATCTGGAGGCGACGGTGGCTGCGTTGGGGGCTATGTTTGACAAGGCGGACGAGCGCCCGTCCACCTGGCTGAAAGATCTGGGTGTCATTTTCATGCATCGGCCATACCAGCGGATGCCGGAGTCCGGCCTCGCGCTTGGCTACCTGTTCGCGCTGGCACGGGGCGATGAGGCGGATCGTGCCGAGCTGGCGGCGCACTGCGGCGCGGCGGATGAATCTCTCGTGGCGGTGATAGAAGAGCTGAGCAGCCGGCCCGCCATCGGCGAGGTGGCAGAAAACCCGGCCCGGCCGGTTCTGGAGGCCTACCCTCGGGCGATGAACGTGGTTCGGGCGCTGCGCAGCACGGACGCCTACCGGGATGTAGTGACCGAAAAGCTGGCCTACGGCGGGGATCTGGTCGCGGAGCTCGGCAACCTGTACACCGCATCTCTGCCCGCCTGGATTGCTGCGGGTTTCGAGGATGCTGTCGAGCGAGGTGAGGATCTGACCGGTCACAGGATGCTGCTGATCGGCTACGGCAGCGGTGACGCGGCGGAAGCTATCCCCTGTCAGGTGGTGCCCGGCTGGGAATCCGCCGCACGGAGAATCCGCATCTCAGCGGCGCTCGCCGACCCGATCGGCCTCGACCGCGATCAGTACGAGCGCCTCCATGATGGTCTCCAGGTCGAGATAGAGCGCAACATGGTCGAGGAGTTCGTCGTCTCACATGTTGGCGATCGGGCGGTTGCGCCGGTGGTGGACGAAGGGATCGAGTACTACCGGTTCATAGCCTGAGCAGGGCCTGAGAAAGTTTCCGGCGTTCAGGGTCCTATTGGCCGGCCGGGCTGTAGCCTGTCGAAGCTCCCCTGGCGGAAAGCGCTCGCATCGATCTCCATCGGGGTCGCGGCCCGGGTGTCGGTGCCCTCATGCACACACACCCGCTCGCTGATACGCCACTCGTCGCCGCGCTTTTCGTAGCTGTCCAGGTACCGGCCGTACCAGGTGTCGAGCACGTCTGCGTCCTTGTGAAAGAGCCAGGTGATGCAATAAATCTCACCCCGGGCGTGTGATTCATCATCCAGCTCGATCTGGTGATTGAATATGCAATGTCCCGTCGACCGGTACTTCACGTGTGCCACCATGCAGAGATCGGCGAAGTCATGAGCGTTGCCGACGAAAGCCCCATGGTCGTCGGTCGCATCTTCCCAATAGGCGGATTTCATCTCCTCGGCGTCGAGTCGATCGACCCCACGGGAATAGCGGTTAGCCACCTGGCGGATGCATTCGAGATCTGAGAGCTGTTGCAGAGTAAAGCTCATGACTGGGCCTCGTGCTGGTCTTCAAGATATGTGTCCAGCGTATTATGGAAATTGCGGATCCGGGCTTCCTGATAGTTGCCGAGTGTCTGGCCGGGTTTCAGTGACGCGTTCATGCCCGCCCACTGCCGGTGGAAATTCTCGGTGTCCTGATCCAGCACTCTGGCCAGCGGAAAGCCTTCGACTGTGGTGTAGGAGGTTTCCATGTCCAGATCGATGGGCTCGGCAGGCGCCGGTCTTGGTCCACCATCCGGTACGGGTTGCAGCAGCAGAATTTCGTGCAGGCAACGGTCGTGACCGATGGGCCGGAAGCGATAGATCAGCGGGATCTGGATGCCGGGAAAGAAGCAGGCGTTCGGGAACAGGTGATACTCGATGGAGTCGAGCATCAGGGATGTGTTCACATTAGAGAGATCGGTGCCGAAAGCCTTGCCCATGCTCTCGCGCATGTTCTGCGCATGTTGCGCCCGGGCGGTCACCCCTTCCGGCAGGGTCTCCGGGTCGTAGCCGAGGCTTGTGAATTTCTCCTGCTCCGTCTGCTCGAGCTGTGGATTGCCGGTGGCAAGCCCCTGCAGGAATCGAGTGACGTTCGCGCCGAAGATGTCGTATTGGGTATTCGCCCATGAGGACGAGCGCAGCCCTTCCGGGTGTGTGGCGAGCACGTGGTAAGCCTCGAGGAAGGCTTCCATGCACATCTTCCAGTTGCCCGGCAGCACCTTGCGCGTATGCATGGCCACGAACCGGTTCTCCAGCCCCCAGCGGGCGAAGTGCTCGGGCAGCACCTCGAGATAGTCGGTCAGCGGCTGGCAGTCAGCATCGAAATTGATGAACACGAATCCGGCCCAGATGTCCGTTGGGATCTCTGTCAGACCGAAAGACTCATCTTCCACGTGTGGAAAGTCCCAGCGGCAGGGGATCTCCTTCAGCGAGCCATCCAGGTGCCAGCTCATGCCGTGGAACGGGCAGCGGATGAACTGCTTGCCGCTGCCGGCGGATCCGGCGTCGGCGAACTGCATGCCCCGGTGCGGACAGGCATTCACGAAGGCCCGGATGACGCCATCTTCTCCGCGGATGACCAGCGCGCTGTAAGGCCCCACGTCGTACACCTGAAAATCCCCGGGGTTCGGGATGTGCTCTTCACGACAGGCCCACTGCCAGACCTTTGGCCAGAGTCGTTCGATCTCGGTGTCGTGAAAAGCCCGGTCCGTATAACGGCTGAAGGCGAGGTCGTCATCGCCCAGGAATTCGTAGCCTGCCGCGGTGAGGCCCGGATCGCTGGCACTGTCCTCGGCGGCAAGGAGTTCCGCTATGGTTGGCCCCGGGCAGCGGGCTTCACCGGGGTCGAGCGATGGATCTGCCGGCTGATTGAGTGCCTGCACCATGTCCTGCAGCGATTTCATCTCAGTTGCTCTCCGGAAAAAACGGCATTGAGTAGTCTTCGGGGGCTCTGGCGCCAATGATGGCGGCGGTATTCTGCTTGAGAGCGTCATCGGCGGCCGGATCCGTACGGGCCCAGTCGTTCACCTCCGACCGGAAAGAGATTTTCCAGGCGCCGTCCTGCTTCGCGTATCTGTCCAGATAGCGGCCGGCGATGAAAAGATCCTTCTCCTCGCCGTCCGCGAGTATGCGGTGAAAGGCCTGGAAGTAGATTTCACCCACCGCCTCATCGCCCCGTACGTCGACCATCATCTGCCCGAGCATATGGTGATTAGTCAGATGCTCGCCCAGCACGTTGTGGGCGAAGTCGACGAAGTCGCTGGCACTGCCCTGGAAGAATCCGTAGTCCACCGTGGCGTCGTCGGCGAATACGGACTGCAGCAGAGGTTTGTCCAGGCGGTCCAGGCCGCGCATGTAGCGGCGGGACAGCTCCCGTATTTCCTCCCGATCCAGATAGTCGGTCTGCCGATTGCTCACATTGATCCCCGATTTCCCTCCCGCTATCTTAACTCAGGCAGGGGCCTTTCCCTGCCAGCAGGCAATGGTGCGGAATCAGGCGTCGCTGAGCCGTTCGAGGGTCAGTTCCACTTCACCACCTGCGGCGGCGACGAACAGGCTCGGCCGATTGATGGTCACGCTGAGTTCGCCCGTTCGTTCCACCAGGCCGGCGAGGGTCTGAACCGACGCCCAGTCGAGGTGAAACACGGAGGCGGTTCCGGCGGGCAGCTTCGCCGACAGCTGGCGCCACCAGACATCGGAGCGGGTATTGAAGCTGATCACCACCACGTCCTCCGCGAGGCGACTCGCTTTCTTCAGGCGATCGAGCGAGGGCTCGCCCACCTCGATCCAGCGCTCGATGCGGCCGTCCAGGCTCTTCTGCCAGAGGTCCGGCTCATCGTTTTCGGACAGGCCCCGGGTGAAGGTGAGCTGCTCGTCGTGATAAAGGCAGCGGGCCAGAACTCGAACCATCATCCGTTCCATCGTCTCCGACGGGTGCTGGGCGACGGTCAGAGTCAGGGATTCGTAGCAGTCCCGATCCATGTCTGCGAGCGATGCCTCGAACTTGAATATGGTGGGTTTCAGCGCCATCCGGATCTCAAAGCTTCAGGCTCGAATCGGTGGGGCCGCGCTCGCCGTCCAGATAAAACCAGCGTCCGTCGAC
>Ga0316194_10000154_pt1 | contig 37896 bp, 32 predicted proteins | sample CroRivsedime1_MG_FD_204936 | JGI IMG/M metagenome (GOLD analysis project Ga0316194, IMG submission 204936) | Coastal sediment microbial communities from Maine, United States - Cross River sediment 1 | ecosystem: Environmental > Aquatic > Marine > Coastal > Sediment | place: USA: Maine...
TCGAGCTGGTGCGCACGATATCGACTTGCCTGGACTGCCCGATGCCGCCAGTCCCGGCGCTGGCGTAACCAGAAAATTCTCGTCCCGGTATCGAGCTCGGACCGGTCCGATTTCGCCCCGGGGAAGATTTCGATCTAAATCAGAAATTCTTCCCGCTAATAATTACTCCAAATAGTGCGTGATATGCTTGTATGGAACTCAAAACTCTACCAAATCGTAGAAACGTGTTAAGGAGAGAAGCATGAATTTGCGCATACAATTTAATGCTCTATTGTTCTTATCTACTCTAATAGGGGTTTCAGCTGAAGCGGCTGAGACCTCTATAGATAAACTGACAGCTGATGAATATAAAACATATAGCCATGATCAACGGGGTACGGTGGTTTCAGGTTTATTGCATGCAATCTTTGAAAAATATAACAGTGATCCAGGCACACGGTATAAAGCACAGTGTTTAATAGATCTAAATAATACTAAAGATGTAAGTTCTGGTTATCCAATGTTAGTCGAGCTGGTTACAGAGCAGCTAGCTTTAGCTGCCGACGATACAGAAGAGCTTTTGGTTAAAGATATTGTATTTGGTGTGACGGAACACGAATGCACATCACGGGACAAGAAAAAGTTTGACGCTCCACTTTCTGCAGAGGAAATCGAGCGGATCGGCAAAAATCGTTGGGACTTCTCGTTTCTTGTTGAAAAACCACGCAAAGATCGTAAGAAAAGTACCCCCTGCAACCTTCCTGGGTGTGTTTTACCAGCGGAAGCGACCGATCCTACCATCGCGTTGCCATCACAGACCGTTCGCCCGGGTGAGCCGTTTACCGTCACTGTTAGCAACTTGCCTGGAAATCCAAAGGACTGGCTGACACTGGTCCCAAGGAGTGCGCCGACATCGACGTTTGGCGACTGGTACTACACGAAGGGCGTCAAGGAAGGCACCTGGAAATTCACTGCTAGCAAGCCCGGCGAGTACGAGGTACGCGTCTACTTCGACTGGCCCAACGGTAAGTACATTGTTAGAGCACGCAAGACCTTGGTCGCGGAATGAGGGAAACGTAAGAGGTCTGAACCGAGCAGTCAAAAGAAACCCACCGGGAGTTGGCGGGTTAATTAGGTCGTATAACTGACCTAAGGGTAGCTTCTATCATAATATGGTAATGCTACAGATTGTAGAGACGCAGTTCACGAACTAGTAAAAATGACTTAACTGACAGGCAGGCCTAAGTAGCCGTGGCATCGTCGTTCCCCGCAAGCGCACGCTGAAATGAGCATATTGGGCCTCGACTTACGACCCAGGCAGTCCTTTTCATGACGCCAGATAATCGGCCGGTATGTGGATTTATTGGCGATGGTTATCTGGGAACATGGCTTTTATACTACCTGCATTTCTTTAACGATTGCCGACGATACCGATTTGGCGCAATCTATGGAGACCCGCCATGAAAGCGAAAGCCATCACCAGACAAAGCCGGCGAAGATTTTTACAGGTCGCCGGGGCCATCACCGCGGCACTAATGCTAGAGGGGCTGCCGCTCACGGTGCGCGCTGCAAATGCAGGCAAAACCAGGATTGGCATCGTCGGCTCGGGCAGAGTCGGCGGCGCGCTCGGTAGCGTGTGGGTGAAAGCCGGACACGAAGTCATGTTTTCATCGCGCCACATCGAGCATGATAAAGCGCTCGCCGCCAGGCTCGGGTCCAACGCGCGTGCCGGAACGCCGCGAGAAGCCGCTGCCTTTGGCGAAGTGTTGATGATCTCGGTTCCTTACGGCTCACTGCCTGCAGTCGGCAAGGATCTAGCGGCGCTAATCGAGGGCAAGGTAGTGATCGATACGTGCAACCCCTTCGTCTCGCGTGACGGTGAAATCGCGACCTGGGCGCGGAAGAAAGGCGTAGGTCTGGCCTCCGCGGAATTGCTCCCTGGCGCCCGCATCGTCCGCGCTTTCAATGCCATCGGCGCCGCCCGGATGGGCGCGGCGCACGAAGAGCCTGGACGCAGCGGAATGCCGATCGCGGGCGATGATACGCAAGCTATCGAAGTCGCTTCGCGCCTGATCCGCGACATCGGTTACGAGCCTGTCCTGATCGGCGGACTCGACATGGGGAAATATCTGGTGCCCGGAACCCCACTCGCGGGTGAAAACACGCCCGAGGAGATCCGGAAAATCGTTGCCACGCTCAATTAGCGGTAGCGGTGCTAATAAAAGCAAGCTCAGTCGCGCCGTTTGTTGGCATCGACTGGAGCGTCTGGTTGGGCGGCTTGTGCATATGCTGCCCACTGCAGAGAAAGCAGACTCTCGTCAGGGGGAAATGAGCTTCCGAGTTCGACCCATCTCAGACCTGGAAACCATCCAGTAACAAAGTCATTCCCGCGAAAGCGGGAATCTTAGAACGCGCCGCAATTGCAAGATCCCCACTTTCGCGGGGATGACATACCTTTCTTTCAGATGGTCCGATCCTGGCCGAAGATTGTCTCCTGGCCCAGCCAATTGGGGGTCTCCTTTGGAGCAAACCGACGCTCGAAATCCAAAAATCAGCTGCGATTTACGACCCTGTACTCCGTCAGCTCCAGTTGGACAGTTTTAGCTCAACGTTAACCTGAAAAGCAAACGATGATGATCCCCTTTATACTTCAAAACTATTGTGAACTCGCTATTGCAGTGCGACGCCAGGAATATCGAAATCTGCCTTCGCTATATTCACGTTCGTGTTTTCCATTTGCCGGGAAGCCATGATCTTGGTACTTTTTTGTAAAGATACATTTTTTTCATCCTGGTTGCGTTCGATAATGTAAACCGTGCTACCCGACAAGGCCAGTATCAGTAGTGAAATTCCCAGATCGAAAAATCCAGATTGCTTCGACCTGTTGCCAAGTGCTTTCTTGATACTCGTTTTTTCATGCTTGTTACAGCCGGAAATCGACGACTTGAAACATAATGTGTTGGTATTTATCATAACTAGGTTCCTCTAATAAGTTGTTAAACGGTTAACTGACTTTTATTACTTTACCGGCGTATGGTTTCAGCCATATTTCTACCAGGTGCTTTTTTGTTTTAATTGTTTCATCTGGGAACGTTCATCTGATGCCTGCCTTAGCGGCATCTATCACTAAAGAAATTCCCTCAATCGGCTCGAAACCGATAGATTTCCGTGCCGATGGATTTGCCGCGAATCGATGCCCTTACGGTCGACTTGATGGGGTGAATATCGGAATTTACTATGCTTATCGCGCTGAGCTGCCCTGTAGACGACGAGCCTTTCGCTACATCTTGCGCATACGAATAAGTGGCTAATAGTATTAAGGACGGCGTTAGAATAAAAATATACTTTTTCATTACAACAACTCCTTTTTTGATTAAGAATAGGAAATATATATACCCTTAGTAACCATGTATGTGGTATTTCCCACGCATCAATAAGACCGCCCCTATCACCAAAGAAAATGAATTTCGAATGTGAGAGTAGGCTGCACCGGACTTGATGAGGTTATTGCTAGACGTTGTGATTTTTATTTGAAGATAAAAGAGCAAAATGAAACAGGAAAGATGTGTTCCCTGGATTATGCACTTATAAATTAGGAAACATTGTCGGTGAGAAATTTATTGAGTTTTCGACTGCCCTGGGAAGTTGCCAGAATTTTCATCTCAATGCCTGCATTGTGTCGAAAGTAGAAGATAAGGGCCAAATCCTAAGCGACAGTTCCTGGCCGGAGATTGCCTCCTGCAAAGGTTTTATGAGGGTCCGCTTACGAGAAAACTGACGCTCAAACTCGATTAATCAGCGGCGATAACCGACCATGAACCGACATTTAATCAAATCACAGTAAAGGTCAGGTATCGGCTGCGGATTCAACCCTTGGTTTCACAATTATTAGGTTCGGTTTTTTCGCTGTTTTCTACGATTAACGACTACTAATGGTGGCAAGAGTAAAACTAGACATGCAGCAATTGGATACTGAATTGAATAAACAATTACAGTTAATAACGACCGGACCATCACCCTTAGAAGTTGATGGTCACGAATATAACCCGCTATGGGTGGTGAATGTTGGTAATAAAATTCTACAAACCACTCCCCGAATGGATTGGTTAAAAGATAACGATCCCTAAAATTGCGTAAAGTAATTACATAGGGAGCCAAGTACGAGCCATAGGCGGCTGTAGCAATAAAGCAGCCCTCGCTATGGTCAGACAAGCCGTTGACATCGTTGTAATAGGAGCCGGACGCTGTATTTGGCAGGACTGGGTCCAGCAGCGCTATATCGCTGACCGCGAATTCCCAGAAGGCAGTGAAATCGTAATCGTCTCCTTCCACCCGACCGCTTTTGAATTCGATTGTCTGGGTTTGTCCTGGATCGAGAGTCACTGCAACGGGCGCATCAGGAAACAGCGTCACGGCCCCTAAGCCAATGCCAAGAACATCGAACCGCGTCACACTAACGGTCGCATCGGACGTCACCGGACCGTTATTGGCGACTTTGACCCACAAAAAGAAGCGCATAGCTACTTCCCAGTCATAGTCATCATCAAGGTCGATGTCGTCAATTTCGTAGTCGAATGTAACGGACTCGATTTCCCAATCAATGCAGAAGGAGCAAATAATGTTCGTGCTGACTTTTGCCTCGAGAGGTGTCTGATCAAGCGGTACTATGACCTCCGCCCTGTTAGTTATGTCGACCACTTCGTCCGGATTGTTTATCAGGTTCTGATTCACCAGGACCTGAATTTGCAAACCGGCAGTTTTATCGTTGGCACCCGTACCGAGTGTAGGTAGGGTCCAGACACCGTTTATAGAATTATAGGTCCCGCCAGGCGTAGGCGTGGCCTGCACGAACTGGACTTCCGCCGGCAGAGTATCGAGCACTTCGATCCCTGCGACACTCGTAGCACCTTCATTTATAACCTCAAGCGAGTATTCGATCAGATCGCCTTCACGCGCCGTCTTAGGTCCATCTTTGGAGAGGCTCAGTGCTGCACCGGCACCCTGGAGCGGAAAACCAAGCAACACTGCAAGAAATGCAGAGACGGCGAGCCTTAGTCTGCGTCTAGTACAAAGCTCAGATGCGAGTAAAAGCCTCAATAGCAAGTTATTCGCCTTGTAGACATTGGAATTTAATTACATCAGAACCTTCAAGCAGCTCTATTGATATGTATCAACTCATCATCTTTGACGAAATTGTCTCTTAAATTGAGTCTGACAAATGTTGGGGGGGTAAGGAAAAGTTGGGGGTCAGGTCTAACATTCCAGCATAAACCATTGCCAGAATCCCCCGATGTAAGTCCCAGCGTCCGAAAGTGACCGAAATACGAAGCCCAGGTAATGTGTATGAGCGTCTCCTTTAGACGAAACAAACCCTCAGTACAATTAAACGGGTCGGTGACATTTGCGAATGCTAATCATTTGTCACCGACCCCTTAATATGGATAGTTAAAAAAATCAATTGGTAGTCTGAGGGGGCGGATATTTATGTTCGCTTCGAGTATCACAGCGTCTCGATATATTTGATCATACGTTGTCGTGTCGGTTCATCGGGCAGGCGTCCGTAACCCGCGGCCATGTTGTCAACCATGTGTTTGAGCCTGGACGTGGCCGGGATAATGCAGGTTACCGCGGGGTGGGCGGCGATAAATTTAAGAAAGAACTGTCCCCAGCTGGCACAATCAAACTCCGCCGCCCACGCGGGCAGGGTTTTCCCCTTGACCTTGCGGAACAGGCTGCCGCGTTGATAGGGACGATTGATCAGGGTCGCGATACCTTTTTCCCGGGCAATCGGCAGCAGGCGCTGTTCCGCGGTCCGGTCAAGGATGTTGTAACTGAACTGGACGAAATCCAGCGGTAGCTGTTGCAGCAATTCCTCCAGTTCATCGTGGTCGCGGCCATGCGAGGTGGTAATGCCGATGTAACGTATCCTGCCCTCGGCTTTCCAGCCGATCAGTGTGTCGATGTGGGTTTGCCAGTCGCGCAGGTTATGGATCTGCATCAAATCGATTTGATCGACACCCAGACGCTGCATCGAACGTTCCATCTGTTCGATACCTTCACGTTTACCGTAAGTCCACACCTTGGTTGCGGTAAAGATATCCTGCTTGTTAGTCGCCTGCCTGACCAGGGCACCGGTCACCGCTTCGGCGCTGCCATACATCGGCGATGAGTCGATCAACTGCCCGCCGTTATCGAAAAATGCCTGCATGACCTCCATCAATGGCGATGTCACTGCCTTGTCGCTATCGACGTCAAAAGTTCGCGAGGTGCCAAGCCCGATCACCGACAGGCGCTCGCCACTGGATGGGATCGTCTTTTTGATGACCCCCGATTCTGCCGCGAGTGTCATCCCCGGGGCGAGCGAAACCATTAGTGACGCGACGCCACTGGCCTGCAGGAATTCACGGCGTGAAAATTCATCTTTAAACAGTTTCATATCAAGTCTCCGTTAATGCCTCGCGGGCAGATTTCTGGCGTAGAACATTTTTTTCATAGCTGCTACCGAGAAAAATAGCGACCAGTGTCCACAGGCAGGCGAGCAGTGCCGCGACGACAGCGATAGCACCGAGGCCCAGCCCGACACCCTGCGCGAGTGCGGTATAGGTCCAGCCGGCCAGTACGTCCCCACCTCGATAGACGACGATATCAATAACCGGCTTGGTTTTGAAGCGGGTTTCGCGTTCCACCCCGGTAAAGAGCATTTCCCGTGCGGGTCGCGTAATCGCGTAGTTGCCCGCGCGTCGGATGATTTGCAGACCGATCAACAGCGCGAGGCCCGGGACGATGGCAACCGCGACCCAGCCGAAAACCATAATCACGGGAACCAGTGCCAGGGTCACCGCCAGGCCAAATTTTGTCGCCAGTCGGCTGGTTGCAAACAGGGCGGTGAAAATGGCCAGTGTATTGACGATCAAATCCATCATGCCCCAGTACTGCGCACGTGTGGCTCGATCATATTCGACCATTACATTTTTCAACTCGAAGTAAACGAAGCTGCTCATCATCGTGTAAAGCACAATGAACAGGCCTATGCCGAGCAGGAAACGATGGCTGATAAAGTCGATAAAGCCGTCGAAGAACTCGCCGCCGATGGTTTGCAGGGTAGTGGGGTCGGAGTTGTCGCCTGCATCGTCCGGAGTCCGTGACCTGGCTTTGTCCAGGTAGAAAATGAGCGGTACGATCAGCAGCAACATCAATGCCGCGATGAGTAGTAGATTGTATACGCCTAATCGATCACCGAGGAGAACGGGTATCGAGGGTCCCAGCACCGCACCGATGCTGGCGCCGGCGCCGAACAGTCCGAACAGGCGTCTGGATTGTCCGCTGGTATAGATGTCGGACATAAAACTCCAGAATACCGAGACATGAAATAACGCGAAGAAACTGACCCAGACATAAAAAGACTTGTCGATCAGGGCGGTATCTTCCAACCAGTGTGTCGCCAGGTAGAACAGCAGGAAGGAGGCGGCGAAGAAAATATAGATTCCCGGCACTAGTTTGCGCAGCCTGACCCTGGACACCACCAGCCCGTATAGCAAAACGGCGCCGGCGCTGATGAAAAAATTCAGCGTCCACAGCCAGCTCAGCTCGGCGTCACTCCAGTCGCTGGACATGGCGTCTCGCACCGGTCTTAACACGTAGTACGCGGCCATTAGCGTGAAAACAAATAGAAACGACATGATCGCAGCGGGGATTTCGTCACGCTTTACTTTGATCAGTTTGCTAACGAGACTGTACGACGAAGCGGGCATCAATTCGATCCGCTTACTCGATGCCTGGCCAGTTCGACCACGACTTCAGCCGCGGGTTGTTGAATCAGCACCTGCGGATCCACCTTGAGCTTACAACTGCGATTACCTCCGCCCAGTACGATGTACTCGCATTGCATCACGGCGTCGTCCACCCAGATAGGCAGATCGTCGGCAAGCGCCAGCGGGGTTACGCCGCCGATTTCCATCCCCGTGATCTCGCGGGTTTCATCGGCCGAGGCAAAAGACAGCTTACGTGCCCCCATTTTCTTGCGTACCGTATGATTGGTATTTAAACGATCGATCGCCAGCAGCACGCAGAGGGCGAATTTCTCCGTCCCGGTTTTAGATCTGACCAGGATCGCATTGGCGGAGTTTTCCAGTGCCACGCCATAGTGCTCACAGAACACGGCGGTGTCGGCTAGCTCCGGGTCGCATGGCCAGACCTCAAACGGCAGACCAGCCTGTTCAAGAAAAATGCGGATTTGGGGCAAGGTATCGCTCATATATCGTTCGGTAAATGACCTGGAGATCAGTATTTAACACAAAGCGCGTTGCCTGTGAATGCACGCTTGACTTGATTGTCAGGTCAGTCAGAATCGCCTCATTCCGTGGACGAGGCTTAAAATGAAACTTTCTGATTTCAAAATGCTCACTTTTGATACCTACGGCACCCTGATCGACTGGGAGAGGGGGATATACAACGCGCTCGAACCCTTGCTCGACAAACTACCGCTAAGACTGGACCGTGATGAAGTGCTCGAGTTATTCGCCGCGTTCGAGTTGCAGCAGCAAGCCGATACTCCTGCGCAGGTTTACAGTTCACTGCTGGCCGAGGTCAGTAAATCGATTGCGCAGAAATGGCAGATCAAGCTTAGTGACGAAGAAGCGGCGACCTTCGGGCGCTCGGTCAAGCATTGGCCCGCGTTCGAGGATTCAGCTGCCAGTCTGCAGTACCTTCGTCAGCATTACCTGATGGCGACCCTGACCAATTGCGATCGCATCAGTTACATGGGCAGTAATGCCAGGCTTGAAATCGAATGGGATGCGATTTATACCGCGCAGGATGTGGGCTGCTACAAACCGAAGCTGCGCAACTTCGATTACATGTTTGAACACGCGCGCCGCGATCTGGGTGTCCTGCCGCATGAAATTCTGCATGTCGCCCAGTCGTTAACCCATGACATGGTGCCGGCCACCAGTATGGGCATGACCAAGGTATGGATTAACCGCCGTCATAACGTCGAGGGTTACGGCGCAACAGCACCGCCCGAGGGTGAGTACTCAATCGAGTGGGAATTCAACAGCATGGCGGATTTTGTCAGCGCCCACCGGCAGGAGGTTTAGCGTTGACTGCGAAATTAATCGAAATTCTGGTGATGGAAGGAATTGCAGTGCTGATGTTTGTTTTTGCCTACCAGATCGGTGTCAAGGGCAAAATGGAATTGATCGCGGGTTATAACGAACGTACGGCATCAAAAGTAACCGACAAACAGGGCCTCAAGCGTCTGATTGCGCGTTGCTGTTTGCTGACTGGAATCGGTTCAGCACTGATGCCGGTGCTGACTTTTATAACCGCGGACAGTCCTCATGGATTTGACCAGGCGATCGGTGGCTTTGGGGGATTCATCATCGGTATTATCGGCATGGTCATGTTGCAGGCACGCGACTATACCAGGTGAACTCTTTGCCGCTAGTGCTCAAAATTATCGCCACAATAGGGGCTGCGGTCAGGGTATCGCGATCGCCAATTTCGGCGCTCGGTATTTCAACAGTCAGGTTTTTGGTTTAGGGTTGGCTGACGTCGGCGTAAACAGTTTAATCGATTTGGTCTGCCCGCGCGCGGTCACTTCACCGATACGCGACAGCTCGAAATCCGGGGCCTGTGCCGCGGTAGATTCCGAGATCAGCAGGCGGCTGCCGTATTCCTTGTTCAGGGCCTCGAGGCGTGCGGCGAGGTTAACCGCATCGCCATGCACCGTATAGTTCAAACGTCCTTTCGCGCCGATAGCGCCGGCGACCACGCTGCCGGTATTTATGCCGATACGGATGTTCAGGCTTTCGCCTTCGAAGTCGTTGCTGGCGACACAGTCCAGCATCTCCCGCGCGGACTGAATCGCATTGCGGGCATGATTGTCATCGGTCAGCGGAACATTGAAAGTGGCCAGGATCGCGTCTCCCTGAAACTGTGTGACCACGCCGCCGTGTTGTTCGAGGATGTCCACCATCGCGGAAAAGAAAGCATTCAGTACATCGACGATCTTAACCGGTCCCAGGGTTTCGGTGAGATGGGTAAATCCCTCGATATCGCAAAACAGGATGGTGGCCTCGGTTTGTTGCACCGGAATCGAACCACCGCCCGCGAGTAGTGAACTGGCGACTTTTTCCGGCACGAAGCGACCCAGCGTATCGCGAATCACTTTGCGTTCACGTAAATTTTGCACCATGTTATTGAAGGCCCTGCCGGCGTCGTCTATTTCGCGGATATGGCTGGCTTTCAATTGATCGACTGCGTCGAGCTCGCCCGCGTCGACCGTATTAGCGGCATTTACGATTTCCCTGATCGGTGCACTGACCTTGCGACCGACAAAGATCGAAGCAAACACTGCGAACACCAGCATCGCGAGCCCCGCCAGCATGGCCCCGAGAATACGATCTTTCCAGTCAGTCGATCTCAGGGACATATTCACATAGGCGCCAACGGTCCACGGGGCAGGGCCATAGCGCTCGATGTCACGATAAAGGTAAAGATAAAAATCATCTCCCCAGAAGACACCACTGGCGTTGGTGTCGACGAGTTCACTGGCGATAAACGGGTCTGTCTCGTCCGGCGACCAGATACGTTTCAATACCAGGTCACCCGTTTCATCGAGTTTTGACAGGGGTTGTTGCAAACTGCCAATGCTGATGGCTGGATGCGCGAGCACGAAATCCCGGTTATAAAGTACAAATGGCGTTATCCCGGTCTCGGCGTATTTTCTTGACAGGTAAGTGGAGAGTTCCTGCAGTGTAATAATCTGCGCAAACACACCGATAAATTCACCATTCGCGTCATGCAACGGGATATCGTGCAGCAGCGTCGAAGCACTGACGGTTTCGGTAAATATCGGTTCGCGCCAGGTGGGAGATTGTGCATTTTTCACCTGTTTCAGATAATCCTGGATCCAGGGTTTCTGCGACCAGTCCTCGTTGATTGCTACCCGGCCAGCGCGCTGCCAGCGTCTGCTGTTACCATCAGGCGTAATAATAGCAACGCCGGCAACCTGCGGCGTCGCCGCCAGGCTGCCAAACATATAATCATCCAGCGCGGCTGGATCGGATAAGTCCCTGACATCGTTTGCGACCCAGCGCGCCTGGTCGCGAATCGGCGCCAGGCGTGCTTCAATACTCAGCTCCATCGAGTCTATTAGTGTACTTGCCTTGCCTGCCAGCTGTTTGAGCGTACTTTCCGCTGCCTGGCTGAAACCGAGGTAGAGTGCGATGGCCACGGTCACCGCCAGCAGACTGCTGGTACCAAACACGGTGATCGCAGTAATTGGAATACGATACTTTGCTGACATCCTGTTCGCCGGGCTGCGGCTGAGTTTGAACGAAAGCCTAAGTTAGGGCTTCTTGCGGGTACGGGTCAAGCCTTAAAAATTCCTACCGCCGGGTCGGTCCCGGCAAGCTTCTGCAGTAGCAGTTCGCGGCGCGTTGAAACAGTTTCGATACTGGCCTGTTTGACATGTCCAAACCCGCGTATCTGTTGCGGCAAGCCCGCGATCTCGGTTGCTATATCCAGATTGTCCGGCCTGGTTTCGTCCAGCAGTTGTTCGATATCATCCTCGTAAGCCGTGATCAAGGCGCGTTCCATTTTACGCTCCGCGCTGTAGCCGAATATATCCAGCGCACTGCCGCGCAAGCCCTTGAATCGCGCCAGCATGCGCAACAGCGGCAGCATCCAGCTACCGAACTCGCGCTTGATCGGTTTGCCAGTATGTGGGTCACGTTTTGCGAGTAGCGGTGGCGCCAGATGAAAACGTAAACGATAGTCACCTTCAAACTGGGCCGCCAGGGTCTGTTCGAAATCGCCGTTAGTATAGAGCCGCGCGATTTCATACTCATCCTTGTAGGCCAGCAGACTGAAGTAGCTGCGTGCCACTGCCCCGGTCAAAGGCAGTTCGACATCGGTTGACTGACGCAATTCCCGTTCGAACCCGCGCACCCGCTCAACCAGGTGAAGATAGCGCCCGGCATAGGCCTGATCCTGGTAAGCGGTCAGGTAGGCGCTGCGATAAGCGATGACTTCCTCCAGGCTTTCCGGCACAGAAGTCTTGTGTTCGCTACCAAGCCCTGCTGCGGCAAGCACTGCGTCGGTATCAATGGCGTAACGTCGTCCCCACAGGAAAGCCTGCTGGTTTTGCTCGATTGCGACGCCGTTGAGCTCGACTCCCTGGTTGATGGAGTCGGCGTCGAGTGGGATCAGGCCGCGTTGATAGGCGACCCCGAGTAGGAAGAAATTGGCATAGATCGCGTCGCCCAGCAGTCGCGTCGCCAGCGTGGTCGCACGCACGAAGTGGCTATGCCCGGTTTCCAGTTCACCGGCGATGGCCTGTTCCATATCGTTGATCGGAAAAACGGCATCCGGGTTGCGGGTAAAATCGGCGGTAGGCGAGAGATGGCTGTTTATTACCGCGTGCGAGTGTTCCCGGTTTAGCTTGGCCAACGCGTCGTCGGCTGCCGAAACCACAAGATCTGCGCCTAGCAGCAAGTGCGCCTCGCCAGCCGGTATTCGCACGGAGTGGAGCTGTTGCTGATTGTCGGCGATGCGTACATGCCCGGTGACCGCGCCGAACTTTTGCGCCAGCCCGGTCTGGTTGAGCACCGATACGCCTTTGTGCTCGATGTGCGCGGCCATGCCCAGGATTGAGCCCACGGTAAGGATGCCGGTGCCGCCGATGCCGGTAATCAGGATGTTATACGATCCGTCGACTGCGATGCGCTGTGGTTCACCGGGTTCGGCCCAGTCGGTTGTTGTGGCCGTGGCCTGGTTCTTGCGTAGCTGGCCGCCATGCACCGTGACGAAGCTGGGACAAAAGCCTCGCAGGCAGGAGAAATCCTTGTTACAGGCGCTCTGATCGATCGCCCGCTTGCGACCCAGCCTGGTTGGTTGCGGGATGATCGAAAGGCAGTTGGATTGCACGCCACAATCGCCGCAGCCCTCGCATACCGCGGCATTGATCAGCACTCTCTTGGCGGGATCGTCCATGCGGCCCTGCTTGCGTCGACGGCGCTTTTCCGCGGCGCAGGTTTGTGCGTAGATCAGGGCGGTACAACCCTCGGTGTCGCGCAGTTCGCGCTGGATCGAATCGAGCAGGTTGCGTTGCGAGACCGAAACCCCGGCGTATTTCGCAAACGCGTCGCCGCGATAATTTTCCGCTTGGTCCGAAACCACTGCGATACGGCGCACACCTTCGGCACGTAGTTGTTCCACCATTTGCGCCACCGACAGCGTGCCGTCGACGGGTTGTCCGCCGGTCATCGCGACCGCATCGTTAAACAGAATCTTGTAGGTGATATTGACCCCGGCGGCAACCGCGGCGCGGATGGCGAGCAACCCCGAATGGAAGTAGGTGCCGTCGCCGAGGTTCTGGAATACGTGCCGGGTTTCGGTGAATGGCGCCTGGCCGAGCCAGGTGGCGCCTTCGCCGCCCATCTGGGTAAAGGTTTCGGTGCCGCGGTCCATCCAGGTCGCCATGTAGTGGCAACCGATGCCACCGTATGCCCGGCTGCCTTCGGGCACCACGGTCGAGGTGTTGTGCGGGCAGCCCGAACAGAACCAGGGTTTGCGCTCGGCGCGGTTGCGCGGTTTGGCAAGCGCAGCTTCCTTGGCTTCGAGGAAGTCCAGGCGCTGCTGGATCGATTCGCTGTTGAAAAACCGCGAGATGCGCGCCGCGATCACGCGAGCGATCATCGACGGGGTCAGTTCGCCGAGGTTGGTGACCAGCAAGTTGCGATCCTCGTCATATTCACCGACCACGCGCGGTCGCCGCGCGACCGGCCAGTTATACAGTTGGCCGGTCAGCTGATCCTCGATCACGCTGCGTTTTTCCTCGACCACGAGGATTTCCTCCAGTCCATCGGCGAACTTGTGGGTCATCACCGGTTCCAGCGGCCAGCTCATTCCTACCTTGTACAGGCGAATACCGATCCGCGCGGCCAGCCTTTCGTCGATGCCAAGATCTTTGAGTGCCTGCAGCGTATCGAGATAGGACTTGCCGGTGGTGACGATGCCAAGGCGGGCGTTGTCGCTATCGAGTTCGATACGGTTGAGATTGTTGGCGCGCGCGAATGCCCGGGCCGCATAAATCTTGTGTCGTTGCAGGCGCTCTTCCTGCGCCATCGGCGTATCGGGCCAGCGGGTATGTACCCCGTCCGCGGGTAACTCGTAATCGTCGGGCAGGACGACCTCGACGCGAGTACTGTCGATTTCGGCCGAGATCGCCGCATCCATATTTTCGGTAATCGCCTTCATGCCGACCCAGCAACCGCTGTAGCGAGACAATTCCCAGCCGTAGATACCCAGATCGAGAATTTCCTGTACCCCGGTGGGGTTCAGCACCGGGCTGGTAGCGCCGATGAACATATGGTCGCTCTGGTGGGGCAGGGTGGAGGATTTGCAGGCATGGTCATCGCCAACCACCGCGATTACGCCGCCATAAGGCGAGGTGCCGAAGGCATTGGCATGCTTGAGCACATCCATACTGCGATCGAGCCCGGGGCCCTTGCCGTACCACATGCCGAACACGCCGTCGTATTTGGCGCCAGGAAACAGGCCGACCTGCTGGCTACCCCAGACCGAGGTCATTGCCAGGTCTTCATTTACGCCGGGCAGAAAGTGAATGTTGTGCGCTTCGGTAAACTTCTTTGCCTTCCATAACGCCTGATCGAGACCACCAATTGGCGAGCCGCGGTAACCAGAGATGAAACAGGCGGTGTTGAGTCCGCGTTTGACATCGCGCTGGTGCTGCAGGATGGGCAACCTGACCAGTGCCTCGATGCCGGTCATGAAGGCCCGGCCGGTGGTCAGCGAGTATTTGTCGTCGAGAGAGATTTTCATATGTGCACCGCGGTAGCGCGAAAACCCTGCCATTTTAATGCCGTAGTGGGGAAATGGCGTTGCTATTTTTGCGTATATCGATCCTCTTTAGAATTATTATTCTATTATTTATTAAATAATTGAAATACTATTCCAATAATATGAAACTTTCAGCAACCGATATCAAGATTCTGGCGATGTTGCAGCACGATGCGTCCCTGACTGCGGCTGAAATTGCCGAGCGGGTTAACCTGTCAGCCTCACCGTGCTGGCGACGCATAAGCCGACTTGAAAAGGCAGGAGTGATTGAAAAGAAAGTAGCGCTGCTCAATGCCGAGAAACTGGGTATGGGGCTGGTTATCTTTTCGCGTATCAGTCTGACGAAGAACGACGAGACTTCGCTGCATAACTTCGAGGAGCGGGTGCGCCGGTTCCCGGAGGTGGTGGAGTGTTACACCGTGACCGGCTCGGCAGATTACTTCCTTAAAATTATTACCCGGGATATCCAGCATTACGATCGGTTTTTGCGACGCCAGTTAGTACAGGTACCGATGGTCAGGGATGTTAACTCGAATGTTGCGGTGACGCAGATCAAGTACACCACGGAGCTACCACTCGAAACCCAGCTCTAGTGGCGACTGCCTGGCCGGTTCAGGCAAGTGGTTGCCCATTTCTATTTATGGTCTCTCCAGATCGGTATTGAAGAGGAACGTTTCGTCTATACTATCGTCGATATCGAGGTCAACCATTCCAAGCGACTCCATTACCTCCAGCCATTGTTCTTCTGACAGGCGACAGGCAATGGTGATTTGCTCGGCTGTACACTTCGATTTCTCCCAGTTCGGAATTGTTGACAAGGTATCCGCTATCAATTTCTCTTCTTCTTCCTCTTCACCGCTCAGCTCGAGCCGGCTCAATTTATTCGCCAGGTAGACGATGCTGGTTTCGATTTCGAAAGATCCAATGTGATCGATATCGTGATGTTTTCTAACGCACTGGGTGATCAGGCCGGGAATACCCCATTTTTCCAGCAACGCAACACCGACATCGATATGCGTCACGCCCAGTTTGTCGGTTTCGACCTCAATGACATCCTTGTTTTCGGCTTTAGCAAGTTCGATGATTTGCCCGTATGAACCCGGATTCACTTTTGCTATTACCAGCCACCCGATGTCGTGTAATAGTCCAGCCGTAAAGAAAACCTCATGATCGATGATACGCGCATTTTGCATCGCAAGTTGCCTGCCGATAATCGCGGTTTTTATACAATGCTGCCAGAAGTCACGCAGCGGAAATGCGGTAATATCAAAGTCTTTAAAAACACTGGCTAACACGGAACCCACCAGCACTTGTTTTAACTGTTGGCGACCCAGTAAAGTAACCGCCTGGGGAATAGAGGTAACCGGATTTTGCAATCCATAGTAGGCGCTGTTGATTAATTTGAGAATCCTGGCGGTTAACGCAGGATCGGACTGAACCGCTTCACCAATTTTTATACCGGTAGCGCTTTCGGTTTCAAGCAGTTCAGTCACCCTGATATAGACTTCAGGAAGTGACGGCAGTTGACCTGCCTGCTTAAGTAGAGGTTCCAGCATTGGCGTCCTTCAATTCGTTAAAACACTAAACATCGAGTATAGCAGCGCAGCAACTGTATGCAGTTGCGGTGGACATTATACCGGTTAGCAAGCCCGAGATAGTCGGTGCAGGCAGGCAACAGAACTGATTTGCTTGCAGAAAAAGCGACTTAAAGGCTTAATACGCCAATCTCAGAGCTGAAGCGGCTTTTTCAACGCATGATCAATAAAATTCTGGTTGCTACCGATGCATCTGCGGCGTCGAGTCGCGCAGTCAGTTATGCTGCCAAAATGTCGGTATTACACGAGGCCGAACTGCTTATTTTGAACGTGATTCGAGATATGCAACTGCCCGAAGAACTCCAGCAGGCGCCCGAGTTTGAGTCCTTTTACAATGCTCGCGATGACTTGATGCGTCAGGCGGCAGAAAAGATTCTGAGCGCCGCAAAGCAAGCGGCGAAGAAGGCCGGGGCGAAAAAAGTTCAGACCGCGATTGGCAGCGGCGATCCGGCGAGCAGCGTCGCTGGATTCGCCAGGCGCCGTAAAATTGATCTGATTGTGGTTGGTACGCGCGGCCTGAGTAAAATCAAGGCAGCCTCGATGGGCAGCGTGTCGCGTAAACTTCTGAACCTCACCGAGATTAACTGCCTCGTCGTGCGTTAGTTGTCCCGCCGCGGTTAACCCGGGGACAGGCCACTGTTCATTCGGGCGTGGGAACGTCCCGCACCCTGGACTTGGTCGGATCGTAAAACGGAAAGGGCACCACTTTTGCCGGCAGGCGTTTCTGTTTGCCATCGAGCTTGCCGACCTCGACTTCGGTGCCCGCTTCGCTATGCTCGAACTGGATGCGGCACAGGGCAAGATTCTTGCGCAGGATCGGCGAACGCACCGCGCTGGTAATCTCGCCCACCTGGTTACGCCCGATATCGACGCAATCACCGTTAGCGGCGAGTTCGTCACCGGTCAATTCTAGCCCGACCAGCACTCGCTGCGGGTTCTCCTTGCGTTTTATCAGCGCCGCCCTGCCGATGAAATCGTCTTGCTTGGTCTTGAGTGGCACCGTGAACGGAATGCCGGCCTCGAATGGGTCAGTCTGGTCGCTGAACTCGTAACCCGCAAATATAAGCCCGGCTTCAACTCGCAACATGTCCAGGGCTTCGAGCCCGAGCGGCGTCAGATCGTAGGCCTTGCCTGCTTCCCAGATCGCATCCCATACCGCAGGCGCATCCCCGGGATGACAAAACACTTCATATCCGAGTTCGCCTGTATAGCCGGTACGCGAAACGACTAGCGGGATGCCGTGTTCGTCACCGATGCGCGCGATCGAAAAACGAAACCATCCGAGCTCTTCGAGCGTGGCCTGATCGGGCCGAGTCCAGATAATCTGTTTCAGGATATCCCGGCTTTTGGGGCCCTGTACCTGCAGGTTATGCAGTTGGTCGGTAGAATTGCGCACCCAGGCCTGTAAACCGAGCTGCTGTGCCTGCTCGCGCAGCCAGATACCGCTTTCATCGTTACCGCCGATCCAGCGGAAATTATCCTGCCCGAGACGAAACACGGTACCGTCGTCGATCATGCCGCCATTTTCATAACACATGGCGGTATAAACCACCTGGCCGACCGCAAGGCGACGAATGTCACGCGTGACACAGGTTTGCAGCAGTAACTCGGCGTCGGGTCCGGTTACTTCGTACTTGCGTAACGCTGACAGATCGATTACTACGGCGCCTTCACGACAGGCCCAGTACTCGTCGAGAGCACCATGCTGGGTATAACTGTTGGCGAGCCAGTAACCCGCGTACTCGGTAAAATTGCGCGTGTGTTGTGAGGTCCGACTATGAAAGCCGGTTTGTTTGGTCAATTCTTTGTCTGCATCTGCTGTCATTCTAAATGCCGTCGCTTTGTTAAAGGAATTTTTGCCCGGGTAAATGCGCATGTGAATGTCGGTTGGGTTCCAGCCGTTGGCCGCATCAATATCGCAGGGGCAGGCGGATGATACGCATACCATGTCCTTGAGTGCACGCATCAGCACATAGTCACCGGGGCGGGACCAGGGTTCGTCGAAGTACATCTGGTTGGCGTCGTCGATATTGGTATTGAAGAACAGGTTGATCGCCATCCATCCCTTGCGCGCTTCGACGCCATAGGGTTGCAACACCTGGTTGAAGTTATCGGAACAGTTAACGTGTCCCGGATAGCCCATGTCGTCGTAATACTTGGCGGTACAGGCGGTGCCGAAACTGTCATGGCGACCACAGGTATCCTGAATCACTTCGATCATCGGGTCAAAATTCTGATCGTAGAATTTGGCGTATAACCCCGGCGCCGGGTAGGACGCACCGACCACATGTCGGGTGGTGGTTGCGTCGAGGCTGCGTTCTATACCCTTGTCCAGCATCGGCGCATCGAAACACTGGAAGTCCGAACACTCGCGTCCCTCGACGTCGATGATCTGGATGTAATCACCAGCCTTGACCTCGTAGGCAAAAGCCGTCCTTGCAGGGATACATATATCTTCGAGGGGGTCTGCCAGCGGATCGGGCAAGCTGACAATCGTCTCGGATTCGGCTCGCGACTGGCGATGGATAAATGCCACCAGGTCGGTCGGGGTGTCCTGTTGATCGGGGCACATGTCATTGCCTGGCGCGGCGACGATACAGGTTACGGCCTCATTGGCAGTAAACCGGATCGAATCTCCGGCTGGGGCATGATCGCTGAAGACCAGTGTGCTTTGTGCATTGTCGATAGCGATGTTACGCGCCGTCAGTGCAGTTTGCAGCGCGCCTGAATCGGGCTGGCTGTTTTCGAGGATACGTTTAAGCCCTTCGGCATGGGCATTGTTGACGGCCCCGATAAGCGCCATGTCGCTGCGACCGCTGCTGTCAAATACGCTGATTTCGCCGGGTTGCAGCCCTTGCGGGTTGATCAGCTCGATTTCGTCGCCGGCAGCCAGGGTCAGCGTGACGCTGCCGCCCCCGCGCACCAGGTAACGTTCGGTGTTAGCGGGCAGCGCATTAAGCCCAGGTTGGCGAACTCGGACCGGAGATGCAAATAAAGGCAGGTTCATTGTCGGCGGTACCTATTCGGTTTCCAGCAGGTCATCCTGGACCCCGTATAAATGCTCCTTGATGAGCTTGACCGCACGCGCAGTGTCACGCGACGCGATGGCTTCATACAAGGCATGATGCTGGCTATTGTAGTAGTTCATGCGTTCCGGGGTCAGTAGCTTGGACTTCATGCCGCGCCACTGCGAATGCCGGCGCACTTCACTGATGCGTTCATACAGCCAGTACATCAGTTTATTTTTCGAGCAATGCGCGAGTGCCATGTGAAAGGCAGTATCGGCACGGGCGAATTTCTCCGAGTCCCCATCGCAGGCTTCGCACTGCCGCAAGGCATCGCGCAACTCCTCAAGATCCCGCGAACTCGCGTTGGCAATTGCCAGCCTCACCAATTGTGGTTCGATGGCGATGCGCACTTCGACCATTTCGATCGGACTGGTAATGCTGGATATTTCCTGCTGATTGGTAATTTCCTTATGTGACACGTAGGTACCACTGCCGATCTGGCGGGTCACCAGGTGCTGCTGTTCGAGGATTTGTAAAACTGAGCGGATGGTGCCCCTGGAAACGTTGAATTCTGCTGCGAGGTTGCGCTCCGCAGGCAGTCTTTCTTCATAGGCGTACTCGCCTTCCAGTATGCGGCGCCTTAACTGTGCCACGACCTTACTTGTGGTGACGCCGATACGATTGGTGCCCGACCTGGGAGCTGACCTTAATTCTGTATCTGCCACCATCGGTGCGCTGCTATCTGGTGATTTCAAACTTCTGGACTCCACTGTACCGGTATTATAATGGTACTCTAAATTGGTACAATAATGCGGCAATAAAGCCTTCGAATCAAGTCACTATCGCTGGAAATATGATTCGGAAGTAGAACTTTTCGGTAAAATTGGCATTAAGTCTATGGACGTCCGAAATATTGACAGGATGCTGTTCGAGAGAGGAATAAGCTTGACGAATATCATGTAAACTACTGAAAGATAAATAAATAATAAAAATATTTCTGCCTGGGTACAGTTTGCGAAAAAGCGAAATATGGCTGTAATTAACCAGGAAAATAGCCTCCGGTAAAAATTGGTCCATTATATTTATTGTTTTTAGTGGTGATTGTACAAAAAAAGGCACTTTAGGTCTTGTCTTGTGTGAGCCGATGGGTATACCATTGCTGCCTGTCTGGTTCACCCAGATCGCACTCTGGGTAGTGAGACGCAGCATTTTTCGGTGAAAAAAATAGCTAAATTCCGGCTTCGTTTCACACTGAACCAAAGCATTTAAGTAGTTAGTCTTTAACCTCAGGAGGGTGATATGACCGATTTACAAGCACATGTAGAGGCGCCGGGGCGCGCCGAACTGGTTAAGCAGGTTGCCGAAAAAATAAAGGAAACTGGAGTCGATTACATTTACTACCAGTTTATTTCCGTTACCGGGCGTATCGTCGGCAAAGGAATCCCCTCCGCACACTGGGAGCGCCTCGCGGAGAAAGGCTTTCAACTGGTGTATGGGTCGACTGCTAACCTGTTCATCGATCGTCATGGTGACTACATTGGTTACGGTCCGGAAGCCTCTGAACTGGTTGGTATTCCTGATCCGGAAACTTTCTGTCAGCTACCCTGGGACAAGCGTGTCGGACGTGTGTTCTGTACCCTGTTCCGCAATCGTGAGGAGCGTGATAATCCAGGTGGCGCACTGACTTCTGATTGCCGCGGCAACCTGCGACGTATCCACAACGAATTCCAGGACAAGCATGGTCTCGACATGCGCTGTGGTACCGAACCGGAAATGATGTGGCTAAAGCGCGGTGAAGACGGCAAGATGGCCGGCGGCGTCACCAAGCCTAACTGCTATCACATCGACCAGTTTGAGGAATTGCGACCGACCTTCATGAAGGTAATCGAATATTCGCAGCAAATGGGTCTCGACATCATCCAGGGCGACCACGAAGATGCACCCGGCCAGCTCGAATTGAATACCCAGTTCGACGACGTGCTGCGAAATGCCGACCGACTCACTACCTACCGTCAGATCTGCGCCCAGGTGGCGCGAGAAGACAACCTGATTGCATGCTTTATGTCGAAACCATTCATGGGTGTTTCGGCCTCGGGCTGCCACCACAACATGTCGTTGTGGCGTGGTGGTGAAGATGTGGTCAACAAGCTCGGTATGGACTCATTACCGGGTATGGATGGCGCCTTCAGCTACCGTGTCGGTGGTGAAAATACTTTCATGCCTGATCCGTCGATTGATGAACGCGCGCCGGGTCCACTCGGATTGCAGTCCATCGGTGGTGTCATCAAGCATCTGGGCGCGCTGACTTCAATCGGTTCGTCCACGGTTAACTCGTATCGCCGTCTGTGGGATACCGGTTTCTGGGCGCCGATCTTCGCCGACTGGGGTTACCAGAACCGTACCTGCGCATTGCGCGTATCGGCACCGGGTCGATTCGAGTACCGCTCGGTAGACTCGATGGTGAATCCATACCTTATGGGTTCGGCACTGTTGAAAGCCTTCGATGACGGCATCGACAATAATCTCGATCCCGGTGTAGCGGAAGAGCGCAATATCTACGCGGCAATTGATGCCGGTAAGGATGTCAAGAAGTTGCCGATGTCACTTGGTGATGCGCTCGAGGAATTGCGTAACGATCCGGTGATCCAGTCGTCGATGCCGGGTGAAATGTACAAGGTCTACGAGCACTACAAGCGTGACGAGTGGGAGAAATATAATGCCACGGTCACCGACTGGGATATAGAAATGTATCTCGACTGTCTGCCATAGGTCAGTTTCGGTTTTGCCCGGCACAGTCGTTGCCTGTGCCGGGCCAGTAATCAAGGGTTGCCACGGCAGCCGAATTTTCAATCTCTTAAGAGGATAATCTTATGTGTGGTATTGCTGGACTTATCTGGAAAGGTGGTACAACCAGTGATATCGGTAGCGAGATGACCCAGATGCTTCAGGCCTTGAAGCATCGCGGGCCGGACTCTACCGGTTTTGCACTCTACGGAAAGCCTGAGGCAGGTGTGCTGGTGTTGCGCTTCAAGGTCGCCGAGCAGGAAGAAATGAGGACCGGCTTCGATATTCACCACCAGGTGATCGAGCGCAAGGCTGCGGTGGATACGCGTCTCGCGGAAATGGGAGCGGAAGTCATCGAAAGGGAAGATGCCACCGAATACGCTTTTCGTTATCACTTTAAATTTGATGGTGATCTGAAGCGTTTGATCGACTTCATTGAAGACCTGGATGGAGTTGAAATCCTGTCGGTCGGCACTGCGCTGGAATTGATCAAGGACCTCGGCGATGCGACCGTGGTTTCCGATCAGTATGGTTTGAAAGGTTTTGTCGGCACCCATGCGATTGGGCATACGCGCATGGCGACCGAATCGGACGTCGATATTCGTTCTGCCCATCCTTACTGGGCTTACCCCTTCAATGATGTATCGGTGGTGCACAATGGTCAGCTAACCAATTACTGGACTATGCGCCGTGATCTCGAACGTCGTGGCCATCGTTTCATGTCTAATTGTGATTCGGAACTGATTGCTGTCTATATTGCTGACCGGATTGACCGTGGTGATGAGCTCGAGGGTGCGATGCGCAGGACAATCGATGTTATCGACGGCGTGTTCACCTATCTCGTGGCCACTGGCAATCAGCTAGGTATGGCAAAGGACGTGATGGGTGCAAAACCGATGGTGCTCTACGAGAGTGATGAATTTGTCGGCCTGGCTTCGGAAGAAGTGGCCATTCGCAGTATTTTCCCACGTGAAATCGACACCTGGGATCCTTATCAAGGGGAGGTTAAGGTATGGGCAGCGTAAATACATCCCATGACATGGGGTTGCATGAAGAGCAGCTCGCGGGTCGAACCCAGCAGCGTTTTTTCTCGGCTTCCGAGGAAGAGAATTATACCTATCCATGGGCCTATGAAGTCGACTCTGAGAAATCGGCCGAGTTCGATGCGGCGGACATGGAAATCTCCGCTATCAATATCAGGATTCGTGATTTGATGAAATCCGGCCATGGTACGATCACGGTGAAAAATCCGCGTGCCAAGCATTCGCTCGGTGTCGGTATTCTGAATCGTTTAAACCTCAACTTCGAAGGCAGTCTCGGCTACTTCGGCTGTGGGCTGATCGATGGACCGAACGTGCATATTTCGGGACGAGTCGGTTGGTCATGTGCGGAAAACATGATGGCTGGCAAGGTGGTCATCGAAAAGAATGCTGGTTCGTTGTTCGGCGCCGCGATTCGCGGTGGCGACCTGGTGTGTAAGGGCCAGGCTGGTGCCCGTGTCGGTATCGATCAGAAGGGCGGCACGATTATCGTGGGCGATAGCGTCGGTGCATTCACCGGTTTCATGATGCAGCGCGGACGCATGATCATCCTCGGCGACGCCGGTGATAATCTCGGCGACTCGATGTACGACGGTACTATTTACGTGGGTGGCAAGATTGCCAGCCTCGGCGTCGACTGCGTCGAAACCGAAATGACCGATCTCGATAAGCGTTACCTCGAAGGCAAGTTGTCCCAGTACGGCATGGCGGCGCCCAATGGCATCGACAACATGATCAAACTGACTTCCGGCAAGCAATTGTGGAACTACGACAACCTCGAACCTAGTGAGAAGAAACTGGTGCTCTAGGCACGGTTTCATTTCTGGAGAATATAAAGATGTCTGACAAGAAAATAGATCCATATCACCTGGGGAACAGTTTTATCTTTCCGCCCGAGGTGATGAACGATATTCACATCAAGGCGGAACTCGGCCGCTACCGTATGCGTGGCTTCTCGCTGTTCAAGAAGATCCCGACCTGGGACGACCTGACTTTCATGCCGGGTACCCTGACGCGTTTCGTCATCGAGGGTTATCGTGAAAAATGTCTGACCAAAACTGTCATTGGTCCTAATGCCAAGATCCCGCTCGAACTCGATATCCCGGTTTACATCACCGGCATGTCCTTCGGCGCCTTGAGCTATGAAGCCAAGACCGCGCTGGCGCGTGGCGCCACTATGGCAGGCACGGCAACCTGTTCCGGTGAGGGCGGCATGATTCCCGATGAGCGTCGCTACTCGTCAAAGTGGTTTTACCAGTGTATCCAGTCGCGTTACGGTTTTAACCCGAATCACCTGCGTCTCGCGGATGCGGTTGAATTTTTCATCGGGCAAGGCTGTAAGGTTGGTCTCGGCGGTCACTTGATGGGACAGAAGGTAACCGACCAGGTGGCTGAAATGCGCTCCCTGCCGGCGGGCATCGATCAGCGCTCACCAGCGCGTCATCCTGACTGGATGGGACCGGACGATCTGGCATTGAAGATTCAGGAAGTGCGTGAAGCCACCGATGGCCAGATTCCGATTCAGCTGAAACTCGGTGCGGCGCGCGTTTACGATGATGTGCGCATGGCCGCCAAGACAGGCCCCGATTCGATTTACATCGACGGCATGGAAGGCGGTACCGGCGCTGGCCCGCACCTCGCCACCGAAGATACCGGTGTACCGGGAATCGCGGCAATCCGTCAGGCCCGCCAGGCGCTCGACGATGTTGGTATGTCAGGTGAAATTACGCTGGTATACGCCGGTGGTATCCGTAATGGAGCCGACGTTGCCAAGGCCATTGCACTCGGTGCGGATGCGATTGCGATTGGCCATTCTTCGCTGATTGCGCTCAACTGCAACAAGGATATTCCGGAAGCCGACTTCCAGACCGAAATGGGCGTGGAGCCAGGTTACTGCTATCACTGTCACACCGGTCGTTGCCCGGTCGGTATCGCGACCCAGGACCCGATTCTGCGCCAGCGTCTCGATCCAGACGCCGCCGCTGAACGGGTTTACAACTTTCTGCATACGCTTACTATCGAGGCGCAGCTGTTCGCACGTGCCTGTGGCAAGACCAACATCCATTCATTGGAGCCGGAAGACCTGGCGGCATTGACGCTGGAAGCCTCGGCCTGTGCGCAGGTGCCGATGGCTGGTACTCAACACACCGTCGGTCGTCCCGACATGACACGTTTCTAAGGAGGTCGAAATGTCTGAACAAGATATTAATCATTTTCTCGAAGGCGATGGCGTCGATACCGAGCGTGAAAAAATCATCGGGCAACACATCGGTTATCGCTATGACGTAAACCTGGTTCCGGATATGGAGCGTTGCACGCCGTTCCTGCACAAGTACATGGAAATCATGGGCTGGAGCGATCTGAACTGGCTCGAAGATGTGCACATGGGCTATGAAGAGGGCAACCCGGCGGTTTTCGATCGCAACATCAATGGCTGGGTAACCATACCAGACGAAATCGAGTTGCCGGATAACCAGCAGGACCGGGACATGATCGCGCGTGAGCTGCTGGTAAAGTTCCAGATGGCGAGCGGCCATCCCATGGTGGATCTGCGCAAGGCGTACGAAAAGTTCTCCTGATGCAAAGGATTTCGCAGGAAAATGAAAGGGTTGTCTCGGTAACGAGCCAACCCTTTTTGTGGGCACCCAACCGGTGCTATTTTTATTGATGGGGATTTGCAATAAGTGTATAAAGAGTAAGGATTTTCATTCAGGTCCCAAAAGTTTCCTGCGAGTGAAAATCTGTTTGGGTTGAAAATTATAAAGGGCTCAGCCAGCGTGCTTCTGGCATTCATAAAAACACTACAAGCGAGGTAAAAAGAGGATGGATAACGAACTAACGGCACTCGGGATAATATTTACCGAGTTTTATTACTGGGTAACCGTCGTGTTTATGTTTTTGATACACGTTGGTTTCTGTATTTATGAAGTCGGGGCTTCGCGCTACAAACACCATACGCACACCTTGATGAAGAACACCATGGTGATCCCGCTGGTAACGGTCACCTTCTTCTTCTTCGGCTGGTGGATTTATTTTGCTTTTGTCAATGGTCCCTGGATCATTGGAGACCTGGTCGCGGCACCGTTTGCCACCCCCTGGAGCGAACTGATGGGCACGCATATGGGTGGTGCCCCACAAGAAGGTAGTGTTCTTACCGCAGACGATACAGCCTTCTGGGCTCGTATCAACGGGGTATTCTGGGCTGCTTTCCTGCTGTTCTCGTGGACTGCCGCTTCGATCGTGTCGGGTGCGGTCATCGAACGTATTCGCCCCAGTGCCTTCTGGATACTGGCGGTTGTCATCGGTTCCTTTACCTGGATCATCGACGCGTCCTGGGGCTGGTCATGGAATGGCTGGATGGTACAGAAGCTGGGTTATCACGATGCCTACGCCTCCGGTGTTATCCATGCCATAGCCGGTGGCTTTGCGCTTGGCGTATTGCTGGTGCTGGGCCCTCGTATCGGTAAATTCAGAAAAGATGGTACGCCGCGGAATATCAATCCGCACAACCCATGGCTGGTGACGGTAGGACTATTTCTCATCTATACCGGTTTCTGGGGTTTCTACGTGGCCTGTAACATTCCGATTATCGATGTCTATGGTCCCGCGATGCTGGATGTGCCTGACAAGTCTTTCTTCAGCGCAACCAATATCTACCTGCAACCGACGACCTTGTCTGCGATTACGTTTAACTTCCTGATGTCGCTGTCGGGCGGTTTGATGGCGGCATACCTGGTTTCGGATGGTGATGCGTTCTGGACTTACTCCGGTGGTCTGGCAGGCGTCATTGGCGCTTCATCGGGTAACGACCTGTACCACCCGATCCAGGCCATGCTGATCGGTGCCGGCGGTGCAATCCTTGCTTACAAGATGCACTACTGGGTAGAACGCAAGTTCAAGATCGATGATGCCGTCGGTGCGGTCGCGGTGCATGGCTATGCCGGATTTTATGGCATTGTCGTGGCCGGCTTCATGTTATGGGGTTATCCGTCCTCTCCGTTTGAGGGATATGCGGCCATTTCTCCATGGGGTAACTTCCTGGGGGCATTGATCATGTTCTTTGTACTGGGTTTCTTCCCGGCATTGATTGTGTCGAAGATCCTGCATGGCATGGGCATGCTGCGCATCCCGCGTGAAATTGAAATGGTCGGACTGGATATCAATCATGAATCCCTGCGCGCCATGGAAGCTGAAGACGTTGCCGAAGCGATTCGTGAAGAAGCCGCTGCCAGCGGCGCCTGATTGCAACGATATCTGACACTAGAGGAGAAAATATTATGTCTACTGGTTTAGTTGATAACTGGCTCAATCTTGATACATTCGGTGCAATCTATCCTTTCGTTGGCACGGAGGGCATGCTCGCGGTTCTGGGAATTGCTTTCTGGCTTGGCTGGCATATTTTGCAGATCAGGAAGGAATCCGCCGAGTTCAAGGCGGATATGGAAAACATCAAGAAACAGGGCGGACCTGGAAAGGTCCTTGAGGCTGAGGCTAAAAGGGAAATGAATGATTCTGTCGGGGGATAGTTACCCGCAGTAAGTTCCAGGTTAGTCTGCAGTAACGAACCCCTTCGACCCTGGTCGAAGGGGTTTTTTATTATTATGCCTGGTTGAGTTGCCCCGGGTAATGTCGCCTGAGAAAAATCGAATGATACGGGCCTGTCATCTGTTAGTGAAAAGGTTGACGCATACTCATGTTGTCACGAAAACTGGTAGGAAATTGCGATGATAAAAAATGCGCTTTCGGTCGTGCCGGCACGACCCGTCCTGTATATCGTGCCGCTGATTGTGGTACTGGTATTGTCTTTTTACTACTGGGACATGTACTCGAGATGCACGAGCAATAAAGAATTTCGCGGCTCGCTAAACGAGTTATTGCATGCACAGGGTGGCGCTGGATTATTCCGATTAACAGATATCACCGGTTTCATGTGGGACAGGGTCAGGATAGTCACCAATTTCAAACCTGAGAACAAGACGGGTGAATGCCCTTTCGGCTGGAACTGGGCCGCTGGTGATCGAGACTCTTTGATCACTTCAGGATTACTCACGGTTCTGATTTTTGTTAACAAGGGCACGATGGTCGAAGTTCTCGAGTTAAACGGTGATGAAGTTGCGTTTCATGATGCGGATTCCAGTTTGACCCCACAGGCCGCTGTTTTTAATATCGCTACAAGTTCCGACAATAACGCCAGGATCGCGTTGACCCTGAGTAAATAAAAAAGCCTCGTCTGAATCTGGCAAGTGAGAGAGCGATCCCGAACCAGGGGCCTGGATAAACGGGCTGATCCCGGCGAACGGATAAATGGGTGTCGTATTACTGATATTTCGACGCATGGTTAATTGTAAAATGTGACGATTCAAGTTGGCCTGCCGGAACCGCGAGAGGCGGCTTAACTGCTAAACACTTGGTTGGGAGTAAAAAATGGCGAAGATAATTGATGGCAAGGCATTTTCGGCAAGCCTGCGCGGTGAAATAGCGCGCAAGGTCGCGGTGTTAAAACAGGCGCACTCGGTTACGCCGGGTCTGGCCGTGGTACTGGTGGGCGAAGATCCCGCCAGCCAGGTATACGTGCGCAGCAAGGGCAAGCAAACCGTGGAAGCGGGGATGAATTCCTACGAGCACAAGCTGGACGCAAGCACCAGCCAGGAAGACTTGCTGGCGCTGATCGATCAACTAAACAATGACCCGGATGTTCACGGCATCCTGGTGCAGTTGCCACTCCCCGGGCATATCGACGAAGAGGCGGTAATCAATTCGATCTCGGTGGATAAGGATGTCGATGGATTTCATCTTTCCAATGTTGGCCGTCTTGCTATCGGCGCCGACGGAATCGTTCCCTGCACACCGCTGGGGTCGCTGATGATGCTCAAGGATCATCTGGGTGATTTGTCCGGCCTCAAGGCGATCGTCGTGGGTCGTTCCAATATCGTCGGTAAACCGATGGCTTCACTGCTGTTGAAGGAAAGCTGTACCGTGACCATCGCGCATTCGCGCACCCGGGATCTCCCCGGTGAGTGCCGCCAGGCAGACATCGTGGTGGCGGCGGTAGGACGCCCCGAAATGGTCAAGGGTGACTGGATCAAGCCGGGGGCCACCGTGATCGATGTCGGTATTAACCGTATCGAAAACGAAGATGGTACGACCCGCCTGGTGGGCGACGTCGAATTTGACTCCGCTGCGGAAGTGGCTGGCGCGATCACCCCGGTGCCGGGTGGGGTGGGGCCGATGACCATCGCCTGCCTGTTACATAACACCCTGCAGCAAGCCTGTCGCCTGAACGGTATCGATGTGCCGGAGTAAAACGAGTCCTGGCCGGTTTGCTAAACATGATCGATTCTGCGCGTACCTGACGGGGAGCCGGGCTAGTCATGTCCCTCATCTTAAGACGTAGTCTGATATTTTTCGCCCTGCTGCTGGCAGGACTGGTGCTGTACTCATTCTGGTACGGTATCAAGGCTGATCGTTACGAGGAGACTGCCATACCCTATCTGGAATCGGCCATGCCCAAACTGGCCAGTTGGCAATATGATCAGTTAAGGCCCCTGTTATCGCCCGCAGCACGGCTGGACTTTGAAAATGAAAAAGTCCGCGCGGCATACCAGTCGTTCAGCCGGCTCGGCCAGTATCAATCGATGGAAAAACCCCGCTATACGGCGAGCCGCGCAGACAGCAGCCAGGAATTGGGGGATATCGAGTTAATAGAATATCAGGTGGCATTACAGTTCGATTCAGGCCCGGCGATGATCAAGATAAAACTAGTCGCCGACGGCAAGTCATACTATATCCAGCACTTCGGCATTCATTCCGAAATCTTCGCCGATACCACGAATACCGAGTGACCTTATCTATGGGCTAGCGTTTTGATTTTTACCCCGAACGAGTTTACCAAACGCAGAAAAGTATTATTTTGGTGAAAAATATTTAATAAAAACAGCAATATAGCTATCAATTAATATAGCTATCAATTTAAGGTTTGGTTATATCGATCGGTTAGTAACCTGTTTAAAGCCCCGCCTGGTTCCAAAGGCGGGGCTTTATTTTGCCCGCAATGCGCGCAAAGATTTGGACCTGACGCGCAGCGTCCATGCAGGGCCCCTTGTAAATCGCCTGGATTCTCAGGCTCGGCCGGAATCAGGTTTTCAGGTAACTTTCCAGCGAATCGTCGAGCGCGTCCTTCCATGGCGTGTGATGCGCGGGCGCCTGGGTGCCGGTCAGGGCTGACTTGTAGCCATTGTCACGGAAAGTCATGATATTTTCCTTCTTGTGTTTCTTCCACTGGAAGAAGGCTTCGTTTGCGCCGGCGCAATCGAACTCCGGATAATCGGTGAGTGCCATCAGGTCCATGGTGTACTTGCCCTGGAACTCGATTGCGCCATAGTCATCCGGAATGTTGTCTTCGGCTTCACGCCATTTATCAATGTCCGCATGCATTTCTGCCTGCGAAGGAACATCGAGGCGACCCATGATGACGTCGCGAGCATACCAGGCCTGCGCGTCGAACATGTTGAAGGTGTACCACTGATCCTGCATGCCAAGGTACATCAGTTTAGGGTTATGTTCCCACACCACACCGTTGTACAGGTTAACCGGGTACAGGCGGTTATTGGTTTTGAGTTTCAGGTTTTCGGCCATGAACGGGAAATTATGCAGGTAACCGGTACATAAGATGATGGCATCGACCTCCTTGTGACTACCATCGATAAATGTCGCGGTATTGCCTTCGACCTTTTCCAGTAAGGGGACCTCTTCCCAGTTATCCGGCCATTTGTACCCCATTGGCGCGGTACGATGTGAAACCGTGACTGATTTACAGCCGTATTTCCAGCATTGCGAACCGATATCCTCCGCGGAATAAGAGGTGCCGATAATCAACAGATCCTTATCCTTGAATTCCATCGCATCGCGGAAATCATGAGCGTGAAGAATGCGGCCCTGGAAAGACTCGAAACCCGGAAACTCGGGCACATTGGGGGTTGAAAAGTGACCGCTGGCGACAATCACATGATCGAATTCTTCGGTGTACTCGACATCTTTATCATGATCTTGCACGGTCACATGAAACATGCCTTCGTGTTCGTCGTAGCTCACGTGACGCACCGGGGAGTTGAATCGAATCCAGTCACGCACGCCGGCTTTTTCTACCCGCCCAATGATGTAGTCATACAACACGGCGCGTGGCGGATAGGACGCGATCGGGCGCCCGAAATGTTCTTCGAATGAATAATCGGCGAATTCAAGTCCTTCCTTGGGTCCGTTCGACCAGAGATAGCGATACATACTGCCGTGCACCGGTTCGCCGTGTTCGTCGAGACCGGTGCGCCAGGTGTAATTCCACAGGCCGCCCCAGTTGGACTGTTTCTCGAAACAAACGATATCAGGAATATCTGCGCCTTTTTCCCTGGCCGACTGGAATGCTCTTAATTGCGCCAGGCCGCTTGGGCCGGCACCGATGATTGCAACACGCTTGCTCATGGTATCCTCCAACTATTTGATTTCAATAAATAATTTTTGTTTTTAAATTGCTTTGATAATAACCCTAAAGGGTAGGGAATAACGGCGCAATGGTCAACTAAATGCCTTGCAGACAAATCAATTTCCCGGCACTTGTTGCGCAGGATCAATTTATCGACGCCGATGAGTCCAATCAAGCGCTAGTGGTTGCAATAATCCACCGCCTGGGGTTTGATAGGTCGCCAATCGAGATTACCGCAAGCACCGATGCCCGAGCAGAATAACAATCCGGAAACTGATCAGCTGATGCACCAGCAGCATAGTGTCGAAGCACTGGAAATAGCGATCGGCAAGCAGGTGCGTAGCTCGCGAAAGCGCCTTAACCTGACGGTCGCAGCACTCGCCAAGCAGGCGCAGTTGTCGACCGGCATGTTGTCAAAAATAGAAAACGGGCAGACCTCACCATCCCTGGCGACGCTGACTTCGCTGGCGAATGCGTTACAGGTTCCGGTTACGTCGTTCTTTCGCGGTTACGAAGAGCAGCGCGACGTCACTTTTATCAAGGCCGGGAAGGGCCTGCCGATCGAGCGCCGCGGTTCCGGCGCCGGACATCAGTATCAACTGCTCGGACATACGATTGGCAAGCCCTACAACATCGAGCCGTACCTGATTACGATCGATGATCAGTCCGAAGTGTTTCCTGTGTTTCAACACGCCGGTACCGAACTGATTTATATGCTCGAAGGTCGGGTTACTTATCGTCATGCCAACAAAGTCTATACCCTGGAACCGGGAGACACGCTTTTTTTCGATGCTGATGCTTCGCATGGCCCGGACGAAATTCTAAAACTGCCCTGCCGCTACCTTTCGATCATCATTTCAGAGGCAACGCCCGCCTGAATAGTTTCCTGTCAGGAAACATAATTTCATTTCAGTTGACAGTTCTGACCTGCTTCAGTAAGCTCGAGCGGTTGATAAATCCCTACCCAGGAGTGACTGACATGTGCGGAATCGCAGGTGTTTTATACAAGCAGGCCGGTACCCACGAAATTGGCAGAACGCTGATCGATATGCTTGACGGTTGCCAGCATCGTGGCCCTGACAGCACGGGGTTCGCGCTCTATGGCGAAAAAAAGGATCAGTTGCAACTGCGTTTTATCGTGCCCATGGAAGCAGCGGCCAGGAAAAAGGCAACTGACAACATCGCGTCGTTGCTGGCGCGACACGGTGCGACCATCGAAACCGAGCAATCGGTCGGTTGTTCCTACCAGATTGCAGTCAACTTCGATGGCGACCTGCTCGATTTCACCAAGGATATCGAGGAACACGCGAAACTGGTTTCGGTTGGGCACACGCTCGACATCATCAAGGACGACGGCACCGCACATGAACTCGACGCGACTTATCACGTGGGCGAAGTCACGGGTACCCATGGCATCGGTCACGTGCGTCTCGCGACCGAATCCGCGGTTCGCCCCGAAGCCGCGCACCCGTTCTGGGCTACCGGTTTCGAAGATATCGCCATTGTGCACAATGGCCAGATTACCAATTACTGGAAGATGCGCCGCCGGCTCGAGCGCCGCGGGTTTACCTTCCATACAGACAATGACAGCGAACTGGTCGCAGTTTACCTGGCCGACAAACTGGAACAGGGTGAAACCCTGGACAGCGTGCTCGAAACCGCGATCGCAGATCTGGACGGCACCTTTTCTTTCCTGGTGTCCACGCCCAATGAAATCGGTTACGCCAAGGACAACCTGGCGGCGAAGCCGATGGTGTTGTACGAAACCGACGACATGATTGCCATCGCCTCCGAGGAAGTCAGCCTCAACCGTTTGTTTCCAGGGCAATCCATTAATTCAACTGAACCTGCACCGGGGACTTTTCAGACATGGTCACGATCGATTTAAGCCAGACCGATATCACCGACGCCAATACCCGAATTCGTGCCTGTGGTCACGACGGTCAGGATGTCGAAATCATCAACCCGGATGCCCGCCATAATATAGGCGTCGGCCTGGTCGATCCGATAACCGTGAAGGTCAGGGGTTCCGCCGGATATTTCTGCGGTGGCCTGTCGGACGGCGCGCACTATGAAATCGAACATAACGCCGGCTGGGCGGTAGGCGACAATATCTACACCGGTTCGGTGGTGGTCGGCGGTAATGCCGGCGCGATCGCGGGTGTTGCCATTCGCGGTGCCGAAATCGTCGTGCGCGGCAACATGGGCAGCCGTGCCGGCCAGGTGATGAAGGCAGGCACCTTGTGTTGCGGCGGTAACGCGGCGTTCATGGCCGGTTACATGATGTATGGCGGTCGTATCATCATTCTCGGCGACGGCGCGGCCAAGGTCGGTCAGGACATGAGCGCCGGTGAGATATTCGTCGGCGGCAAGATCGAAAGCCTCGGCAACGACACCATGATCGTCGATATGGAAGCCGGCGAGCGCGATGAAATCATGGAGTTTCTCGAACGCTACAAAATGAATTACAAGGGCGATTTTACCAAGATCATCAATGCCGGCAAGAAGCTGCGTTATGCCAATTCCGAACCACGCTCGCGTCCGCAACCCTTTTTCGTGTCGTCAAATTCGAGCAATTACTGGAATCCAAAAGTCCAGGAAGATATCTGGATAAAGGGCGAAGTAGGGCGCTACCGTATCCGTGGTTACGGTGCTTCCAAGCCGGTGCCGCATTTGAATGATATTGCCTTCGTCAGGGACGTCAGCTCGCAGCATTACAAGCCCGAGGAGCTTCAGCATATCAATCTGAAAACCACCGTTGGTGGTCGTTATGGCGCTAAACCCCTGAGCCTGTCGATGCCGGTCATGATTGCGCCGATGAGCTTTGGCGCACTCAGCCGTTCGGTCAAGATTGCACTCGCGCGCGCGTCCCGACTGGCCGGAATTTCTGAAAACACGGGTGAGGGCGGTATGCTCGACGAGCAGCGCGAGGAAGCTGATCAACTCATCTTCCAGTGCCTGTCGGGTCGTCTCGGCTGGAACGTAAAGGACATGCAGCGCGCCGACGCGATCGAAATCTATATTTCACAGGGCGCCAAGCCGGGTCTCGGTGGTCAGTTGATGGCAAAAAAGGTAACCCCCGAACTCGCCGCTATACGTGGCATTCCGCAGGGTATCGACCTGCGTTCACCGTCACGTCACCCTGATGTGCTCGGTGCCGATGACCTGGTTATCAAGGTCGAGGAATTTCGTGAAGCCACCATGCACAAGGTGCCGCTAGGCATCAAGATGGGTGCCGGACGGGTTAACGACGATATCAAGATTGCCTACAAGGATGGTTTTGACTTCGTCGAGCTGGACGGGTTGCAGGGTTCCACGGGTGCGGCCAGTACCGAGGTGCTCGAAAACGTCGGTATTCCGACCCTGTCCGCGGTACAGGAAGCGATCGACGGCTTGCAGGAAATCGACGCCGGTGACGATATGGACCTGGTCATGATGGGTGGCATCAAGGATGGTGTCGATGTCGTCAAGATGCTCGCGCTCGGTGCCGACTGCACATCGGTAGGCACGTCTGCAATTATTGCCGGCGGTTGTATTGCCTGCATGCAATGTCATGTCGGCACCTGTCCGGTCGGTATCGCGACCCAGGACAAGGAACACGAGGCGCGCTACGACATTGACCTGCAAGCGAAAAATATTGCGCGTTACTTCGAGTCCCTGCGGTGGCAGATCGCGTCGATCACCAGGGCGCTGGGCTATGACGACGTGCACAAGGTCAGTCGCGACGATCTCGTTGCACTGACGCCGGAAGCCGCTGATATAACCGGTTTGCCGCTCGTCGCGGAACATCCTGCGCTGCATAAACCGGATCTGGGTCTTGAAGTCCTCGATCGTAAGGCGGGTTAATCATGACTGTCATCAGCACTGAATTCTCTATCACCGCGCGGCCCGACCTCAAGGACGATACCGCTGATCTTCATTACGTACCGGCGCCGTGCCAGGTCGCCTGTCCGATCGGCACCGACGCACCGTCTTACATCGCCTACATCTGGGAAGGCAAGAACGAAGAAGCGCTGGAAGCAATCAACGCCACCAACCCGTTCAGCGCGATCTGTGGTCGTGTCTGCGACGCACCCTGCGAGCCGGCCTGTCGGCGCGCTGACAGCGATGGCGCGATCGCGATCCGCAATCTGAAACGTTACGTGCTGGAAACGCTCGGGCCTGGTTATGCACTGCCGCCGGTCGCGGTTACGCAGGAAAAAACCGTGGGTATCGTTGGCGCCGGCCCGGCCGGCATGACCGCGGCGCATGATCTCGCCGAAGCTGGTTACGAAGTGCATCTGTACGAGGCTACCGATCAGCTCGGCGGCATGATGTTCTGGGGTATTCCACGCTTTCGGTTGCCGCAAGCCGCGGTGCAGCAGGATATCGACCGTATTACCGGGCACTGTCCGGGTATCAGGATTCATTTGAATACCGCGCTCGGCGAGCAGGTAACAATGGATGAATTAAAACAGAAACACGATGTCGTGTTGTTGTCTATCGGCGCCTTCGTCGGCAAGCCGATGGGCATTCCGGGAGAAGCCGCGCCTTATGTCGAAGACGGTGTGGGTTTTCTCTATCGTGTCAACGCCGGTGAACGACCCACCCTGCCTGAAACCGTGCTCGTGATTGGTGGCGGCGATGTGGCCATGGATGCCTGCCGCGTAGCGAAACGCTTGCCTGGCGTGAAAAATGTAAAGGTCATTTATCGACGCGACTATGAAGCAATGCCGGCGCGTCGCGAAGAATTGCAGGGTGCGATCGATGAAGGTATCGAAATCGTTTTCAACACTCAACCGGTCGAGGTTATCGACGGCAAGGCTTTGCGCTGCGTGCGTACCGAGCTCGGAGAACCCGATGCAGATGGGCGTCGTCGGCCGGTTAATGTCGAGGGTTCGGAGCATGATATCGAATGCGGCATGGTGATCGCAGCGGTCGGACAGAAAACTGAATGTGATGAACTCGACAGTGCGGGAATGATGGAATGGGATCGGGTTAAAACCAACTATGAAGGCATGACGACGGCAGACTCCATGGTTTTTGCCGCCGGCGACGGTGCCTTCGGTGGTTCGACTATTGTCGAGGCAATGGGGCAGGGGCATCGAGCGGCCTACTACATGAAGGCGTATCTCGAAGGTAATGCAACACCCTTGTCGTACCGCACTCCTTATCGCACCCGGCGCGTACCGATTTGCAACGATCCGGACTGGGAAGTGAACCCGCGCGTGCATCAACAGTTCCATGGTCTGGGTCAGGTACCGATAGAGTTTCCTGAAATTGAATCAACCTATACCGCTGCCGAGGCAAAGGCAGAGGCTGCGCGTTGCTTTCGCTGCGATGCCGAGACCGGTTCCGCCGATTACACCGTTGGCAGTCGTGAGTCCATTTTTGCGATGGCGCGGATCGACCCGGACGATCTCGACAAGCAGACCAGTATTCTCGAGAAACGCCTGGAAAATCGCGAGAACCCGTATACCGAGGAGCATGTCGCGACCCTGGACGACCTCGTATTTCTTCCCGCCAACCTGTCACGGCTGGTCATCGACCCGTATCGTGAAGGCTGCGCGACCGCGACGAAATTCGGAGCGATCCAGAATCTCAGGCTGGATATTCCGTTCACCGTTACCGGTCTCGACGATGCACCGTCCGAAATTCGCGCAGCAGTGGCGAAATCAATTGCCGCGCACGGTGCTGCCTACATCGGTGCCGGACCAATTGGCGCAGACGCTAAATGGATCCAGGTGGTTGACTCCAGTGCTGATTCCTCAGCAGATGCAATTGTCGTCGATGCCGACCGGGCGATGACAGCGGGAGCAGTTACGCGCGCCTTTGCCGAACAACCGGCGGGGTTGCTGGTCAATTCCACTAATGTGAGCGCAGCTGTCGATTTCGCGCTCGCGCAGAACCTCGACTTTCTGTTGCTCGATCCGACTGCTAGCCTGCCTGGACTCGAGGGAGAACTCGCCGGCGCACCCGATATTTCGATTGTGCACCGTGCCGTAACCAGATTGCGCGAACTCGATCGTGAGGAAGAGGTCGACCTGGTTTACTTCGGCGGTTTGCGCACCGGTACCGACGCGGCCAAGATCCTGGCGCTGGGGGCAATTGCGGTAACGCTCGGTGCGGCGATGGCGCTTGCGCTGGGCGCAGATATTTCTGGCGGAAGT
>Ga0316194_10000156_pt1 | contig 37726 bp, 34 predicted proteins | sample CroRivsedime1_MG_FD_204936 | JGI IMG/M metagenome (GOLD analysis project Ga0316194, IMG submission 204936) | Coastal sediment microbial communities from Maine, United States - Cross River sediment 1 | ecosystem: Environmental > Aquatic > Marine > Coastal > Sediment | place: USA: Maine...
ATTCAAATTATTCCATGCGGTGGAATTTGCTCAAAGGGCATTTCTCTCGTGCTATCGACCGAGGCGAGCGAATCTCAAAAAGCCGACTGAAGCGAAGGGAGCGGGGTGTGTGGCAGCGCCGATTTTGGGAGCATCTGGTAAGAGACCAAAACGATTTCAACCGCCATGTTGATTACATCCATTGGAATCCTGTGAAGCATGGTTGGGTGAGGCAGGTTGCTGATTGGCCGTATTCGAGTTTTCACGACTATGTGGCGCGTGGTGATTATGCCGAAAACTGGGGTTGCGATAGAGAGTTAGGTGTTTATGGGGGTGAATGATTCGAACGATGCGCTTCGTTCCTCAGCACATCCTGCACGCTATCTAAAAGAGTTGGAGGGAGATTAGTTCCCGGTAAATCTTGCGGGTGCTCCGGGACTGCCCACCTTTTTTCTTACTTCCCGGAAGCCAGGGTATGCGGGCTGACAAGTATGAAGGCGTGGGTTTTGTTCTTCAGGCATGACACTGTACCGCTGTCTTTTAACTGACACTCTAGAGAGTGTTCCTTGCCCCAGCCGGCTTTAACTTTCCGGAAACTTGCTGCGTTGTCATTATCGCTACCAATTTCTCCATCGTTATCGCTGGTGTCAATCCTGGCAGAGCTTTCCGAGTCAACAACGAGATTGCGGTAGGTTACCTTGAATGATCCATCCTTGGTGAAGTCCTTCATAATCGATTTTGTCTTGAACTTGATGAGACTGTTTGCGCTTTTCCGGGTCTGGTCGTCGCTGTAACAAACAATGTTATTTTCTTCGGTCCGGCAGTTGTTGATCGCCGAGGGGAGGTAGGCGACCGGCTTGTTATCGCGGTTCCATGCTGCAACCATCAGATCTTCAATCGTGAATTCGGGTGTTTTTTCTGTGTCCTCGATTTTTACGGTCATGGTCTTCCCTTGTTTCGGCTCGGGCTTTCCCGCGCTGGCAGCGGGCTCTTTCTTTTTGACTGCAACCTCTTTTACGGGTGCAGGACTGGCCTCTGCTGTTTCCCTGGTCTTCATTTTTTCAGATACGTCGATCATTTCCCTGCGAGCCTGATTGAATCCGCCAGCAATGGCCTTGTTAAACCATTCCAGTGATGTGGTGTAATTCTGTTTTACGCCCGAACCCGAGGCATACATCTTCCCAAGATAATACTGTGCGGCTGGATGGTTCTGTTCGGCGGCCGCCTTGAACCATTTATATGCGGTCTCACTGCTTTGCTTTACACCGGTTCCCTCATAGTAGTGCAACCCAAGTTTGTACTCTGCTTTTGCATGCCCCTGTGTCGCCGCATTTTTGAATGCCTCGGTAGCCCTGGCGTAATCAGTGCTGACCCCTGTCCCTTCCGCATACATCTTGCCGAGCTTGTACTGGCTTACCGCATCGCCCTTGTCAGCCTGTGCCTGTACTTTTTTGAAACGTTCTTCATTTTCCTGGAGTAACTTCAGGCGGCTGATGGCCTTCGGATTCTTGTGAGCAGCGGACTTTTTGTACCACTCGATGGCCTTGTTTAAATCAGGTTTTACACCGCGTCCATTCTGGTACATGGATGCCACGTCAAACTGGGCGTTGCTGTTGCCTTGTTCGGCTTCCTGCATCTTTTTATCGAACAGGGATTGCCAGATATCCTCACTACCTGTGGTAATTGAGGAGATCAGCAGAAGGAACAGGGCCAGGGCGATTCTTTTCATGGTAAATACCTGTGGTATGACAAGTGTACGGTATTCATAACTTGATTTATGGAGACTCTATCGACATCTGCCAGCCATGCTTGAATTAATGAAAAAACAAGCAACTTAAATACGTAAGATAAACAATTAGATGTCTGATATTCATCATGTTATTTATGATTATTGATATTTATCCTGCAAGTTGTATGTGGCTGACATGTGTTATGCAATCATCATCCGGGCAAACTGCCGGATGTGTCCGGGCAGTGCCTGCCGGAGTGCTAACGGAATGCAGTCAGATGTTGCAGGATGCGTTGCTCGAGCCAGTAGGTCGGGCGCAGGGGGTTCCAACCGGATATGAAACCAACATGGCCACCGCGCGGGGATATCTCCAGCGTGACAGCGCTGCCAAGATCGGCCTCATCAGGAAGTGCAGATTCAGGAAGAAACGGATCATCTCTCGCTTGCAGCATAAGGGTCGGTATGGCGATGCTCTTCAAAAACTGTTTGCTGCTGGACTGTTGGTAATAGTCATCAACTCCGCTGAATCCATGCAGCGGGGCTGTGATGGCGTGATCGAATTGCCTGAACGTGCGTAGCTCTGCGAGGCGTTCAACCGGAAACGGCATGGTATGCAGCCTTGCCCTGGTAGCCACCGATCCCCTGAGTTTTTGCAGCAAGTGACGCTGATAAATCCGTGAGATTCCCTGTTCAAGGGTCAGTGCGGCACAGTTCAGGTCAAACGGAACGGAGACGGTGACGGCTGTGACCGGCAGTGCCGTACTGCCTTGTTCTCCCAGCCACTTGAGCAGAACATTGCCGCCCAGTGAGTAGCCGATGACAGCAATTTTCTTTTCCGGGTGTTGCCGGGAAACATGCTGCATGACGAAATCAAGATCGCCGGTCTCGCCTGAATGATAGCTGCGTGGCAGACGATTCGGTTCTCCGCTGCGCCCGCGGAAGTACATTAGTCCTGCGGTGTAACCATGCCGGGCCAGTGCAGACAGTATGCCAGCGGTGTAGTGTGAGTCGATTGAACCTTCCAGACCATGCAGGATTAATACAACGATGCCATCCGTTTGCCGGGTCCAGTCCAGGTCAACAAAGTCACCGTCCGGTAATTCCAGCCGTTCGCGAGTGAGTGGCGGTGCCTTGCGCGGGCGGAACAGTGAAGGATAAAGTGTCTGCAGGTGCGGGCCCGGCAGCCACCATGCCGGGCGGAACGCACTGCGGGTAATCATATATTTGTGTGCCTGGTAAACTGCAGACACAGTGACAGCTAGGTAGAGACGCGGTTCTTTATAAGGTCGTCGACTACCCCCGGCTCTGCCAGCGTGGAAGTGTCACCGAGTGAGTCCATTTCATTGGCGGCAATCTTGCGAAGGATGCGGCGCATGATCTTGCCGGAACGGGTTTTCGGCAGCCCCGGGGCCCATTGGATGATATCCGGTGTGGCGATCGGTCCGATTTCCTTGCGCACGTGTGCGACCAGTTCCTTGCGGAGTTCTTCCGTGGGCTCAACGCCATTGACGAGGGTGACATAGGCATATATTCCCTGGCCCTTGATGTCATGCGGGTAACCGACAATGGCCGCTTCTGCTACCGTATCATGCAGTACCAGTGCACTTTCAAGCTCGGCGGTACCGAGATTATGACCGGAGACAATCAGGACATCATCGACGCGTCCGGTAATCCAGTAGTCACCGTCGGCATCGCGGCGGGCGCCATCACCGGTAAAGTACTTGCCGGGAAATGCACTGAAGTAAGTGTCGATGAATCGCTGGTGGTCGCCGTAGACGGTCCGTGTTTGCCCTGGCCATGGATGTGTCATCACGAGGTTGCCCTCGGCAACACCCTCGAGGACGTTGCCCTGATTGTCAACAATCGCAGGCATCACTCCAAAGAACGGGCGTGTGGCAGAGCCCGGTTTCATTGTTACGGCTCCGGGCACGCCGGTAATCATGTGGCCACCGGTTTCAGTTTGCCACCAGGTGTCCACTATCGGACAACGTGCCGAGCCAATGCTGTGGTAATACCACTCCCATGCTTCCGGGTTAATCGGTTCCCCCACAGTGCCGAGTAGCCGCAGGCTTGCGCGCGAGGTCTTGTTGACAGGCTCATCCCCCATACGCATCAGGGCACGCAGGGCAGTAGGGGCTGTATAGAAGGTGTTGACCTTGTGCTTGTCGCACACCTGCCAGAAACGGGATGCATCCGGGTAGGTCGGAACACCTTCAAACACCAGCGAAATGGCGCCGTTGGTCAATGGTCCGTAGACAATATAGGAATGACCGGTAATCCAGCCGACATCTGCTGTACACCAGTAGATGTCGCCATCATGATAATCGAATACGTATTTGTGTGTGATGGCTGCGTACAGCAAATAACCGCCGGTGGTGTGCACTACGCCTTTTGGTTTTCCTGTTGACCCGGAGGTGTAGAGAATGAAGAGCGGATCCTCGGCATCCATCTGCTCGGGTGGACAAGCGGCGGAAACGACAGCACTTGCCTCGTGGTACCAGATGTCGCGTTCTTCATGCCAGCCAATGTTTGCAGCGGTATGGCGTATAACGATAACGCTGTGCACATTCGGACAGGATTGCAGTGCCTGGTCGACATTGGCCTTGAGCGGGACCGGCCTGCCGCCACGAATCCCTTCATCGGCAGTGATCACCGTCTGGCAGTCAGAGTCGAGGATGCGGTCCTTGATGGATTCCGGGGAGAAGCCGCCAAACACAACTGAATGCACGGCACCAATGCGTGCACAGGCGAGCATGGCATAGACAGCCTCGGGGATCATCGGCATGTAGATGCAGACGCGGTCACCTTTTTTCACGTTTCGTGATTTGAGCACGTTAGCCATGCGGCAAACATGTCCATGTAATTCATTGTAGGTGACACGGTCGTCCTTGGCCGGATCATCTCCCTCCCATATCAGGGCAGTCTGGTCGCCGCGGGTTTCAAGGTGGCGGTCCACGCAGTTGTAACAGGCGTTCAGTTTTCCCCCTTCAAACCAGCGGATATATCCCTTGCTGTAGTCCCAGTCCAGTACCGTGTCCCAGGTCTTGTCCCAGCTCAGGAACTTTTCCGCCTGTTCTGCCCAGAAACCGGCTGGGTCGCTGACGGATTTTTCGTGCATCGTTTCGTATGCCGCTTTATCCAGCAGGGCATTCCGGGCGAAGGCTTCCGGTACGTTATATATCTTGCTGTCTGTCATGGGGTTGCTCCAGGTGTTGTTTTGTCCGTTCAGTTGTGCTGCGACTGTCGATTATAGCCGTGTTAGTTCCTGTGCCAACAGTATCTTCATGGTCGCCATGCCGATTCCGAGTATCGCGCGGGAGCGGGCAGTGCCCGGCATGCCGGGATAGTACGTGTGTCCCAGTGATCGGCAGCCCATTGCCAGAGCTCATCGAGGCTCGCATCCTGTGGGGAATCGGGCAAGGCCTGGTGGAGGAAGCGCAGTGCATCCAGTACAGCGCGGTGACTGTCGTCCGCGGTTATTGGTGCTGCAAAATTCTGTTTGCTTAACTTGGCATTACCGGCATCAGTGGCAACCGGTAAATGCAGGTACGAGGGTGTTGGCAGGCCCAGCAGCTGTTGCAGGTATATCTGGCGAGGCGTTGACTCGAGCAAGTCCGAGCCACGCACGACATGGTTGATGGCCTGGTCGGCATCATCGACGACCACTGCAAGCTGATAGGCAATCAGCTTGTCTGCGCGTCTGATAATAAAGTCACCCGTATCAGTCTGCAGTTGCTGGTGCAGGCCGGACTGCAACCGGTCCTGCATGCTGATGACTGCGTTGTGCACACATACACGCATGGAACGGGGACTGTGTCCTGCCGGTAAACCATTACGGCAGGTTCCGGGGTATACCGTACCGGTCGGTGTATGGATGGCACTGTCTGCAATTTCCTTGCGGCTGCAGCCGCAGTCATAGGTGTGTCCCTGTTGTTGCAGTTCGTCCAGTGCTTCCTCGTACAGTTGAATCCGCTTGCTCTGGTAAACGACGGGCCCGTCCCATGCCATGTGCAGCAGTTCCAGTGTTCTTAAAATATCATCCGTGGCGCCGGCAACTTCCCGTGGCGAGTCTATATCCTCGACCCGGAGCAGCCACTCCCCCTGATGATGGCGTGCGTCAAGATAGCTGCCGACGGCGGCGACCAGGGAGCCAAAATGCAGTGGTCCGGTGGGTGAGGGTGCAAAACGTCCCCGGTAGCTGGTCGGTATTGGCATTTATGGCTGGTGGTTCATGGCAGGCCCGGCAGGCTCTCCTGCGGGACGTGATACAAAAAAGCCGGCATGCGCCGGCTCTCTGCTATGGTGGTAAACCGCAAACGGGTTACCCCATCTGTTTTTCCCTGATCTCGTCAAGATATTTGCAATCGATGCACAAAGTGGCCGTGGGCCTTGCTTCCAGGCGTCTGATACCAATTTCAACACCGCATGCCTCACAGTAACCGAATTCCTTATTGTCAAGGTTACGGATGGATTCATCAATCTTCTTGATCAATTTGCGTTCGCGGTCGCGGGCGCGCAACTCCATGCTGAATTCAGATTCCTGTGTAGCCCGGTCATTCGGGTCGGGGAAGTTTGCCGCGTCGTCCTGCATATGGTGAACAGTGCGATCCACTTCTTCCATCAGGCTGTATTTCCATGCCAGCAGAATGTCCCTGAAATGGGAAACCTGTGTTTCGTTCATGTATTCCTCGCCCTTTTTCTCATCGTAGGGGGCGATGCCGGGTACAGGACCGATTTGCGATGTGGTTTTTCTGACCGGTTTTCCGGGGGCGGTCTTTTTCGCAACGACCTTCTTGGAAACGGCCTTTTTGCTGGCTACGGGTTTACCTGCAGTGGCCTTCTTTGGCGCAGCTTTTGTGACTGTTTTCTTTTTCGCCACAGTCTTCTTCTTCGCTGTTGCCTTGCTAGTTACTGCTTTCTTTTTTGCCACCATGTAGACTATCTCCAGCTTCGACTGATTTAACGTGCTGTTTGATTTATAAAAAACTGCTTAATCCCGGTTCCGTCTGCAGGTATTATTATTGCCGGGCAATGTTACAGGGGCGTTATTTATACGCCACTTTTACCATTAGTCAAGAACGGAAGACGGCTTGAATCTGGCATTGCCACCAGCGTGCTGGCGGGAAGTACAGCCGTGGCAAATTGAATGACGGGTTTTATCGAGGGACATGACGATATGCAATCGAAACTAGAGGCACTTTTGTTTGATGTTGACGGCACTCTGGCAGATACCGAGGAGGTCCATCGCCAGGCGTTCAATGCCGCATTTTCAGCAGCTGATCTGGACTGGATCTGGAGTCCAGAGCTCTATCATGAGCTGTTGTCCGTGACGGGCGGCAAGGAGCGCATCCGCTTTTACCTGGAGCGTGACCGGCCTGATGTCCGGTTGCCGCCCGATGCCGACAGTTTTATCGCACAGTTGCATGCTGACAAGACCGCGATCTACGTCAGCATGTTAACGGAAGGCGAGGTGCCGTTGCGCCCGGGTGTTGAACGTCTGATCAGGGAGGCGCACGCCTGCGGCCTGCGGTTGGCTATTGTCACAACGACATCACCGGAAAACGTCAGTGCCCTGTTTGAGCACAGTTTTGGTGTGCATGAAGATGAATGGTTCGAGGTTGTCGCGGCAGGTGGTGTGGTGCCGCAAAAAAAACCGGCACCGGATATTTACAACTTTGCCCTCGAAAAGATGGGGCTTTCTGCGGATGCATGCCTGGCACTTGAAGATTCAGGGAATGGCTTGTTGTCAGCCCGTGCAGCCGGGGTCGATGTAGTCATTACCGTAAATCAGTATACCGATCATCACGATTTTGCCGATGCTGCGCTGGTGCTTGATCACCTCGGTGAACCGGCCAAACCCTGCAAGATGATCCAGGGCCGTTTGCAACCCGGCCCCGTCATCGACGTGGACTATCTGCGCCGCCTGCATACCGTCTGTCAGGAAGCATGACCGTAAACATCGCAGCCCGTATGCGGCTGATCCAGCCATTTCATGTGATGGCATTGCTGGCGCGTGCGCGTGAACTGGAGGCAGCCGGCCGTTCCATTATTCATATGGAAATTGGCGAGCCGGATTTTGTGACCCCGCAACCCCTGATCGATGCCGGCATCAGGGCGCTGCAGGACGGGCGTACGCACTACACGCCGGCGACCGGCCTGTGGGCGCTGCGCGAAAAGATTGCCGGGTTCTACCAGGCACGTTACGGTCTTGCCGTCGAGCCGGAACGGGTCGTAATTACACCGGGTGCATCAGCGGCGCTGCAACTGGTGCTGGCCGTGCTGGTCAACAGCGGTGATCAGGTGTTGCTGGCAGATCCGGGTTATCCCTGTAACCGTAATTTTGTTCACCTGTTGAACGGGGAGCCGGTAGCTGTACCCGTCGATGCAGCAGGCGGTTATCAGCCGCTGCCGCAACAGGTCAGCGAGTACTGGACCGACCGGACCAGGGCCTTGCTGGTCGCATCCCCGTCAAACCCGACGGGTACCCTGCTGGATGACCATACCCTGCGGGAGTACCACGCCATCACCAGCAAAAATGGTGGCAGTCTGATCGTCGATGAAATCTACCATGGCCTGACTTACGACGGTCCGGCGCAAACGGCGCTTGCTGTGTCGGACGATATTTTCGTCATCAACAGCTTTTCAAAATATTTCGGTATGACCGGCTGGCGGCTTGGCTGGCTGATTGCGCCGCGCGAGGTGATTCCGGATATTGATAAACTGGCGCAGAACCTGTTTCTTGCCGCACCGACACTGTCCCAGTATGCCGCCCTGAGTGCCTTTGATGACGAGGTGATCGCCATCCTTGAGGCGCGTCGTGATGCATTCCGGCTGCGGCGGGACTACCTGTTGCCGGCACTGCGTGACATCGGGTTTGCGATGCCGGTAACACCGGCCGGCGCCTTCTATCTTTATGCGGGTTGCAGCCGGTTTACCGATGACAGCTACCGCTTTGCAGGGCAGTTGCTTGAGGAAACGGGAGTTGCAATTACGCCTGGTATCGATTTCGGCCGCAACCACCCTGAAAGCCACGTGCGTTTTGCCTACACGACATCCCTGGAAAACCTGCAGGAAGGTGTACAGCGACTCGCCGGAAAACTGGGATAATCAATATTTGCCCACTCTGTGCGCGGTCTTTATGGTGCATATGCAACAAAATCAAGCTGTAAAAATAGACAGCATTGCAATTGTCGCTCGAGTACCTTGTGATCACGGATAATGCAAGGAGAAGGGGTACACGATGGATAGTCAGTCAAATATTTATTGCCAGGACATACCAGCCAGACCGGAACAGATCCGACAGACGTTACTGCTGGTGTTGCTGGCAAAGTTTGCAGTGGTGCTGTTGCTTGGATGCGCCTATTTCTGTGTCAGGATGTTCGGCTGATTGAATGCAAGCCACGGTCGCCGGATGCGGTCGTAGCTGCAGGAGCGGCGTCCCTGCCGTAAATCGCGGGGGCGCCGCTCCTGGGACAGAGTGCCGCTATCTCAAGCGTTGTCTTTCAGTTCCCCCACCCACATCGCTGTCGCGCCGGCCACGGAAACCGGCATGGCCAGGAAGTTCACCAACGGGATCATGGTCATCAATAGCGAGCTGCCGCCAAAGCCGTAGGCGAGTACCCGTCGTTGCCGCAGCAGTTTGCGCTGTTGCGAAAAATGCAACAGGTGATTGGCCATCGGGTAGTCGATGTATTCAATGACCAGCATCCAGGCGCTGAACAGGATCCATATGAAAGGTGCTGCGAGATTGATGCCGGGTATCAGGAACAGGATGCCGAGGGGGATGGCACGCAGAATGAAATACAACAGCTTGCGCAGCTCCGAGAGGATGCTCGGGATGATGTCCTTTACAAGTGCCTTCCAGCCACCGGTTTCTATGGGTTGTCCGGTGAGGTGTTTTTCCACGGCCTCTGCCAGCATGCCGTTAAAGGGGGCGGCGAGCAGGTTGGTGAGCAGCGAGAAGGTATAGAAGATAATGAGTACGCCGGCGATGGCGAACAGCGGCCATAGCAGGTAACGCAGCCAGTCCAGCCAGGATGGCAGGTAGCCGAGCATCAGGTTGATCAGTATTTCCAGCCAGTGCGTCAGCCCGAAAATAGCCCCGGCAAAAAAAGTCGTACTGACGAGCAGCGGGATGGCCACGTAGCGGCGCAGGCCCGGCTGGCGGATGAGGCGCAGACCTTCGAGGAGGTAATGCATGCCGGTTCGTTTGTTGCTCATGTTGATGTTCCCGTTAATCCGCCCATATATGTATTCCTGCAGGGTAACGCTTGTTGCAACAGTGGATTGAGCATCCGCGATGTTGTCACGATGAGCTGCATGAATGCCGTGCCAGCAGCGCCGCCCCGTAGGCCGCTTCCTGATGCTCGGCCGCGACGACGGGGATGTCCAGCAGTTGCGAGCGTATTGTACGCCACGCGGCGTTGACAGCGCCGCCGCCGGTGGTGATGATTTTTTCCGGCCAGGGTGTGCCCAGTTCTGCCAGTTTCCGGTAACCCTGCAGTTCGATTTGTGCAAGCCCTTCAAGAATCCCCTGGTAGAACAGCACGTCCTCGGACGGCCTGGGCAGTAAACGGGGCGCCAGGCCCGGGTCGTTGACCGGGAAGCGCTCGCCGGCAGCAACCAGCGGGTAGTAATCCAGTCCGGTCGGCTGATCGACGGCTATCAGGGTGGCGAACCGCTCGATCTCATCGGCAGTGAAATACTGCTGCAATACCGCACCGCCGCTGTTGGAAGCGCCACCGGCCAGCCAGTCATCTCCGAGGCGATGGCTGTAGATGCCATACTCCGGCGCAAACACGGGTGTGTCAGAGCGAATTTTCAAAACCAGGGTGCTGCCCAGCGATGTCACCGCCTCACCGGCACGGGCGCCCGTGGCGATAAAGCCGGCAGTGCTGTCAGTGGTGCCACTGAGAATCCGTGTCTCTGTTGTCATCCCCCAGCGTTTACACCAGGACGGTTGCAGTGTGCCGATGGGTTGCCCGGCGGAAACCACATCGGGTAACAGGGAAGGCGGTATCTCCAGGCCACCCAGCCATGCCGGCCAGCAAGCGTTCACCACGTCGTAGCCGAGTTTCAGGGCATTATTCTCATCGGAGATACCGAAGCGTCCCGCCAGTCGTCCCAGCAACCAGTCGGCCTGGTGCAGGGCATGGTGTGCTGCGCGGCAGGCGGGTTGCTGCAGCATCCATAACAGTTTTGCCAGGCTGGCGCTGGCACCACGGGCGGCGGTATCGGCCGGCGCCAGGTGGTCCACCCGTACCGCCTGTTTGCCGGCACGGGCATCGTTGTACATCAAGGCAGGTGACAGCGGGGTACCGCTGGCATCGCAGCAGAGGAGGGTGGCCGAGGTGCCATCCAGTGCGATGGCTGCAACCGTGTCCAGTGGAAACTCGGCGGAGAGCTGATCCAGATTGGCTGCAAGGGCTGCCCACCAGATCTCCGGATCCTGCTCGACTGCCTGGTTGTTCCGTGACGGGGCGGGAAGCGGGGTGCGGATTTCCACCTTGATGGCGGCAGCGGTGTCGATGATGCAACTGCGGCACCCTGAAGTCCCGAAATCGACGCCAAGGAAATGTTTCATGGGGTGTGGTGCGTGAATAAAGGCGGGGCCTAATTTAAAAACAGTATGTTATTTAAGTTCTACCGCGGCACCGGGTTGCCAGTCATCCTGACGGTGCTCGACCACAATATCGGTATAAACCCCGCCGCGTACATTGAATTCTGCGCGCAGGCGCATGAAGCGGGGCTGGCAGGCACTTACCAGATCATTGAGAATGCGGTTGGTGATGTCCTCGTGAAAGGCGCCTTCATCACGAAAGGACCAGACGTATAATTTAAAGGACTTCAGCTCGATACACAGCTGGTCCGGAATGTATTCAAGGAACAGGTTGGCAAAGTCCGGCTGGCCGGTTTTCGGACACAGGCAGGTGAATTCCGGTGTGCGAATGCGGATGGTATAGTCCCGGTCCGGGTGGGGATTGGGAAAGGTCTCGAGATCCTTGCTGGCTTGTGTTGACATGGTGGCAACCATACAAGACACAAGATGATGTGTGCAAGCCGAACGGCATAACAAAAAGTTGTACTGGCAGGTGTCAATCGAGTAGTCTAGCCGTCCATGCGATTGTCCAAAATAAAGCTGGCCGGGTTTAAGTCCTTTGTCGATCCGACCACGATCCATGTGCCCAGTAATCTGGTTGGTGTGATAGGCCCGAACGGTTGCGGGAAATCGAACATTATTGACGCGGTGCGCTGGGTCATGGGCGAGTCTTCAGCCAAGCATTTGCGTGGCGAATCCATGTCCGATGTCATTTTCAATGGTTCCAATGGCCGCAAGCCGGTCGGCACCGCCAGTATCGAACTGGCCTTTGATAATACCGACGGGACCATTGGTGGACAGTATGCCGGCTATAACGAGATTTCCATCCGTCGCCAGGTGTCACGGGATGGTGCTTCCAACTATTTCCTGAATAACACGCGCTGCCGGCGCCGCGACATTACCGATATTTTTCTTGGCACCGGTCTGGGACCGCGCAGCTATTCCATCATCGAGCAGGGCATGATTTCCCGCCTGATCGAGGCGAAGCCGGATGATCTGCGCGCATTTCTCGAGGAGGCAGCCGGTATTTCCAAGTACAAGGAACGCCGCCGCGAGACAGAAAACCGTATCAAAAACACCCGCGAAAACCTGGAGCGCCTGAGTGACCTGCTGGAAGAAATTGACAAGCAGCTCGACAAACTGAAGCGTCAGTCGCGTGCGGCAGAACGTTACAAGGAACTCAAGGCCGAAGAACGGCAGGTGCAGGCAGAATTGCTGGCACTGCGCTATGCCACCATGCACGCAGAGAGCAGTACGCGGGAAACTGAACTCCAGCAGCACGAACTTGCCATGCAATCCGAGCTAGCCGAGCAGCGTCGGGTCGAGGCGGAACTTGAAAAACTGCGCGACAGCCTGCACGGTGCCAATGAGTCCTTCAATACCGTGCAAGGGCATTATTACAAGCTCGGTGCCGATGTGGCCCGCCTTGAACAGGCGATTCAGCACAACAAGGAATCGCGTCAGCAGCAGCAGGCAGAGCTGTCGCGTGCCGAGCAGACACTCGCCGAGGTTGAGGAACACATCAGGGTTGACAGTACCCGGCTTGCAGAGCTGGCGCGCGAGATCGAAACCATCGGACCCGAACTTGCGGCGGCTAGCGAACGCTCCGGGCAATCTGCAGCAGCCCTGAAAGATGCCGAGCAGGCGATGCATGCCTGGCAGGAAGAGTGGAACGAATTCAACCAGCGTGCTGCAGAACGTGCACAGACTGCACAGGTTGAGCGCACCCGTCTGGATCATCTTGATCGTCATATACGGCAACTCGATGACCGTTTGCAGCGCATGGATGAAGAACAGCAAACACTGGGTAACCAGGAGATTGCGAGAGAGCTGGAGCAAATCGCGCATGCATCCGAAGCCCAGGAAACAGTGGTTGCCGGAATCAAGGTGAATCTGGATGGCGCAATACATCACATTGCTGATGTGCGCACGGGGCTGGAACAGCAGGAACAGGAACTGGCGGCACTGCAGAGCGTGCATCACGACAGCCGCGGGCAACTGGCTTCTCTGGAAACACTGCAACAGGCTGCCCTGGGACAACGTTCCGAACAGGTTACCGGCTGGTTGACAGCGCAGGGCATGCAGGGCCTGCCGCGCCTGGCACAGGAAATCCAGGTCGAGCCCGGCTGGGAACACGCCGTTGAAACGGCACTGGGTTTTTATCTCGAGGCTGTGTGTGTTGACGGGCTGGATAATGTTGAACGCATGCTTGGCAGCCTGGAGCAGGGCAGCGTTGCCCTGTTCGATACGCACAGTGCCGCCGGCGCCGCTACCCCGGCAGACAACAGCGGCGTGCCGCTGGGCAGCAAGGTGACATCGTCCTGGTCCGTGGGTTCACTGCTGGACGGAATCTATGCGGTCGACACGCTGTCGCAGGCCCTGGCAAGTCGTTCCGGACTTGCTGCGCATGAATCGATTATTACCAAAGACGGTATCTGGGTTGGCAGCAGCTGGTTGCGTGTCGCGCGTGACACTGACGAGAAGGCCGGTGTGCTGGAGCGCGAACGTGAAATCAGCGAACTCACGGCACAGCTTGCAGCACAGCTAGCCAATGTCGAGACCCTGCGGCAGTCTGTGGCAGCCGCACGCGAGAGTCTGGTGACGGCCGAGACCGAGCGTGACCGCTTGCAGGATGAATATAACCAGGCACTCAGCAAGGCCAGTGACCTGCGCGCCGGACTGGCAGCTGCGCGGGCCCGGCTTGAACAGCAACAGTCACGTCGCGATCACGTCATGATGGAATCGGAAGTGCTGCGCACCGAAAAGGAAACAGAAGCGCAGGTAATGTCGAGTTCACAAAACCTGCTGCAGGAAGCGCTGGATGCCGTGGAGAAGCTGTCCATCGAACGCGAGGAACGCACCCGGCAGCAACAGCATATCAGCAGTGTGCTGGACGAGACACGTGAACGCGCACGCAGTGATCAGCAAACCGTGCACCAGCTTGCCTTGCGGGCGGAATCCATGCGCACTGCGCAGGAAACAACCGGCCAGGCATTGACGCGCATGCGTGAGCAGTGCCAGCAACTGAGCAACCGGCGCGATCAGTTGACAGCTGTTCTTGATCAGGGGGACACACCGATCATCGAGCTGCAGGGTGAGCTGGAAGGGCTGTTGTCCGGGCGTCTGGAAGTCGAGGCAGAACTGAGTGCCGCCCGCAAGCAGGTCGAGGATATCGAGCATGGCACGCGCGAGCTTGACCAGGAGCGGGTCAGGAAAGAGCGCAGTGTCAGCAACCAGCGGGAGCAGCTGGAGCAGGACCGCATGGCCTGGCAGGAAATCAAGGTGCGCAGCGATACCCTGCTGGAGCAGATCGTTGCCTCCGGTTTTGAATACCAGTCATTGCTGCAGCAGCTCGAGGCAGGTGCCAACGTCGATGCCTGGGCCGAGCAGGCCGACAAGCTGGAGCGTCGTATCCAGCGACTGGGGCCGATCAATCTCGCAGCGATTGAGGAATATGAAGAAGAGTCAAAGCGCAAGGAATACCTCGACGCGCAGCATATCGACCTGACAGAGGCGCTGGCAACGCTGGAACATGCGATTGGCAAGATTGACAGGGAAACACGCACCCGCTTCAAGGAGACCTTCGAGCAGGTAAATGCCGGTCTGCAGGAGAATTTCCCGGTCCTGTTCGGTGGCGGACAGGCCTATCTTGAATTGACCGGCGATGACCTGCTGGATACCGGTGTAACGGTGATGGCGCGGCCACCGGGCAAGCGTAACAGTACGATTCACCTGCTGTCGGGCGGTGAGAAGGCGCTGACGGCGATTGCACTGGTGTTTGCGATATTCAGGCTTAACCCATCCCCCTTCTGTATGCTGGACGAGGTGGATGCACCGCTGGACGACGCCAACGTCGGTCGTTATTGCGATATGGTGCGGAAGATGTCGCAACACGTGCAGTTTATTTTTATTTCGCACAATAAAATCACCATGGAAATGGCAAACCAGCTGACTGGCGTTACCATGCATGAACCCGGGGTGTCCCGTCTGGTGGCGGTGGATATCGATGAAGCAGTCAAACTGGCGGCAGTCTGAGTGTTTCATGGTAAAATCCAATTGTTAATTTGTTTTTTTAATACAGGTCTGGTCTGAATCGATGGAAAATTTGCGCTGGATACTTTTGTTAACCGGGATGCTTGTCATTCTGGCGGTTTATCTTGTCAGTTACTACCAGGGGAAACATAAACAGATTGAACAACGTCGCAGCAGTTCACGTACGTCACCGACTATGAACGCAGATACCGGTGCCGGCAGTCATGACGCGGACGAGATGTTTCGTACCAGTGACATGGATGACGAGCTGGAACGGTTGGGACAGATCGTTGCTGCTGACAGGCCGGCTGTTGAAGACGTTGTTATCGAGATACCTGCAGAGAAACGCGAGCCTGTAACTGCGTCGGACAGGGTGTTTACCCTGTTTGTGAAGGCACCAGGCGGTGTGCCGTTTCGCGGACCTATCCTGCTGGGTGCGCTGGCTGCAGCAAAACTCGAGTTTGGTGACATGCAGATATTCCATCGTGTTGAATTGGTTGATGGCCAGGAAAAGATCCTGTTTTCAGTGGCAAACATCAGGGAGCCGGGTATCTTTGACCTGTCTGCGATGGAGAACTTCACTTCAGAAGGCGTGGTGCTGTTCATGCAGGTCCCCGGCACAGTTGACGCGGTACTTGCCTTCGATGCCATGGTCGAGTCGGCGCGGATTCTGGCAGACAACCTGAATGCCCGGGTCTGCGATGCAACCCACAGTCAGTTGACGCACCAGGCCGTCAGCCATATGCGTGAAGAGGTGATCGGCTGCCAGCTGCAACAGCGGGTAGCGCATGCTGCGTCATGAGTGTACCGAAATCCGTGCACCGGCGCGCACGGGAGTTGCATGAACAGCTGCATGAACATAACTACCGCTATTACACCAAAGATGACCCCCTGATCAGCGATGCGGAATATGACCAGTTACTCCGCGAGTTGCAGTCACTCGAAGCGCAATACCCGGAACTGATTACCCCGGATTCGCCTACCCAACGTGTGGGCGCTGCTCCACTGAAGGAGTTTGGCGAGGTGCGTCATGAAGTACGCATGCTCTCGCTGGCTAACGCCATGACAGATGACAAGCTTGCCAGTTTCGACCGAAGTGTACGTCGGAAACTTGAAATTGATGAGGTTGAGTATGCGGCCGAACCCAAGCTGGATGGTCTTGCCGTCAGTATGTTGTATCTGGATGGCCGTCTGATGCGGGCGGCTACTCGCGGTGACGGGGAGACTGGTGAAGACATAACGCAGAATATACGTACCCTGAAGTCTGTGCCCCCCAGGCTTGTCGGTAAGGAGATTCCCGCGATACTCGAGGTGCGTGGCGAGGTATTTCTGTCGCATGCCGGTTTCGAGGAGCTGAAACAGCAGGCACAAGCAAACGGACAGAAGCCGCCGGTGAATCCGCGCAATGCGGCGGCTGGCAGTCTGCGCCAGCTGGATCCGGCAGTGACTGCGCGACGGCCGCTGGATATGTTCTGTTACGGGGTCGGCAAGGTGACTGGCGGATCGCTGGCAGCGACACATACCGGGACCCTTAACAAGCTGAAAGCCTGGCGTTTGCCTGTCTACGAGGATGTAGAATGCGTTTCCGGGCTGGCCGGCTGTCGTGCTTATTTTGATCGTTATGAACGTTTGCGAGATAAGTTGCCCTTCGATATCGATGGTGTCGTCTTTAAGGTCAACTGGCTTGATCAACAGGAACGGATGGGGTCTACACAGCGGGCACCCGCTTGGGCAATTGCACGGAAGTTCCAGCCAGAAGAAAGTGAGACCACGGTGTTGGGGATTGATGTGCAGGTGGGGCGTACCGGTGCGCTGACACCGGTGGCCCGGCTGGAGCCGGTGTTTGTCGGTGGTGTCACAGTGACCAACGCAACGCTGCACAATGAAGACGAGATTCAGCGCAAGGATGTCCGTGCCGGTGACCATGTGATTGTACGCCGCGCCGGTGATGTAATCCCGGAAGTTGCACGTGTGGTGTTCGAAAAACGCAACAAGGACGCGGAAAAATTTAATATGCCGACGCACTGTCCCGTGTGCGGTTCACAGGTGACGCGTGCGGCAGGGGAAGCTGTTGCACGTTGTTCAGGTGGCTTGTTCTGCCCGGCACAGCGCAAGGAAGCCATCAAGCACTTTGCTTCCAGACGTGCCATGGACATTGAAGGTCTGGGTGACAAGCTGGTCGAGCAACTGGTTGACGCGGCGTTGATTGCCGATGTCAGTGATCTTTATCGCCTTACCGTTGATGAAGTTGCCGGCCTTGATCGCATGGCCATGAAATCCGCTGCCAACCTGGTTGCTGCGCTGGACAAGAGCAGGACAACGACGCTGGGACGATTTGTTTTTTCACTGGGTATTCGTGGTGTGGGTGAGGCGACAGCGCAGCTTCTTGCGCAGGAATTTGGCGAGCTCGATTCGCTGCTGGCGGCCGATGTGGAAGCACTTGAAGCGATCCATGCTATCGGCCCGGTCGTGGCGCGACACATTGTCGATTTTTTCGGGGAACAGCACAATCGCGATGTGATAGGAAAGTTATGCGCGGCCGGTGTCAACTGGCCTGCCGTGGAAAAGCCCCGGGAGCAGCCGCTGTTGGGCAAAACATTTGTGCTGACCGGCACGCTCTCCATGCCACGTAGCGAGTTGCAGAAAAAACTGCAGGCGCTGGGTGCAAAAGTGTCAGCTGGCGTTTCGAAAAAGACCGATTATGTTGTGGTCGGCGAGAACCCGGGTTCCAAGCACGACAAGGCTGTGCAACTGGGGGTGTCAATCCTTGATGAGGCAGCGTGTCTGGAACTGATTTCAGGTATGCTCTGATCAAGTGAGCTATCCTTGTTGTCGAGATCGATGTGCTTTGCTGCAGCGATAGCCACTACGAGCTTCCTGCACTCTCGTGACACTTGTACCTCCCGCACATCGCAGGTGTGGGGAAGCAGTATGCGGAAGCCTCGCAAACCCGTTACATCCTGCGACCTGTTGGGGTTTCTGATCTGAATGATGAAGCGGCTGAATGTTAACCTGCTGTCCGGCCTGATCCTGGCGATTATCCTGCTGGGGGTGATCAGCGCAGTCACTGTTTATGTGAATGCCCGTACCTATCGTGACCTGGCGTTTGATTTTCAGCGCCAGTACATGACCCGGCTGGTGGCGGCAGTATCTGCAGATATTCTCTCTGAAGATGCCAGGAATGCCCGGCGTCTGGGACTGCGGATACAGCGGCTGGAGAGTTTCAGATTACCCTTTGCAGCCGGTGACGCAGATGGCGTTTCCGCCGTACTGGATGAGCAGTTCCGGCAGGCGCCGGTAACATCCGGCAGCGTAAACCTGGTTGAATTGTCTGCCTTCGACGCGGATTTCAGGTTTGCGGGTGTGTCGCCCCGCCAGGCGAATGATGACGGCATAATCTGTCCCGGTCTGGTTGACAAGCTGCAGCTGCGCCAGGGGGCGCAGCGTCTCAAGCCGCTTTATGAGCTGTGCCTGTTCGACGGGAGGCCTTATCTGGCAAGCATCGCACCGGCAGGAGGACTGCTGCCCACCGGTTATATTCAGGTTGTGACCGATCCGGTACCAAAACTTTCCAGAATCGGCAGGCGCCTCAAGATGCCTGTCTCTGTCAGCTATGCCGATGACACCCTCCTGTATGTCGCACCGGACTGGGCTGTGGGCAACGAGGTGCGTGATGTACAGGCCGAGTATATTTTACTCGCCAGCGACGCCCGTCCGGCATTGAAAATAGTTGCATTGCACAATGCAGACAATCTGGTGATGCAGATTGAGAAAACCAATAACAGGCTGTTGTTGATTGTGGCAATGATTATCATTGCCACGGTTGTGCTTGCCCTGTTGCTGGTCAGGTACTCCGTTTTGAAACCCTTGCGAGAACTCAGTTACCAGTTGATGGATGAGTGGAGCGGTCGCAAGGGTGCATCCGGCGTGTTGTCCGTGGTGGAGAAGGACCGGCCGGTAAGTTTTCATGCGCTGGGCGAGTTATATGAAACGCTGCATGATCTGGCAATTCGTGATCCCCTGACCGGCATATACAATCGAGCGCTCCTGGAAGACCGCCTGAAGCAACTGATTGCCGAGCATCGCAGAACGCCGGGACACGCGGCCGTGTTGCTGATCGATATGGTGCGCTTCAAGTATGTCAATGACCTTATGGGCCATCACACAGGTGATCTGTTGTTGCAGGATGTCGTCAGGAGAATCGCCGGTGAAGTGCGTGAATCTGACACTCTCGCAAGGCTTGGCGGTGACGAATTCGTTGTCATTCTTTCCGATACGGATCTGGAGCAGGCACAACAGGTTGCACAAAAAATCGTCCAGTCAATGGACAGTGAATTCGAAGTGGAGGGACACAAGCTGACGGCGTCGGTTTCAATCGGTATTGTCCTGATGCCGGCGCATGGCGATGATGTTGAAACGCTGCTGCGCAATGCCGATTACGCGATGTACTCGGCGAAGGAGAACCGGCTGGGTTACGACATCTATGATCCGTCGAGAACAGATGCTATTGCGCTTGCGAGAATGAGTCTGGACGGTGTCCTGAATGAGGACATAGAGCAGAATGACCTGTATCTTGTTTATCAGCCGGTGATCGACATCAGGACCGACAGGGTCAGCTATATTGAAACACTGGTACGCTGGCGGCAGCCGGATGGCAAGGTGCTCATGCCGGGGGTTTTTATCCGTGTTGCAGAGCAGAGTGGTTTGATCGGCCAGTTGTCGGAATGGGTCATCGATACTGCCTGCCGGGAACTCTCCAGGCTGCAGCGGGAAAATCCCGGATTATGCGCAGGTGTAAACCTCTCCATGCACAACCTGCATGACTCCAACCTGATTAAAAAGATCCAGGCCGTGCTCGAGCGCTACCAGCTCATGCCCGCAGCGCTGTTGATCGAGATCACCGAAACCGGGGTTATGCTGGACCCCAATCAGGTCATCAGGACGCTGGACCAGCTGGCTGCCATCGGAGTGAAACTGTCGATTGATGATTTCGGTACCGGCCATTCTTCACTGCTCTATCTCAGGCGCATGCCGGTGCATACGTTGAAAGTGGATAAATCCTTTGTTATTGATATGGATAGTGACGAGGAGAATGCCTCGATTGTGAGGGCGACCATTGATCTCGCCCACAGCCTCGGCCTTTCAGTCACTGCAGAGGGGGTTGAGTCCGCCGTCGTGCTCGAGATGCTGAAAGAGATGGGTTGTGACTTCTGTCAGGGGTATTATGTGGGTATGCCGATGACGCTGCATGAGATGCAGACGTGGTTATCCGGCAGGCGTGACATGCAATAGTTGTTTATCAAGGGAAGGTCGGTTGCCATGAAAAGATATACACATGTGTCCCTGCTGTTGCTCCTCGGTGGGTGTAACGGGGGTGGGGATGCCGCTAATGAAACAGAAAACCGCGAGCATGTCTGGTCTGAGCAGGTCAATACGATTAACAGGGCTAAAAATGTTGAAGATATCCTGGGAGAGGCCAGTGCACGGCAACGTCAGCAAATTGATGAGCAAATGCAGTAACTGCAGATCTGCAGGACTGGTGAAACACGGCGTATCCGTCGCAACGATATAGTCAGGACACCACCATGAGCGGTGGTGCGTGGCAAGCAGTCATGACAAGAATAATGGCGATAACAAGTGGTCTGGCGCAGGTGGGCAAGACGCACCTGGCGGTTAATCTCGCGCTGGAACTGGCGCGGCGGGGACGCCTTGCGGGCGTATTCCATGACCCCGGGCAGATCCCGGCAGTTGCTGGCCTGCTTGACCTGCAGCAACCGGCCGCACTGTGGCGACGGGCGGATGACAGTGATGAGTATGGAATCATGCGGCGCGGCTATCAGGGTATCGATGTCCTGTCCTGCAAGATGCCGCTGCGACTGTGGCCGGACGTCGATGCCGAACAACGCTCTCGCTGCACGCAGAATATCGATGTGCGGGATGGTTATGATGACTTCCTGGTGGATACCTCCGGCATGGATGCACGTTCGCTGCTGGCGTGCTGCAAGACCGCGTCAGTCGTTATTGTGGTGGTGGGCCCCGAGCCGCAGTCGCAGTTTGAAAGTTTTGCCCTGTTACGGGTGCTCATGCTCAACGGTTTTTCCGGCAAGTCAGGTCTGCTTGTGAACAGGTCACTGTCTGCTGTGGATTCACAGGCGATATACAATGATTTCTCCCGCCTGCTCAAGTGTCATCTTGACCTTGATATTGTCTTGCTCGGCGCAGTGCCCGAAGACCGCCACGTCATGCTGGCAGAACAGAGCCGAGAGGCGTTCTCTTCACTGTTTCCTGACACCGCTGCCGCCGCTGGAGTGGTTGCCGTTGCCGATGCACTGGATGACATGCCGGCAGACGTTGTTGCCGGTCAGCATACACTGCCGACTTTTCTGAATGCCCTTGTTGATGCGATGCAGGCGCCGGTTTGCTTGCCTGGCGGCAGCGTCCTGGAAGATGTGCAAGTGCCTGCGGAAGAGCCGGACCGGGTACAGCCCGCTGCCGGCAGTGAACAGGCCGGTGAAATGAGCCTGTTGCAGTATGCGGGTGATGTGCCGGGTCTCAGGCATTTCCTGGAGATATTACCGCCGCTCCTGAGGTCACTGTCAGACGACCTGGAAGAACTGGTTACCATGGTAGACAGCAACAAGGTGCTCACGCCTGATGCTGGCAGTTTGGAACTGGCGGGTGACCGGGTCTTGCCGTTGCTGGCCAGGTTGCTTGCTCTTTTCAGGGCTGCAGACCCGGCCCGGGCGATAGAACTGGAGGTGACGGACATGCGCATCACCGGGCAGCAGCAGAACTGGTTGCAGGCAGGACATTACCTGAAATTCACGTTCCGCTTGTCGCCGGAGTCATTGCCCGAGCCTGTCGAGGCCCTGCTGGACCGGGTGTCGGCCATGAACAGGAGCAGCGGTGTGGAGGGCGAGCAGATCAGCGAGGTGCTGGTCCCGGCACAAAACAGCTGCCTCAGTGTTATCAGTGACGCCCGGGCAGGCACCCGTATTCAGGTCTGGTTACCGGTTGTCAAGGGTGGGTTACCGGCCGGCTTAATGGCCGCGAGCCGGTAACGTCAGGTTCAAGCCGGTCTTCTCACCGCTCGGTGCGATATGGTGAGAAGACCGGGTTGGCTACTTGATGTCGATGGTTGCAGTTTCGCGCATGGCTTCAACATGCTGTTGCATTTTCTGGTTTACAAGCAGCATTTTTATGCGGTCTTTTACGTCATCGAAAGGTGCCGGCGTGCTTTCGCGGCTGTCATCCAGAATGATAACGTGCCAGCCAAACTGTGTTTGTACCGGGGTCTTGGTGTACTGACCCTTTTCAAGCTTCGCCGTGGCCTCTGCAAACGGTGCTACCATCTGGGTTTCGTTGAACCAGCCAAGCTCGCCGCCCTTGGGACCTGATGGACCGGTCGATTTCTCCCTGGCAAGTTCGGAAAAGTCGCTGCCACTGTCCAGCAGTTTGATGATGGCTTCTGCTTCTTCCTGTTCCTTGACAAGAATATGCCGGGCATTGAATTCCCTGGACGGGGTACTCATCTTCTCATCGTACAGCTTTCTGGCGTCCTCGTCGGTCACCGGATTGTTGATCATGAAGTTCTGGATGGCTGCGCCAGCCAGGGCCGTACGTTCCTGTTGTTCCATGGTCGCAATCACCATGGGTTGCTTGTCCAGCCCTTTCTTGAGTCCGTCCTGTCGCATCAATTCCAGGGAGACCAGTTCTTTCATGATGACTTCATTGCTGTTGGCATCAGGGGCGCTGGAGGGTGATTTGCGCTGGGTGGTATAAACTTCCAGTTCGGCCTGTGTGATTGGCTGGCCATTGACGGTAGCAATAACGACGCCTTCGACTGCAGCTGTTTCGGCAGCAATAGACGTTGCAGTGTTACTGCTGCCGTTGTCAGCGGATGACTGTGACTGGTCGCAGGCGGTTACCGCAGCCAGTGATGCAATTAATGCCAGATATTGGGGATATTTCATTTGCTGGTACCTTCTCGGGTTGGTGGATTAAGATTCTTGCGGCGTTTTTGCCTGGATACTGAGTGCGTGGATTTCAGTATGCATGATGTCATCCACGGCATCATAGACCAGGCGGTGGCGCTGGATGAGGGTTTTGTCATTGAATGCAGCAGCGACGATATTGACGATAAAGTGACCGCCACCGCTGGCGGCACCGGCATGACCGGCATGCCTGGCGCTTTCATCAATAATTTCGAGTTCCGCCGGTTGCAGGGCCTGCGTCAGCCGCGAGCGGATCATCTCAAGTCGTTCCGCAGACATCAGGGCAGTACCTTTATGAACGGTTTCACAGTGACCTGCTGGTAAACACCGGCAGTATTATAGGGGTCGGCATCTGCCCAGGACTGTGCATCTCCCAGCGAGGGGAATTCCGCAACTACCAGGCTGCCACTGAAGCCGGCAGTGCCCGGATCCGGACTGTCGATGCCGGGGTGCGGTCCGGCAAGCAGCAGCCGTCCGGCTGTTTTTAACTGCTCAAGCCTCTCCAGGTGTGCGGGGCGCGTATCCAGGCGTGCGGACAGGCTGTCGGGCCTGTCCTGGCTAATGATGGCATACAGCATTATTCAGCTTCCTCTTCTGTTTCCATGTAGCGACTGAGGTAAAAGGCCTGGCCGAAGACAAATACCAGGGTCAGTCCCATCATGCCGAACAGTTTGAAATTTACCCAGGTTTCTTCACTGAAGTTGTAGGCGACCCAGATATTGAGGATGCCCATGGCGATAAAAAACGTAACCCATGCCCAGTTGAGTCGCCGCCAGATCGGTACCGGGGCCGTGATGGCGTGGCTCATCATGCGCTCGACCAGTGTCTTGTCGCCGATAAAGCGGCTGCCCAGAAAAGTGGCACCGAACAGCCAGTTCACGACGGTCGGTTTCCATTTGATAAAAACCGGGTCGCGCAGAATCAGGGTAAGGCCACCAAAGACAACGAGGATAGCCAGGGTGATCAGGTGCATCTTTTCAAATTTCCGGTTTTTTAACCAGAACAGGCCGGTCTGCAGAAACGCGGCGCCAATGGCAACGGCCGTGGCGGCGTAGATGTCGTACATCTTGTAGGCCACGAAAAACAGGACAATAGGGAACAGGTCAAAAAGAAACTTCATGCTGGTATCTGGTCTGTGATTGTCGGGCTGCTGCCCCTGGAAAGGTGGAGAATAATAGTCTGTTTGGTCATTGGTTGAAACCCGGTTACGGCTTTAGATAACTCTGGCGGCAATAGTTCCCCCGCGGTTGGCTCGCCGGGGGACTCAGTGCAGGGAGCGTTTGACCGGCCATTCGCGGTGATACCTCTCCATGGTTTCGCGGACATGGGGCGGGTAATCCAGTGCTTCCATTTGTTGCATGCCCTCGCTGAAGAAGCGGGTCGCCTCTTCCGGTAGTTTGCTGGTCAGGAGGCTAAAGGCTTCCCCCATTAAGGCGGTATTGTGGCTGCGTGTCGCAATGATACCGTGGTTCAGCAGTAACAGCCGCCATGGCCGTCCAGGGTTCATCTTTTCAAGGTCCTGGCTGATGGGGGCGGCAACGGCCTCGATAATTCGTTTAATGACGCTGCTGAGCTGTTCAAGCTGCCGTGGCTCCTGTGTGGTATTGGCCAGCTGTGCCAGCGCATCCACAACCGGTTCCAGTGTCTTCAACTGGCCGTGGTGAGCGGCCACCCAGAGGGCAAGGTTCACACTCAGGTCTGCCAGTGGCTGTTTTTGCGCGGTCAGCCGCTGTTTTTCTGCTACCCCGGATAGTGTTTCCTGCAAGCGCAGGGCGTAGTCACCGATTTCAGTAATGTCCTCCGAGCGGGCACCGCCGGGCGCCTGCGCGTCGGATTCAATCCGCGCCATGATGTCCACGAGCTGTTCAAAGGCCTCCTCCAGGGATGGCAGGTTCGTGTCTGCATCCGGCAACAGGGACGGGATATCGTCGGCCAGCTTGCAGGCCTCCAGGATGGCCCTGACAGTTGTCCGGATATCAGGAAGTTGTCCTGTGAGTCCTTGCATGGTGTGATGTCCGTATTAAGAATGCGGCTATACTACCGTGTTGGTTGGCATGCTGCGACCATGGAAACCCTTTGTCTATTGTGTTTAATGCACGCATTGGCTGGACGGCTGCTGTAGAATGGTACGGATGTCTGCTCACTATGATTTACACAGCCATTCACTTGCCTCCGATGGCTCGCTCAGTCCTGCCGAACTGGTTGTGGCGGCGCATGCCGGCGGGGTGGATGTGCTGGCCTTGACCGATCATGACACCACCGATGGCCTTGCCGAGGCGGCACAGTATGCATGCCAGCTCGGCTTGCAACTGGTGCCGGGCGTGGAGATTTCCGTTAGCTGGCAGTCGCAGACGATTCATGTACTGGGGCTGGGCATCGATCCGGCATGCGCTGCCTTGCAGGCAGGGTTGTCCGGGTTGCGCGAGTTCCGCAACTGGCGTGCCGGGGAGATTGGCCGGCGCCTCGCAAGGGCAGGCATTCCCGGTTGTTACGAGGGTGCACGCAAACTTGCCAGGGGAAGAATCGTCGGCCGCACGCATTTTGCACGCCACCTGGTAGCCGCGGGCCGGGCCACATCCGTGCGCCAGGTATTCAAGCGGTTCCTGGTTAACAATAAACCCGGTTATGTCAGCGGCAACTGGGCGAGCCTGGAAGACACCCTGAGCTGGATAGACGGTGCGGGTGGTCTGGCCGTGGTTGCACACCCGGCACGCTACCGGATGACAGCCAGCAAGCTGCGTCGTTTGCTCGGCGAATTCCGGGAGTGTGGTGGTCTGGGTATGGAGGTTATCTCCGGCAGCCACACGCGGGACAACATCATTACCATGGCTGCGCTCTGCCGTAATCAGGATATGCTGGCTTCATGCGGTTCCGATTATCATGGTCCGGAGAATCCCTGGATAAAACTCGGGCAGCTGCCGCAATTGCCGGCAGGTTGTCCGCCAGTCTGGCAGAGTGACCGCTGGCGGGATGCAAAATCAAGAATTTGAGTGCACTATTTTCCATTATTCTTCCGTTAACCACACCAGTTATTATATGAGCCAGTTCTTTCAGATACACCCTGTTAATCCGCAGGCACGCCTGATCCGTCAGGCAGTCGAGATCATTCGGGCTGACGGATTGATCGTCTATCCTACGGATTCCAGTTATGCGCTTGGTTGTCATGTGGGTGACAAGGCGGGTATGGAACGTATCCGCCGCATTCGCGACCTGGACAGCAAACATAATTTTACCCTGATGTGCCGTGATCTTTCCGAGATAGCTACCTATGCGAAAGTGGATAACAGCGGCTATCGCCTGCTGAAGTCACTGACGCCCGGTCCCTACACCTTTATCCTCAAGGCGACGCACGAAGTGCCGCGCCGACTGCAGAATCCGAAGCGCAAGACCATCGGCATACGTATTCCCGCGCACCCGATTGCCCAGGCACTGCTGGAGGATCTGGCTGAACCGCTGATGAGTTCCACGCTGATTTTGCCGGGACGGGAAGCTCCCGAGACAGATGCCAATGACATCAGGGACCGCCTTGAACGCGACGTTGACCTGATAATTGATGGCGATAATTGCGGGCTGGAACCGACCACGGTGATTGATCTGGTGGACGGTTCGATGGAGGTCGTGCGTAAAGGGCGCGGTGCTGATGAGGGGTTATTTTGATAATGCTGGCAGCCAGGGGGCTGTCCGCGAATAGCCTGACCGATTGCGGACAGGCCCCTTGCCGAAGGTTATAATCCGCCGATGCCTGATCTCAGTCTCGTACAGAAAATCTCTATCTGGCTTGTGCCGGTGCTGCTGGGCATTACCGTGCACGAGGTGGCGCATGGCTGGGTTGCACGCAAGCTGGGGGACAATACGGCCTTCATGCTGGGGCGGTTGACACTCAATCCGTTGAAGCATGTTGACCCCATGGGCACCATCCTGATACCGGGTATGCTGTTGCTGCTGCAGACCGGTTTTATTTTCGGCTATGCCAAACCGGTACCGATTAACTGGAAAAACCTGCGCCAGCCAAAACGGGATATGGCGCTGGTCGCAGCCGCCGGACCGGTGGCGAATTTGCTCATGGCGATTGGCTGGGCACTGTTATTACGGCTGGGTGCTTCGCTGGGTGATACGGGTATGGCGCTGGTCTATATGGGCGTGGCGGGTATCTCCATCAATGCCATATTAATGGTTCTGAATCTGCTGCCACTGCCACCGCTGGATGGCGGCAGGGTATTGACCGGCTTGTTACCCGGACCCTGGGCCTACCGGTTCAGCCGCATCGAGCCGTATGGTTTCTTTATTCTCATTGGCCTGCTGGTTACCGGTGTGCTGGGTATCATCCTGTGGCCGTTGATCAGTCTTTTTATGTCGATGATGGTGCCGGTGTCGGGATTGTCGGCGCAAAAGTTCCAGCTGCTGTTGCTGGTGCTCATGGGTAATTAGGAGACTATTTTGGGTGGCTTGAATGTGAAAGGCAGGGTGCTTTCCGGTATGCGGCCAACGGGCAGCTTGCACCTTGGGCACTACCACGGTGTGCTCAAGAACTGGGTTAGTTTGCAGCAGGAGTTTGACTGCTTTTTCTTCGTGGCCGACTGGCATGCGTTGACGACACATTATGAAGATCCACAGATTATCGCCAGCAGTGTCTGGGAGATGGTGATCGACTGGCTGGCAGCCGGTGTCAATCCCGGAGCGGCGCGACTGTTTATTCAGTCACATGTACCGGAACATGCGGAATTGCATTTGCTGCTGTCCATGATGACCCCGCTGGGCTGGCTGGAACGGGTACCGAGTTACAAGGACCAGCAGGAAAAGTTACGTGAACGCGACCTGGCCACCTATGGTTTTCTCGGCTACCCCCTGCTGCAAAGTGCCGACATCCTGATCTATGGTGCTGACAAGGTGCCGGTGGGTGAGGACCAGGTGGCGCATGTCGAGCTGACGCGGGAAGTGGCGCGCCGTTTCAATCACCTCTATGGGCGTGAGCCCGGCTATGAAGGCGCGGCGGAAGCGGCAATCAGGAAGATGGGTAAAAAGAATGCCCGTTTGTACCGGGACCTGCTGAAGCGCTACCAGGAGCGGGGTGATCATGAAGCGCTGGCCGTCGCCCGGGCCCTGCTGGCAGAACAGCAGAACCTGGCGATGGCCGATCGCGAGCGCTTGCTGGGATTCCTGGAAGGTGGCGGCCGCATGATTCTCACCGAGCCGGAAGCGCTGCTGACACAGGCCTCCAGAATGCCGGGGCTGGACGGGCAAAAGATGTCCAAGTCCTATGGCAACACGATTACCTTGCGCGAGCCCCCGGAAAATGTGCGTGACAAGTTGCGCACCATGCCGACTGATCCGGCCCGGGTGCGCCGTACCGACCCCGGAAATCCCGATGTCTGTCCTGTGTGGCAATTGCATGGCATCTATTCCAGTGATGAAGTAAAGGGCTGGGTGCGCGAGGGATGTTCCACGGCAGGTATTGGTTGTCTCGATTGCAAACAGCCGATTATCGACAGTGTGCTCGCTGAGCTGCTGCCAATACAGGAGCGTGCCAGCGAGTTCGAACAGGACCCCCGCAAGGTGCGGACGATAATCAATGAAGGCTCGGAAGCCGCCCGCGACGTGGCGCGTGAAACGCTGGTTGAAGTACGCCAGGCCATGGGGCTGGGCTACACCTGAAGGGTGTTGATCTGACGGTCAAAAAAGGCGACACGGTACTGAAAATAGGGTAGTATCTGCCGGACGATCAGGATCGTCCCTCGGATACGACGAAGGTCACTACGTACCAGGGTTTTATATGAACGAAAACCAGAGCCGCGAAGTCTCGTCGGACGTCCACCCCCAGGAAGAATTGCCCCTCGCTGTTGTTCAGGGCAAGAACCTCTTGTCGCTACCCCATGATCTCTACATACCACCGGAAGCACTGCAGGTCTTTCTGGAGGCCTTCGAGGGGCCGCTGGACCTGTTGCTCTACCTGATTCGCAAGGACAATATCGACATAGCCGATATTCGTGTTGCCGAGATAACACGCCAGTACGTTGAATATATTGAGCTTATGCAGGAAATGCAGCTGGAGCTGGCAGGCGAGTACCTGGTGATGTCGGCGATGCTGGCAGAAATCAAATCCCGCATCCTGCTGCCAAAACCCCCGGGGATTGCCGAGGATGAAGAGGACCCGCGTGCGGAACTGATTCGCCGTCTGCAGGAGTATGAGCGTTACAAGCAGGCAGCAGAAGATATTGATGCATTGCCGAGACTGGGACGCGATGTCTTTCAGGCGTTAGCAGAACCGGTCGAACAGAAAGTCATCACGCTGCCTCCGGAAGTCGAACTGCAGGACCTTATTGGTGCTTTTCAGGATGTCATGAAGCGTGCGTCCATGTATGCACATCACCATGTGCAGCTGGAGTCCCTGTCGGTCAGGGAACGCATGTCCAGCGTCTTGAGCAAGGTCAACTCGACACACTTCACCAGTTTTAAGGATCTGTTTACGGTGGAAGAGGGTCGTATGGGGGTGGTGGTTTCTTTTCTTGCCATACTGGAGCTGGTTAAGGAATCGCTCATTGTGTTGACACAGGCAGAACCCTTCGCGCCCATTCACGTGAAGGCTGCCAAGCGTGCTGAAGAAGATGTCGAAGAAGTTACCACCGAGCAGGCGACTGCCTGAGTAGAGTACCAATGGAAATCGAACAGCTGAAACATATTATCGAAGCCATTCTGCTGGGTGCGGGTCGTCCGCTGACCACTGACCAGTTGCTGACCATGTTTGATGAACATGAAAAACCCGATCGCAGTGTAATCAGGGAGGCGATCGGTCTGCTGCAGGAGGAGTATGAGACACGCGGTCTTGCACTGGTACAGGTCGGCAGTGGCTACCGTATCCAGATCAGGGAAGCCATGCGGCCCTGGGTGACGCGTTTGTGGGAAGAGAAACCGGCCCGTTATTCACGTGCCCTGCTGGAAACCCTGTCACTCATTGCCTACCGGCAGCCGATTACCCGTGGCGAGATTGAAGAGGTCCGCGGTGTCAGTGTCAGCACCACGATTATGAAGACTCTGCAGGAACGTGAGTGGGTGCACATCGTCGGGCATCGTGAAGTGCCGGGTCGTCCGGCCATGTATGGCACCACGAAAAAATTCCTGGATTATTTCAGCCTGCAAAGCCTCAGTGATTTGCCGTCACTGGCCGAATTGCGCGATCTGAGCGCCATTGGCAGGGACCTGGAGCTGGATTTGTCAGATATTCCTGAAATGCAACTGGCATCCGATACTGATAATGAAGTGGCCGAGTGTGCAGAAACGGCCGATGTTGCGACTGAAGCTGTGCCGCTGGCTGCTGAAGTGGTCGATGACGATAATATTGCGACCATTCATTAAAGTTTCCATTTTTCTTTATCCTGGTATTTTCCTGATTCATGGCTGAACGCTTGCAGAAGGTTCTGGCGCGTGCCGGGTTTGGTTCCCGGCGGCAGATAGAGGCCTGGATTAGTGAGGGCAAGATTACCGTGAATGGCGAGCTTGCCCGGCTGGGTGTCAGCGTATCAGATACGGACCTGGTAAAAATCGAAGGCCGCTCGGTCTCGATGGCCGTGGACCCGGCGCGTACAGCCCGTACCCTGATCTATCACAAACCTGCCGGAGAACTGACTACCCGCAAGGATGAGGCGGGACGTCCAACCGTGTTTGATAATTTGCCGCGGATCAGGAAAGGGCGCTGGATTACGGTTGGCCGCCTGGATTTCAATACGTCGGGATTGTTACTGGTCACGACCGATGGCGAGCTGGCGCATCGTCTGATGCACCCGTCCTGGGAAATCGAACGGGAGTATGCGGTACGCATCCTGGGCAAGGTGGATGAGGAGAGTTTGCAGCGCCTGCAAGCGGGCGTCATGCTGGAAGATGGCATGGCCGCATTTTCCTCCATTGAGGAGGCCGGCGGGGCAGGGGCCAATCACTGGTATCACGTCATTGTCAGGGAAGGGAAAAACCGTGAAGTGCGGCGTTTATGGGAATCCCAGGGGCTGCAGGTCAGCCGCCTGATCCGAATTCGCTACGGGCCGATCGATTTGCCGCGGAGTGTTCGTGCCGGACATTTTCAGGATCTGCAACAGGATGAGGTCAAGGCCCTGTATGCAACCGTCAAACTGGATGCGCCCGAGCCGCATGTGATGCCACGGCCCGGTAAAAAACGTCGTCGTTCAAAATAGGTTCTTTTCTTGACGGTGAAGCCGGACCGCAAACCATTGCTGGCGGTGTTCAGGGCGCTCTTCACTGCCTATGGTCCGCAACACTGGTGGCCCGGCGATACTCCCTTTGAAATCATGGTCGGTGCGGTGCTGACGCAGAACACGGCCTGGACCAATGTCGAGAGGGCGATTGCCAACCTGGTTCGGCATGACAAGCTGTCAGCGGCCAGTATTGTTTCGACACGCAAGGATCATCTTGCGAACTGGCTACGGCCTTCCGGGTACTTCAATGTAAAGACAGCGCGACTGAAAAACTTCTGTCGCTGGTATCTTGAGGCGGGTGGCTTCACCGCCCTGTCACAGCTTGAAACGGATGCGCTGCGTACTGCCCTGTTGTCGGTCAACGGGGTTGGTCCCGAGACGGCTGATGACATATTGCTGTATGCCTTTGACCGACCTGTATTTGTCATCGATGCCTACACGCGCCGCCTGTTTTGCCGGCTGGGGTTCATTGCCGGGAATGAGGCGTACGATGACATAAGACTGGCGGTCGAAGATGAGCTCGGTCCGGAGGTCAAACTGTTCAATGAATTCCATGCGCTCATCGTGAATCACGCCAAGACGGTCTGCCGGGTGCGCCCCCGGTGTGGCGATTGTTTGCTGCTTCCAGATTGCCCGGCGGGCGGGGGCTGGCAGGGATAATCTGCCGCGGGAGTCGCCTGAAAAACTATTCTGCTGCCGGGGAAGAGGCTGGTGACGCTTTAATTCCTTGTTTTTAAATGTTTATCTCTCTGTGGTTCGGGGGCGTGGGGTGCAGCCTGAAGTGAGATATGCATTATTCAGGGTGCCATTTTAGTACCCCGGGTATAGTATCTGTGGATAGCGAACATAAAGAGAATACGACGGTCGGTGCCAGGTGTGCCGGGTGTTTATAACAACAAATATAATCACGGGTGCGAATCCAGGCTAATTAAATGCGAAAACCTGTAACAATAATCGCGGAGCCGGCGGGCTTCGTACGGTCTTTCAGTGTCACACTTGTGCTGCTGTTGTTCAGCCATTGGCTGCATGCAGCACCCCCCGCAGGATTACCCCGCGTTATCCCTTCAAGTTACATCGTTGTATTCCATGATGATGTGGACACGGATGTGGCGGCCAATGAGCTTAAGGGCCGGTTCAATTTATCCGTGAGTTTTCGCTATCGCCATGCCTTGCGTGGCATGGCCGTGAAGATGCCGGAACAGCTTCTGGCCAAACTCGCGGCGGATCCCCGGGTTGCCTATATAGAACCGGATGTCATCGTCAGCATTAGTGCGCAAACCTTGCCAACGGGTGTTGATCGAATTAATGCTGACCTCGACCCGACAGCCAGTATCGATAACGTGGATGATCGTGTGGATGCCGATATTGCCATCCTGGATACCGGTATCGATCTCGATCACCCGGACCTGAATGTTTTCCAGGTTGCCTATTGCCAAGCTGCCAACCCTGCTGGTACACGCTTTGAGTGTGTGGAAGGTGATGCAAGGGCCGAGGACGGCAATAGTCATGGCACACACGTTTCAGGGACAGCAGCAGCGCTGGATAATAATTCCGGTGTAGTGGGTGTGGCACCTGGCGCCCGGTTATGGGCGGTCAAGGTGTTGGACGATAATGGTGAGGGACCTAGTTCCGTGGTTATCGCTGGTGTTGACTATGTGGCACAGCATGCTAATGAAATTGAAGTGGCCAACATGAGTTTGACAGGAGAAGGGGAAGTTACGTCACTGGATACAGCAATCAATAATGCCGTAAATGCAGGCGTTGTTTTTACCCTTGCGGCGGGCAATAAAAGCAAGGATGTTTCACTGTTTTTCCCGGCAGGCAACCCGAGCGCGATCACTGTCTCGGCACTGGAAGACTATGACGGCAAGCCCGGCGGGCTCTCGGGTAATGCACAGGATGATACCTTCGCCGGTTTCAGTAACTTTGGGGCGGGTGTCGACATCATGGCGCCGGGGAGAAATATTCGCTCTACGAAACCGGGTGGAGGCCTCAGTAATAAAAGTGGCACCAGCATGGCAGCCCCCCACGTTGCCGGAGCCGCCGCACTTTATCTAAGCCAGCATCCCGGGGCCAGTCCGGCGGCTGTCAAGGCAGCCTTGCTGGCTGCCGGTGACCCGGCACCCTGCGCGAACAGTGCCGACGGAACCTGCGCCGATGACGGCGATGACATCCAGGAACCCCTGTTGCTACTTGCCTATGATGATACGGATGATGATGGTATCCCGGACAACGTTGATACGGATGATGATGACGATGGGCTGCTGGATGTTGACGAACTGACAGCCGGGACCAATCCGTATCTGGCCGATACCGATGGTGATGGTTTCGATGATGGTATGGAAATGACCTATGGCAGTGATCCGTTGCTGAATACTGCTACGCCAGCCGACAATTACGTCAATAATGGTGATATCAACGCTGATGGTTCGATAGATGTGGTGGACGTGCTGCTGGCTACTCGCATGGTGCTGGGTGAGTTGATGCCCACAGACGAACAGTGGTGGATACGCGCGGATATGGTGCCGGACGGCCAGGTCAATAGCGGAGATCTTTTCAGGATTCAGCAGTTGGCACTGGGTCTGTAAGTGGCCAGTAATTGTATCGGTGATGTTTTGCAGGGGGCGGGTTTGCTCTCAATTTCATGAGACAACAGGGTTTTCGGGTATATAATCAGGCCTATGCGCAGATATTTGCACACTTCGCTGGCAACACGCATGCTGGCCGCTGTCATGGTGATATTTATGTCATCGGCCATGGCTGAGGAAAAACCGCCTGCTGCACTGGATTCCGGGCTGGTCAATCCCGGTTATGTCGAAAAACCGGACTGGTTTGCCAGTTCTTTTCTTGATATCCGCGAGGACCTTGCAGAGGCCGCACGTGCCGGCAAGCGTGTGTTGCTGTACTTCTACCAGGATGGCTGTCCTTACTGCAAGAAGCTGCTGGATACCAATTTCGCACTGCAGGAAACCGAGGCCAAAACACGCAAGCACTATGATGTGGTTGCCATCAATATGTGGGGGGACCGGGAAGTCACCGGTTTTGATGGCGAGGAGACCAGCGAAAAGGAATTTGCGAAGTCGCTACGCGTCATGTTTACGCCAACGCTGCTGTTCCTCAATGAGCAGGGAAAGGTCACGCTCAGGGTCAACGGTTATTACGCGCCGCACAAGTTCAATGCGGCGCTGGATTACGGTATCAGCCATAACGGCAGTGCCCCGACGTTCAGGGAATACCTTGCGGCGGCCTCACCCGCAGCAGCCAGTGGTATCCTGCATCATGATCCCGCTTACCTTGCAGCGGATAGCGCACTTGATGCACGGGGCGGCAAGCCGCTGCTGGTGCTGTTTGAACAAAAGGACTGTGCACCCTGTGACGAGTTGCATCTGGATATCCTGAGGCGGCCGGGGAGCAGGGAGCAACAGGAGCGGTTTGATGTCATCCTGCTGGACATGTGGTCGCAGGATCCGGTCAAGCGGCCGGACGGAAAGACGAGCAGTGTTGCGCAATGGGCCCGGGAGTTGAATGTGCAGTATGCCCCGTCGCTGGTCTTCTTTGACGCGCAGGGGGCGGAAGTCTTCAGGACGGAGGCGTACCTGAAATCGTTTCATATCCAGTCATCCATGGACTATGTGGCGTCAGGTGCCTACCTGAAGCAACCCAGCTTCCAGCGTTTTATTGCCGCACGTGCCGATGCCCTGGAGGCGCAGGGCGTGCATGTGGACATCATGGACTGAGCGCCGGCGTCACACCACGTTACAGCATTTCATCCAGGGTAAACTGCTGCCCGGTTATTCCCCGGCTTTCGGGGCCTGCAAGGTACAGGAAGGGCCGTGTGACCTCCACGGGAGTCCTGAGTGTGCTGCTGTCTTCCGCCGGGTAGGCGATGCGGCGCAGGGCGGTATGGACTGGCCCCGGATCGATGCTGTTGACCCGTATCGGGGTATTCGATTCGAGTTCTTGCGCAAGTGTTTGCATGAAGATTTCCATGCCGGCCTTGGCAACACCGTAGGCACCCCAGTAGGCCTTGCCTTTGCGTCCTGCCGTATCGGAAGTAAAGACGATGGTGGCATCCTTGCTGGCATTTAATAATCCCAGGCAGGCGATGGTCAGCAGGTACGGGGCATTGAGGTTGGACTGCAGGGTCTGAAACCAGAGTTCATTGTCGAAATTGGCAAAGGGTACCAGTGCGCCCAGCTGGGCCGCATTGTGTACCAGTCCGTCGAGGTGTCCGAACTCGTCCGCCAGTGTTGCCGCCAGTCGGGCATAATCGTCCGGCTCCGCCCCTTGCAGATCCAGCGGGTAGATGGCCGGTTCCGGATGACCTGCAGCGACGATCTCATCGTAGGTCTGTTCCAGTCCCGGCACATCGCGGTCCAGCAGGATGGTGGTTGCACCGTGTGCTGCCATGGCTTTCACCACGGCCTGTCCAATGCCGTTGGCGGCGCCGGTAACCAGAATGACCCGGTCCTGTAACAGGTTGGCAGGTGCAGTCCGGCTGTTGAGTGATGCTGGCATGTTATTCATGGGGGCGGATTATACCGGGGTTTACACCTGGCAGGTTGAATTCATGGCGGGCTGGAGCTGTAGCTGTCGATGCTATTCCGCTACCTCCTGAGCATCACTGCGTGTGCCATTCTGCACGCTGGCAGGCCTGACAGTGTGCTTCACCGGTGTTAACCCCGGTGGTTCCTTCATAGCCGTAACGCCGAGTTCCGTAAATTTTCTTGCGCCAGGCAGAATGCGTGAATCATAGGAACCAATGGCCTTGTTAAAGGCGTCAACGCTGTTGTCGAGGCTGCGACCCAGTCTCGACAGGTGCTTTGCAAAGGTAGCCAGGCGTCCGTACAGGTCCTGCCCGACCTCGCGAATCACTTCTGCGTTTTCTGCCAGGGTCTCCTGCCGCCAGCCATAGGCGACGGCGCGTAGCAGGGCGACGAAACTGGTTGGTGTGGCGAGGATGACGTTTTGTGACAGGGCATCTTCAATCAAGGTATGGTCGAGGTCCAGTGCCGCGCTGAGAAACTGGTCACCGGGGATGAACAGGACGACAAAATCGGGGCTGTGCCGGAACTGCTGCCAGTAGGCCTTGCCGGAAAGCTCCCTGATACGGGCGCGCACATTGCGTGCATGCTGTTCGAGGTGCTGTTTGCGCTTGCCGTCGTCGACACACTCCACGGCCGTAAGGTAGGCATCCAGCGGCGTTTTTGCATCGACGATTATCGCGCGCTTGCCCGGCATGCGTACCACCATATCGGGGCGCTGTTGTCCGTGGTCCGTCTGTACGGATTCCTGTTCCATGAAGTCACAGTGTTCGACCATGCCGGCGAGCTCGGCAAGTCGCTTCAGGGTTAGCTCACCCCATTGCCCGCGTACTTCCGGTCTGCGCAGGGCCTGTACAAGGTTGCGCGTCTCGGTCTGCAGCAGGCGGTGTGACTCGGCCATGGTCTCAAGATGCTTCGACAATGCCCCGTGCGCATGCTGGCGGTCATGCTCCATGCGCTGTACCTGCTTCTCCGTTTTCTCAAGTGCCTCGCGAATCGGCTTGACCAGGTTCTCCACTGCCTGCTCGCGCTTTTCGAGTTCGCCTTCGGCCTTGATGTGAAACTGTCCGAGGCTCTCTCTGGCGAGCCGGAGGAATTGTTCATTATTGTTATTGAGCGCCCTGGTCGCCATGACATCGAAGGTGCGCCTCAGTTGCAGGCTTAACTGATCGAATGCGGCCTGTTTCTCTGCTGCACGCAGGTGCTCGTGGTCCAGTTCGGATTCAAGCTGGATGCAGCGATTGCGCAGGCGGTCGAATTTTCCGATCAGCAGGAGGTAGGTTGCCAGTGCGCCTGTAATTACCGCGAGCAGCAGTGCCGGGATAAAGAGGATAAACATGTCAGCAGGCATGCGCAGGATCACCGGATGCTATGGCCATGTATTTATCTGCCGTCCAGCCAGGCAAGCAGTTCATGCGGGTGTGCAATCATGCTGCTTGCGTTCCAGGTGTGCGGTTCGTCTGCTTCCTGCAGGTAGCCAAACAGCGCCACGAGTGTCTGCATGCCGGCATTGTTGCCGGCCTCTATATCACGCTGTGCATCGCCTATATATATACATTGATCCGGCCGGCTGTTGGCGAGCTTGCTGGCATGCAGCATGGGGGCCGGGTGGGGTTTGCGCTCGTTCAGGGTGTCGCCGCTGACAACGC
>Ga0316194_10000157_pt1 | contig 37686 bp, 30 predicted proteins | sample CroRivsedime1_MG_FD_204936 | JGI IMG/M metagenome (GOLD analysis project Ga0316194, IMG submission 204936) | Coastal sediment microbial communities from Maine, United States - Cross River sediment 1 | ecosystem: Environmental > Aquatic > Marine > Coastal > Sediment | place: USA: Maine...
CGGACCACCGGCACAGAAGGTGCATTTGTCCATCTTGCCGCGCGAGCCAAAGGCTTCCATCTTGGGAAACTGCGGCGCGCCAAACGGGCAGGCGTAAAAACAGTAACCGCAGCCGATACAGATATCCTTGTCGTGCAGCACCACACCGTCATCGGTAAAGTAGAAACAATCCACCGGGCACACCGCCTCACAGGGCGCGTCCGAGCAGTGCATGCAGGCAACCGACATGGAACGCTCGCCGGGCGAACCGTCATTGATGGTCACTACCCGGCGGCGGTTAACACCCCAGGGGACCTCGTTTTCATTTTTACAGGCTGTCACACAGGCGTTGCACTCAATACAGCGTTCCGCATCACAGAGAAATTTCATTCGGGCCATGATTCAGTCTCCTCTCAAGCGGGTGTGATGCGGCACAGGGAACACTTGGTTTCCTGCATCTGGGTAACGGAGTCATAGCCGTAGGTAAATGCCGTGTTGCAGGCCTCACCGAGCACGTAGGGGTCGCTGCCCTTGGGGTATTTGTCCCTCAGGTCCCTGCCCTCGAAATGTCCTGCAAAGTGGAACGGCATCCACACCACACCTGGCGCAACACCCTCCTGCGTAACTTTTGCCATGATCCTGATACGGCTTCCTTCCGGTGATTCCAGCCATATCTGCTCGCCATCCCTGATGTTGTGGTTATTGGCGTCAACGATATTGATTTCGGCAAACATGTGTTGCTGCAACTCGGCCAGCCAGGGGTTGGAGCGGGTTTCGTCACCGCCGCCTTCGTATTCCACCAGCCGGCCACTGGTCATGATGAGCGGGTAATCACCGGTGTAGTCCTTCGCCTGGATCGATTCATAGCGCGTCGGCAAGCGATAGAAATTCTTGCGATCCTCGTAGGTCGGGTACTTCTCGACCAGGTCGCGCCGCGAGGTGTAGAGCGGTTCGCGGTGTATGGGCACCTGGTCGGGGAAGGTCCAGACCACGGCGCGTGCCTTGGCGTTGCCGAACGGCGCACAGCCGTGCTTGATGGCAACGCGCTGAATACCACCGGAGAGATCGGTTTTCCAGTTCTTGCCTTCGGCAAGCTGCTGCTCAGCGGCGCTCAGGTCATCCCACCAGCCCAGCTTTTTGAGGATATCGTCAGTAAACTCCGGGTATCCGTCCTTGATCTCGGCACCCTTGCTCCAGGAACCCTCGGCCAGCAGGTTGACGCCATCGTGTTCCACACCGAAGCGCGCCCTGAAATTCAGGCCACCGCGTGCCACCTCCTTGCTGGTGTCATACAGGTTGGGACTGCCCGGATGACGCATCTCTGCCGTTCCCCAGCAGGGCCACGGCATGCCGTAATAGTCACCGTTGGCAGGTCCACCCTTGGCCTCGAGCGAGGTATAGTCAAAGGTGTGCCAGTTCTGCTGATGTTCCTTGAGGCGCTCCGGGCTCTGCCCGGTATAGCCGATGGTCCACATACCCTTGTTGAATTCGCGCGTGATGTCCTCAATGAGCGGCTCGTCATTGCTGACCTGGATATTCTTGCAGAGCTCGTCAGCAAACCCCAGCTTGCTGGCCAGCTTGTACATGATGGTGTGGTCAGGCAGCGACTCGAACAGCGGATCAATCACCTTGTCGCGCCATTGCAGGGAACGATTGGATGCCGTGACCGACCCGTAAGTCTCGAACTGGGTGGCTGCCGGTAACAGGTAGACGCCATCCTTGCGGTCCTGCATCACTGCGCTGGCGGTTGGATAGGGATCGATGACGACCATCAGGTCCAGTTTCTCCATCGCTTCCTTCATTTCCCTGCCGCGCGTCTGGCTGTTGGGTGCATGTCCCCAGAACACCATGGCCCTGAGATTGTCTCGCTGCGCGATGTTTTTCTTGTCTTCCAGTACACCGTCGATCCAGCGTGACACCGGGATGCCCTTCTCGGTCATCGAGTTCACCACTGTATCGGACGGAGTCTCTTCACCGAAGAATTCGCCCGGACGTTCTTCCTTGTCGAAGCGCCCGGCAAGCCAGTCGTAATCGACATCCCATACCGCTGCCCAGTGTTTCCACGCCCCTTCCGAAAGGCCATAGTAGCCGGGCAGGGTATGACTCAGCACGCCGAAATCGGTGGCGCCCTGCACATTGTCGTGGCCACGGAAGATGTTGGTGCCGCCACCCGCCACGCCCATGTTGCCAAGCGCCAGCTGGAAGATGCAGTAGGCGCGGGTATTGTTGTTACCGATCGTGTGCTGGGTGCCGCCCATGCACCAGATGAAGGTACCCGGACGATGCTCGGCCATGGTCTGGGCGGCGCGCTTGATGGTTTCTTCCGGCACACCGGAGACGCGTTCCACTTCATCCGGCGTCCATTTCGCGACCTCGGCACGCACCTCATCCATGCCATAGACCCGCTGCTTGATGAATTCCTGGTCTTCCCAGCCGTTTTCGAAAATATGCCAGAGCATACCCCAGATAACAGGTACATCCGTCCCCGGCCGCAGGCGGATATATTGATCGGCATGCGCAGCCGTACGTGTAAAACGGGGATCTATGACAATCAGTGGCGCATTGTTGCGTTCCGTAGCCCGAAAAATGTGCTGCAGAGACACCGGGTGCGCCTCCGCGGGATTCCCGCCAATAATCAGGATCGCCTGGCTGTTGTGGATATCGTTGTAGGAGTTGGTCATGGCACCATAACCCCAGGTGTTGGCGACACCGGCGACCGTAGTGGAATGACAGATGCGTGCCTGGTGGTCCATGTTGTTGGTCCCCCAGAAGGCGGCGAACTTGCTGAACAGGTAGGCCTGTTCATTGCTGTACTTGGCAGAACCCAGCCAGTAAACAGAGTCCGGACCGGACTGCTGACGAATCGCCAGCATCTGGTCACCGATCTCGTTGATAGCCTGTTCCCAGGGCACCCGGGTCCACTTGCCATTCACCAGCTTGGTCGGGTATTTCAGCCGGCGCTCGCCATGACCATGCTCGCGTACCGCGGCGCCCTTGGCACAGTGTGCACCCCTGTTGAAGGGATGATCGAATGCAGGCTCCTGGCCGGTCCACACACCGTTCTCGACTTCTGCGTAAATGCCGCAGCCGACCGAGCAGTGGGTGCAAATGCTGCGTATCCGGGCAGGGTTGCCTTCGTCTGTCGGCGGTCGATCGGTCGCTGCAGCCTTTTTCATCATCGACATGGAGAGCGTGCCGGCAGCAGCAATACCGCCAGCAGTAATACCGGAACGCTTCAGAAAGGTACGACGATCGACGGCGCCACCGAGGACTGCGGCTCGTAGGGTTGATGCATCTGTATCCTGCTTCTTGACCAGCTTCATATCCAGCCTCCGGAAATCTTCAACATAATTACAGCACTGTTATTGCCTGATGGCTGCCCGGGCAGCGCAGCAGCAGAGACAACGGGTCAGGACCTGAGGGCCCGGTAATAGTCCCTGATGTGTTGGGTTTCGTGATAACCCTGTGATGCAGATTTTTCCTGCGCATCGGGGGGGAGTTGTGCTGGCGTGGCCTCGTCAACCAGGGTGGTTGCCGACACGGCGGTCAATGCGGCAGCGCCTCCGGCGACAGCGGCACTCTTGAGAAACAACCTGCGGTCTGCGGTAAAACGTGTCTTATCGTTTTTCATGACGTCCTCCTAATGGTGAACTGACGCTGGCAGTCGCACCGGCATGAATTCTAAAACGCTTACGCCTGCATTGAAAGATACTGCGATTCGATCTCCAGAAATTGTTGACCCAGTTGCGCGACGGCCCGGTAAAAATCAGCGGACTCTGCAGCACGCAGATCCGCGAAGAACTCACCCATCCAGTTCGCGATGTAGGCCTTGAAAAATTCTGACTGCTCTTCCAATGATAGCCCAGATTCTGAAATTATCATCCCCATGGTTTCGCACAGGGCCGCAACGTGGTCTTCCGGCTCTGAAATCCCCTCCTGCAACTCAAGACCGAGCCGCTGCAGTTCATTTCTCAGCGCGGCCAGCACCTTTTCCATAAGAAACCCGTGAATATAAAACGACGCATAGGGCACCAGCTCACCTCGCCCCAATCCTATGAATAAATTGAAATATTCTTCAGCCAACCGCTCGGTGTCCGCCTCCCTGGCAGCCGCCTGCAGGGACTGCCAAATCGGCGTCATCGGGGCCGCATCCGGCTCCCCGGCATCGATATCCAGCAGCATTTCCAGCATGGCGGCATCCGGCGGACCGGCCAGCAGCGTGCCCAGCAACACGTAAATTTCAGCCCGTGCCGCATCGCCCGCTTCAACCCCGGACCCGATTGACAACGTGACCTGACCGGTCATGCGGACCCTCCTGTGGAGGTCGGCCCGCTGCTATTCAGCGTGCTCCTCTCATCCCCGTAAATATCCTGGACCCGGCAGTCCTCACACATGCTGATGCGCTCCAGCGCAGCGCCCTGGAACATGGCATGACCCCGCATTTTTTTTGCAATACGCTCTATCACGCTACGGGTTGCAAACGGTTTACCGCAGCGGATACAGGCAAACGGTTCTTCCTCATGCAGCAACCTGCGGCTGTTGCGCACCTGAAAGTCGTAGAGATAGCGCGGTGTGATTGCAATCGCATCTTCCGGGCAGGTCCTGCAACACAGGCCGCACTGCACACAATTGGCCTCGATAAAATACAACTGTGGCGTGTCATCGCCGGCAGACAATGCGCTTGCCGGGCACTGGGACACACAGGCCATGCACAGGGTACAACGCGCCTGGTCCAGCAGCACTTCACCAAAAGGCGCACCGGTTGGCAGTGACACCAGCGGGCGCTGCGCCGGTGCCGTGTCAAACAGGTGCTCTACAGCCAGCCGAATAACCGTGCGTTTTTCATCGAGCCCGGCAAATCCGGCCGGCGCGCTGTTGTCCAGTAGCGACAAACCATGAATTGCATCGATGAGAGCGGTACCCCGGTGATCGGTATACAACAGTACTTCCGGGGAATATCCCATGCCCGCCAGCAATGCACGTGCCGTCCCCAGCTGTGCCTGGATCTCGGCCACCACCGCTTGCGGCGAGCAGGTCGTCCCCAGCAGGACCACGGCACGCGCACCATAGGCCAGTGAAGACAGCCACGTATCCATCCCCACACTACCGATCTCCTCCACCTCAACAGGCAGGATATGCCCGGGTAATTGTGGCGCCAGCGCTGCAACCACGTCACCACCTGCCTCGCGGTCATGGAACAGCAGCACGGCATCGGTGCCACCATGGTCCCGATAGACTTTCAACAGCGCGCGTAACCGGTTCAGGCTGTCACTCAACCGTGGATAGCTGTAGGTGATTGCACCGGTTGGACAGGCGGTTGCACAACTGCCCGCACCCTGGCACAGCCCCGGATTGACCTCGATAATGTCGCCCTGTGAAATAATTGCGTTCGTCGGGCAGGCATCCAGGCAACGGGTACAGGCCGTCATGCCGCTGCGGCCGTGCGCGCAGATACTGGCCTGGTAGCTAAAATACTGCGGTTTTTCAAACTCACCGACCAGTCCCGGGATCTCGTCCAGCGCCAGCTGCAGGGCAGCCTCATCGGCTCCGGGCGCGAAATAACCGGGCGGCAGCAGTTGACTGTTGATACCGGCAGGTGTCATCAGGTCCAGCACCAGGTCGAATACCTGTCGGCCATCCGTGACCTCGTGAATAACAGCCTTACTGTCAGGGCTCTCAAGTACCAGCTGAAAGGTACCCAGGTAACCAACGAGACTCGCTACCGTCGCAGTTATCACCGTGATGCCGTCCAGAACGCGCCTTTCCATGGCAACAGAGCCGGCGTCAGGCACGGCAATGACAACCGTACAGCTGATATTTTCCAGCCGCCTGCAGCGTTCTGCGGCGGCCAGTGCACGCGCCTCGTCACCCAGTATCAGCAGGGACCCGGCAGATAGATACGGAACAATGCCAACAGGCGCCGTGTCGGCAACGGCAACGGCAAGCGCCGCAGCGCGCGCCTGACCGTTGGGAGTATGTGTACCCGGATTCAGCAAAACCGCTTGTTCGTCATCATTGCCGCCCCGCAAAATCAAGGCCATGACCGGAGGATGCGCTTTCCCCATCCTGCGACCGGGATGATTCATCAGCGCTGCCTTCATCCAGTTCTGCTGTTAAATTTGCATCTGCAGACTCGACGGATGCTTCTGTTTCAGCAACAGGTACCGCCTCTCGCGCAACCTCTGCCTCCAGCTCCCGCTTTAACACACGCTTCATTTCCTGTGTCACCACGGTACCCAGACCTGCAAACTGCGTGTAATCCTCATCATAATCATTCAGGCCGTCGGTCACATTAAAGGCGGGCAGGTGAAACAGCTTGCGCAAGGCCTGCGTGCGCAGCTGCTCGCTCACCCCGGGTGACATGAATAGCGAAAAATCGCTGTCACTGTCGAGCGAAGCAAGCGGCGGCATATCGGCATCTGTCAGTTCCTGCCGTAAATCACCGGCGATAGCCGGCGCGGCATCCCGGGGTGATTTGCCGGTTGCAGTCGCTGCCGGCCGGGGGGCAGCCAGCGTCTCATCCTTGCGGTCAGCCTGCTTGCGCCGTGACCAGCGGCTGAGAAAGTTTTCTTCACCGCCGGCGGCGCCCGGCTGGTCGCGGGCACCGTTATCCCTGGTGTCGTCCACGGTCGGCCTCCTTCCAGTTATCCCGCTTGCGTTTCTGCTTCTTCTCGGGCGCATAGTTTTCCAGCACATACTGTTCCAGGCGTCGATACAGCTCTGCCGGCATGGCTGCACGCTCAACCCGCACGTCGGTCTCCATATAGGACGTGGCCTCGTCGTAACTCAGGGTAACAATGGAGGGTTGCAGTGGCTCCCCCGGCTCCTCGTTGCAAATAACAAAGACACCGGGATTGTCACTCATCAGGTTATGGTAATAGCTTTCTGCCTCGTCCTTGTGCAACTCGATATGCAGGCCACTCCACAGGTATTGCTGTCCCGTATCACCGGCGTGGACCCGCTTGCTGTGAATGCCGCCGTCACCGGGCGTCATCCCGGTGACCACCCCCGTAACAAGCCAGCGTCCATCCACCCAGCGATTATCGTGTATTGTCTGGAACGCCACCATCACGGCAACGGGGTATCGCTGAGGCACGGTCGCGGCTGGAGAATCCTGCATCATGGTTCCTGTCGGTCTGCCCGGTGGTCTTCACCGGTGAATACCCATAGTATAGACATGCAGGGCACAGGTACAACGGAAGCAGACATGTCGAACACAAAAACAGGGTACCGGCCGGAGATCTCTCATGCGGGACTGTCGCCAACACACCCGGTCACGGCGGTCGATGAATACAATGCAAGCCGCCAGGTCGAGGTCCCTGGCGAATCACCCCTTACCCTGTATGTGGATGCACGCGAAATCGTTACCCTCATGACCATTGGCGCACATCCGGAAGCCCTGGCGCTCGGTTATCTGCGTAACCAGCGTTTTGTCGATCGCCTTGAACAAATAAAGTCCGTCATCGTCGACCACCATACCGAGTCCGTACAGGTCACGACCCGTGATGGTATAGAAGGCTGGGATGAAAAGCTGAAAAAACGCACCGTGACCACCGGCTGCGGACAGGGTACGGTGTTCAGTTGTACGCTGGACAGCCTGTACACCATCAGGCTACCCGATATCCGTGTGCGTCAGTCCATGATCTATAAACTGCTCGACAACATTTCCGACTGCAATACCATCTACCGACGCTCCGGCGCAGTTCACGGCTGCGCCCTGTGCGCCGGCAGCGACAGCCTGATCTACACCGAGGATGTCGGCCGTCACAATGCCGCCGACGCGATTTCCGGGTATATGTGGCTGGATGACATTAGCGGGACCGACAAGATTTTCTATACCACCGGTCGCCTGACCTCGGAGATCGTGATGAAAACCGCACACATGGGTATTGCCGTATTGCTGTCACGCTCCGGTGTCACCCACATGGGGCTGGAACTGGCGCAGGAACTCGGTATGACCATGATCGCCCGCGCCCGCGGCAAGCATTTTCTGGTCTACAATGGCGCCGAAAACATCATCTTCGACGCACAGCCCGCAGCACGCGCGGCGCCTGCTGCACGCAGGTAACAGCCCGGCTACTCGTCCAGTGCAATCGTGCCTTCCACCATGTGTACCAGCCCGATCGCCGGCATCTCCAGCTTCATGGTCACACCAAGCGGCTCACCGCCGGACAGCTTGCCGCTCCCGGATGCAGCCTGCAGCGCCTTCTCGATTTCCCGCTGCGAAGTAACGCCCACTTTTTTCAGGAATTTTCTGATTTCCATGTTTAGCTTGTCTTCATTCATGATCGGTCTCCTTGCGACTGACTGCCTGTGGCATGATGCTTCACCCAATGCCGGCAGCAACAATAGCACTTTAGGCTTATGACAACAGCAATACCCGTAGACGATATCACGGCCGTCATCCTCGCCGGCGGCAAGGCGCGCCGCATGGACGGAGCAGACAAGGGCCTGATAACCCTGCATGGCAGGACCATGGTCGACTACATTATTACCGCACTGCGGCCCCAGGCTGGCGATATTATGATTAACGCCAACCGCAACCCGGAACAGTACGGCGCCTATGGCCTGCCGGTCATTGCTGACATGCTGGGTGATTATTTCGGACCACTGGTCGGCATGGCCACCGGCATGCACACCACGGACAAGCCGTATATCGTGACAGTCCCGTGCGATTCCCCCTTTATCCCTGACACGCTGGTGGAAACCCTGTACCGCGCCCTGGATGAAGACCGGGCCGACATCAGCGTGGCACATGACGGCGCACGGATGCAGCCGGTGTTTGCGCTGTTGCGTTGCGAACTGCTCCCCGGCCTGCTGTCCTATCTGGACGGGGGCGGCCGCAAAATAGACAGCTGGTACCGTCAGCACACCCTTGCGCTCGCCGATTTCTCGGGTTCGCCGGATACCTTCCTGAACCTGAATACCCCGGAAGACCGGCTGACACTGGAAAACAGGATTTCCGGCTGACAAAGGTACAGGGGCAGGAACTTGAGCTACACTAGGTAACCATGCACACTCGTCTGATCGATCCGTTTGGCCGTACTGTCGAATACATCCGGCTGTCGGTAACCGATCGCTGCGATCTGCGTTGCTTTTACTGCCTGCCAGGTGACTATCGCGACTTCAGTGAACCGGAAGAGTGGCTCACCTTCGATGAAATTGAACGCGTCATTCGTGCCTATGCCGCGCTGGGTGTACAACGCGTCCGGGTCACCGGCGGCGAACCGCTGGTGCGCAAGGACCTGCCGGCACTGGTGACACGGCTCTCCGCGATTCCGGGTATTGACGATCTCTCCCTCAGTACCAACGCTGTCAGCCTGTCACGCCAGGCAGTCGCATTAAAGTCGGCCGGTATCAGCCGCATCAATGTCAGTCTTGATTCCCTGCGCGCCGCTCGTTTCAAGGACATCACCAAAGGCAACCTTGACAAGGTCGTTAACGGCCTGATGGCCGCAAAGCAGGCAGGGTTTTACCCGATCAAGATCAATATGGTCATCATGAAGGGTGTCAATGATGACGAAGTCGAGGACATGATCGAGTTTTGTATCGAGCATGACTTTACGCTGCGCTTTATTGAAACCATGCCGGTGGGCGATACCGGCCGGGACGCAACATCGTATTACCTCAGTTTGCAGGACGTAAAAAACAGACTGGCGAAACGCTACGAGTTGCTCCCGGGCGTCATGCCGGGCGGCGGACCGGCACGCTATGTTCAGGTGGCCGGCACTGACCTGCGCATTGGTTTTATCACACCCATCTCGCAACACTTCTGTGAAACCTGTAACCGCGCCCGGCTGGCTGTCGACGGCACCCTCTACCTGTGTCTGGGACAGGAGCACAAGTTTGAATTCCGCCCGCTGTTGCGCGCCGGGATCAGCGACAGTGAATTACAGGATGCGGCCCGCGCAGCCATTGCGCTGAAACCGGAACGCCATGAGTTTCTCGAAAAACCGCAACAGGTCGTGCGCTTCATGGCCAAAACCGGCGGTTAGCCAGTCAACAGTACAGATGATCCAGCTACGTTACTTCGCCAGCCTGCGTGAATCACTGGGAATCGGTGCGGAACAAATCGAACTACCCGACGGTGTCCATGACCTTGCCGGCCTGACCCGCTGGCTGGCGGAACGCGGTGAGCCCTGGGCAAACGCCCTCGCTGACAAGCGCCTGCACATCGCCATTAATCAGGAAATCGTCAAAGCGGATGCCGGCGTCACGGACGGTGATGAAATCGCCTGGTTCCCCCCGGTCACTGGAGGCTAGTCAGATGATTCGCGTGCAGACAGAAGATTTTGACCCGGGCCGCGAACTCGAGCAACTGCGGTACCGCAACAAGGGACAGGCCGGTGCCATGGTCAGTTTTACCGGGCTGGTACGCGACCTGAATGCAGGTGACACGGTTACCCAAATGACGCTGGAACATTACCCCGGCATGACCGAGAAGGCACTGGCCAGGATCGAGCTGGAGGCCAACGACCGCTGGGAGTTAACGGCCTCGATCATCGTTCACCGGGTAGGCCCGCTGCATCCGGATGACAATATCGTTTTTGTCGCCGCGGCCAGCCGGCATCGCCAGCAGGCATTCCGTGCCTGCGAGTTCATGATTGATGCCTTGAAGAGCCGTGCACCCTTCTGGAAGAAAGAGACACTGCCTGACCGCACACGCTGGGTCGAGCCTGAATCCAGCTGAAAAACGCAGTGCGGCTGTAATCCGCTCCTGCAGATGCATGGTTTTACGCAGGAACGGATCGCAGCCGCGAATAACTGTCTTGCAGATTTAAACTGGCGCCACCCGGCCTGTTGCTATTTTGAACCGCCGCATTTGCCATCGCCGCATTTACCGCCTTCCATGAAACCCTTCATATTAGTCATATGGGCCGCGCGCTCGGCCGGGTCGATCACGCCGTCGTCATTCTCATCGATCTTGTCAAACATGACCTCGTGCCCCTGCATGAATTCGTCCCTGGTGACATTACCATCACCGTCTGCATCCATGCGACCCATGCCGCACTTGCCCTCACCGCCTGCGGCTTTGGCAGCGCCGCACTTGCCTGCGCCGCACTTGCCCTCTGCCAGCATCATGTAGCCGCCGCCGGCAGGTGTAATACTGAATGGATTTTCAGCTGCATTGGTGACAGGGGTGTTTGCCAGGGAAACCGTAAATACGGCAGCAAGCGCAATGGTTAATGGTTTGTTAACTGATTTTTTTGACATGTTGATTCTCCTCCCGCGTGGATTGACAGACCTAGCGGCGCCTGGAATGCGCCACATGGATGGCGCGATTATCAACTGCAAGTGCCGCCTCATGCAATGCCTCTGAGAGCGTGGGATGCGTGAAAACAGTGCGCGCGATATCTTCGCTGCTGGCATCGAACTCCAGCGCCATCACCGCCTGGCCAATCAACTCGGAGGCGTGCGCACCGAGGATATGCACCCCCAGCACACGGTCGGTCACCGCGTCACTCAGTACCTTCACCATACCCGCAGTTGCCTGCATGGCACGCGCCCGGCCGCTGGCCGCAAACGGGAACACTCCCGTTCGATAGTCCACCCCGGCCTGTTTAAGGGCTTCCTCGGTCCTGCCGACCCACGCAATCTCCGGTTGTGTATAGACGACAGATGCAATCGCCTCGTAATTGACCTCGCTGAGCTGACCGGCGATGCGCTCGGCGACCGCGACACCCTCTTCAGAACCCTTGTGCGCCAGCATCGGCCCGCGTACGACATCACCAATGGCATACACGCCCGGTGTACTGGTACAGCATTCCTCATCTACATGGATGAAACCTTGCTCATCGAGCAGCAATTCCGTTTCCGCCGCCGCCAGCCCGTCGGTACAGGGACGACGGCCAACCGCCACAATCAGGCGGTCCACGATCAGCGACTGCCCGGCCCCGGAATTCTCGTAATCCACGTGTACACCGTCTGCTTCCACACGCGTGGATTTCACACAGGCACCCAGCTGGATATCAAGCCCCTGCTTCTGGAACAGGCGCAGTGCTGATTGCGTTATCTGCCTGTCTGCCATGGCCAGGAACTCATCCTGCGCCTCCAGCAAGGTCACCTCCGCCCCCAGCCTGCGCCAGACACTGCCCAACTCCAGGCCAATCACACCCGCACCGATGATACCCAGCCGCTGCGGCACCTCGATCCAGTTCAATGCACCCGTAGAATCCACCACCACGTCGTTATGCAGCGGCGCCACTGCCAGTTGTACGGGCATCGAACCAGGAGCGAGGATTACATGAGTGGCTGCAATGGTTTGCCGACTGCCATCATGTGCCGTGACCCGGACCTCCCGGTCAGGCAACAATTGCCCGCGCCCCGGTAACCACTCGATCCCGTTTGCCCCGAACAACCCGGCAATACCGCGGGTGAGATCATGGACGACCCGCTCCTTGCTGTTGATCATGGCCGCCACATCCAGTGCGACACCCGTGACCGAAATACCGTGCCCGTTCATGTCCTGCTGCAGTTGCTGGTACAGTGCAGAGCTTTCCAGCAATGCCTTGGAAGGAATACAGCCCGCATTCAGGCAGGTGCCGCCGAGGACCGGCTGGCCGTCCCTGTCAAGCCACTCGTCGACACAGGCAACCTTCATGCCCAGCTGTGCACAGCGAATCGCCGCGACATAACCGGCAGGTCCGGCACCGATAACGATAACATCATAGTTATTCATGGTTATTTACACGCGTGCATTGACATCACAAATCCAGCAGCATGCTGGCGGGATCTTCCAGCAGGTCCATGATTGTCCTGAGAAAGGTGACCGCACTCTTGCCATCCACAATACGGTGATCATAGGTCAGCGCCAGGTACATAATCGGCCGGATCACGATGACACCGTTCTCGACCACGGGACGGTCCTGGATCTTGTGCATGCCGAGAATCGCACTTTGTGGCGGGTTCAGGATCGGTGTTGAAAGCATGGATCCGAAGACCCCGCCGTTGGTAATCGAAAAGGTACCGCCGGTAATATCGTCCATTGACAACTTTCCTTCCCGGCCCTTGTTGGCAAACTCCAGAATGTCCGTCTCGATTTCGGCAAGACTCATGTACTCGGCATTGCGCAGAATCGGCACAACCAGCCCCCGCTCGGTACTGATGGCGACACCGATATCACAGAAGCCGTGATACACGATATCATCACCGTCAATGGAGGCATTGATATCCGGATGCCGCTTCAGCGCCTCGGCGGCCGCGCGCACAAAGAAAGACATGAAACCCAGTCGGACGCCATGGTTCCTCTCAAAGGAGTCACCGTGTTTCTCACGCAGCGCCTTGATCGGCGCCATGTTGACCTCATTGAACGTGGTCAGCATGGCCGTGCCCCGGGTCGCCTGCAGCAGGCGCTCGGCAACCCGTGCCCGCAAGCGTGACATGGGAACGCGCTTCTGTGGACGATCCTCCTCGATCTCCGGCAGGCCGGGCGTCAAGCGCAGCGCCGGTGCAGCATCCATGGTAGTGGCAGGCTGTTTCCCGGTGTTGGCTGCCGTCTGGTGACGGTCGAGATATGACAATATATCACCCTTGGTAATCCGGCCCTGTTTCCCGGTCGCCTTGACCTGTGTGGCGTCAAGGCTGTTTGCTGCGATCAGCCTGCGTGCCGCCGGACCCGGACCCGGAGGTACGTCAACCGGCCGGCTGTCTTCTCCGGCAACCGTCGCGTCTGCCGGTACTGCAGCCTTGCCAATGCCGTTTACGTTGATAACACCAATAACCTGGTCTGAAATGACCGTGTCACCATCTGCAAACAGGATCTTCTCGAGCACGCCGTCTGCAGGTGCCGGCACCTCCAGTACCACCTTGTCCGTTTCGATATCAACCAGTGCGTCATCGCGTTTGATCGTGTCGCCCGCCTGCTTGTGCCAGCAGACCACGACGCCGTCACTGACAGATTCAGGTAATGCCGGTACTCTTACTTCAGTCGTCATCGTGCCCTGCCCCCGTCACTGATTCTTCAAGGGCCACTATTTCTCCAGCCCCAGCGCACAGCTAACCAGCGACTTCTGCTGCGCCACATGCACGCGCGCATAACCGACAGCGGGCGCTGACAATGCCTCGCGGCCAGTATAGACAAGTTTGTTTTCGTCACCAATGATCTCTTCGAACTTGTGTCGTGTCGCATACCAGGCCCCCTGGTTCTGGGGCTCCTCCTGGCACCAGACATACTCCCTGGCAGCCGGGTAACGGGCCAGCTCCTGCCGCAACAGGCGCCATGGAAAAGGATAGAGCTGCTCAATCCGTAGCAGCGCGACATGCTCCATGTTTTCAGACTGCCGGCGCTCGTCCAAATCGTAGTACACCCGGCCACTGCACAACACCAGGCGGGTTACCTGTGACAGATCGGCCTGTTCCTGTTCACCGATAACCGGTTGAAAGCTCCCCTGTGAGAGTTCATCCAGACTGGACACCGCATCCTTGTGACGCAGCAGGCTCTTTGGCGCCATCACAATCAGTGGCTTGCGCAACGGTCTGATCATCTGGCGACGGAGCATGTGAAACATCTGTGCAGGCGTCGTCGGATTGCATACCTGGATATTGTGGTCAACACACAGCTGCAGGAAACGCTCAAGACGTGCGGAAGAATGTTCCGGACCCTGACCTTCATAGCCGTGCGGCAACAACAGCGTCAGCCCGCTCAGGCGCCCCCATTTTGCCTCACCGGATGTTATAAACTGATCAACAACCACCTGGGCAACATTTGCGAAGTCCCCGTATTGCGCTTCCCAGACAGTCAGCGTTGCCGGTTCGGTGGTGGCATAACCATATTCATACGCAAGCACTGCCTCTTCAGACAGCAGGGAATTGAACACTTCAAACCGGGGTTGATCATCAACAATGTGCTGCAACGGTGTGTAGCTTTCACCATCAACCTGGTTGTACAACACTGCATGCCGATGAAAAAAGGTACCGCGCTCACTGTCCTGCCCTGAAATGCGTATGGCAAAACCATCATGCAGCAGGCTGGCATGAGCCAGTGACTCGGCAAAGCCCCAGTCCACCGGGAGCGCACCGGCTGCCATCTTGCGCCGGTTATCCATCAACTTTGCCACCCGCGGGTGCATTTCAAATCCAGCGGGCAGCTGCTGCAGGCGCCCGGCCAGAGTCACCAGCGTTGCCAGACTTACAGTGGTGTCACAGGCCTGATGCCAGACATGGCCCACGTAGGACTTCCAGTTAACGGCAACACCCGGATCAACAGGCTGGCCCAGCAACACCCCGGTGTTCACGCTGTGACCGGCATCCAGCTGGTCACGGTAACTCCTTGCCAGCTGTCCAGCCGTGTCCGGCGCAATAATATCGGCTGCCTCAAGGCGTTGCGCATACCGTGCAAGCGTACTTGGCAGGGAGCGGATGTCCTGATACATCAGGGGCTGTGTTGCAGCCGGTTCATCCGCCTCATTGTGTCCGTGGCGGCGGTAGCATACCAGGTCAATAACGACATCTTTGCCGAACTGCAGGCGATAATCCAGCGCCAGCCGGGTAATAAACAGTACCGCCTCCGGATCATCGCCGTTAACATGAAATATTGGCGCATCAACCATCTTGGCCACATCAGTGCAGTACAGCGTGGAGCGTGAATCCTTTACATGGCTGGTTGTAAAGCCGATCTGGTTATTGACAACAATGTGCACCGTGCCGCCTGTCGAATAACCACGCAGGCCGGACATGTTAAACGTTTCCATTACGACACCCTGACCGGCGAAAGCCGAATCACCATGTATCACCACCGGCAGTATCTTGCTGCCATGCAGGTCGTCATAGCGTTGCTGGCGCGCACGCACCGCCCCGTGAACAACCGGCGAGACAATCTCCAGGTGCGAGGGATTGAAGGCCAGCGCCAGATGCACCAGACCACCGGATGTTTTGACGTTCGATGAAAACCCCTGGTGATATTTCACATCACCCGAGATAAGCAGCAGGTCATGCACATCCTCAAACTCCGAGAACAGTTCCGAGGGCAGCTTGCCCAGTATGTTGACCAGTACATTCAAGCGACCCCGGTGCGACATGCCAATGACAATTTCCTTCACACCCCGGGCGCCCGCCCTGTCAACAAGATCACCCAGCAGTGGAATAAGACTTTCCCCGCCCTCCAGCGAGAAGCGTTTCTGGCCCACGTATTTTGAATGCAGATAACGCTCGATCCCCTCGGCTGCCGTTAGCCGCTCGAGTAACCAGCGCTGTGTTTCGCTCGCCAGGTGCGGATGCGATTGCACACTCTCAAGACGCTGTTGTATCCAGCGTTTTTCCCTTGTCGAGGAAATGTGCATGTACTCTGCACCCACTGTTTCCGAGTAGGTGCGATCCAGTATAAACAGGATTTCTTCCAGGGTTGCCTCATCCGGACCTACCAGTGAACCGGTCTGGAATACCGTAGCGAAATCCGCTTCCGACAGATCGTGATAATTGAGGTCCATTTCCGGGCATAAATCCGGTTCGGTTCGGCGCAGCGGATCAGTCCTGGCATAGCGGTGACCATGAAAGCGGTAGGCATTGATTAACTGGAGCACGCGTACCTGCTTGCGTTCGTGTTCCAGGCGGGCACCGGTCAACCGTGCGATACGGTGACCGCGCAAGCGCCCGGTCAGCCGGGAGAATTCCCGGCGCAGTTCCGAATGCAGGATGTCGCCCCGTTCCTGCCCGTTGACCTGCGGGAGGCCGTCGAAGTATTCGCACCAGTTGTCAGCAACGGAGTCCGGGTCATGCAACCAGGACTCGTACAGGGACTCAAGGTAAGCGCCACTGCCCCCGTCAAGTAACGAGGTTTGCTGCAGCATTTTCATCCATTGCTTGCTCATGATTCGATGGCTCCTGCCGGCAGAAAATCATGCGCTCTATGCGGTGCGGCGGCTCTCTGCTATCTACACGAGTTCTATCGTTGCTTCCAGTGCCTTCTTTAGACAAGTCATATAGATATCCGTTTCATTATTCCCGGCATACCTGCATGACAGCCCTGCACCGGCATCTCTGGCAGCCCGTACCGCCCGGTAAACGGGCAACTGCAATCACACAGGCACCTGCCGGGACTGCATTATTTAATAACCATGCCGATAGCTGTATCTGTCATCAAACAGGCCCAGGCCGTTGCTGCCATGACTGGCTCAGACCAGAAAAGCAACTGATTGAATTCAAATACTTAACAAGGAGTTGTGCAAGTGTACCCGTTCAGGCACACCCTCACCACATTGCCGTCCAGGAGCACTCAGCGATGATGAAGCTGCCGCTGTCATTGCGCCTGACGACTGGATTTGTGATCCTCATGATCAGCACCCTGCTGCTCTGTGAATTCCTCAACTTTCATTTCGAATATCTGGCGGGCGTCATTACTGGCATCGCCGTGCTGGGCGCCTCTGTCTCCCTGTTCATTATCTCAAGAAGCCATAATCAAATTGACCTTTCTGCAGTAGCACCGGTACTGCTTGAATCAACCCTGGATGCACTGACAGAAGGTGTTGTCCTGCTGGATAACAGGGAATGCATCATAATCGTGAATGCTGCCTTTGCTGACATTATTGGCACCACACCGGACGCCCTGAAAAACATATCCATTTCCCGCTTTGGCTGGAAATACACAAACAGTTATGAAAATGAATTGCCATGGACAGTGGCGATCCGCGACGGCAGCCGGCAAACGGACAAACAGATGTGCCTGTCAGGAAATGCAGACAGGCAGAAAATATTTGTTGTCGACAGTGTGCCGGTAAGGCACTCCAATGGAAAAAGCAGCGGCGTCATGGTCACGTTTGATGATATTACCCGGCAGGAAGAAAAGAACGATCAGCTGGAGAGCATGCTGGGCATGCTGAAAAAATCACGCGATGAAATCAGGCGCCAGAACGAGGTACTGCAGGAGCTGGCAACCCGTGATTCGCTGACCAACTGCCTTAACCGCCGCTCCTTCTTTGAAAAATACCAAACCGTATTCAGGGCTGCGCAACGTGACGATCACAAGCTTGCCTGTATCATGACAGATATCGACCTGTTCAAGACAATCAACGACCGTCATGGTCATACCACGGGCGACGAGGTCATCAGGCAGGTGGCTGATACCCTGAATCGATCACTGCGTTCGACTGATAGCGTCTGCCGTTATGGTGGAGAAGAATTCTGCGTCATTCTGCCGGGCATGGACCTTTCCCAGGCCATAATCATGGCGGAACATGCCCGTCTGAGCATCCAGCAGCTCGCCATCATCGATGAGGCGAACAACACCCACGTTATGATCACCTCCAGCTTTGGCATCTCATCCAATGAACAGCAGACGGCAAGCCTGTCCGAGCTGATTGACCGGGCGGACAAGGCCCTTTACCACTCCAAGCATTCCGGTCGCAACCGTGTCACCGCCTGGGACACGAGTGAAAATAATGAGCCGCCCGAGGCCGGCCCGCACCACGAGACAAATGCCCACGGTACTGACTCCGGGGATAGTACAGCAGCATGTAACAACACCACTGACCCCAGTTTAATACGTGGCCGTGACAACCTCACCGGACTGCCAGACCGGGAGGCATTCCACAGCAGTATTGCTACCGCTGTACAGTCATGCCGCGCTACCGGCCAACACGCTTCCGTCATGCTGATCGATCTCGACATGTTCAAACGCATCAACAGCATCCATGGTTATGCTGTCGGTGACGAACTGCTCATGGTTGTCAGTAGCAGGCTCACCGATATCCTGCGTAATACGGATATGGTAGCCCGCCTGCACGATGCCAGTGGCGCGACCTCTATCTATCGCCTCGGAGGAGATGAGTTCGGCATCCTGCTCACCGGACTCGACTGCACCGATTTCACCGGTCAGATCGTTGACCGTGTGATCGAGTCGATAGCAGGGCAGATAGATATACAAGGCAACGAGTTTCATCTTTCGTGCAGCGTTGGCGTGAGTCTGTTCCCCGACCATGGCACCAGCACGGAGGCACTCATGAAGAATGCCAGTATCGCGCTGTACTACGCAAAGCTCCAGGGCCACAACAATTCCCTCTTCTACGATGAAGACCTGAACAGGGACTCAATGAAAAGCCTGCAACTGGAGAACGACCTGCGACATGTTATCGAGAGAAATGAACTGGAGCTGTACTACCAGCCCAAGGTTGACCTCGCTACCGGCAGGGTCAGTTCGCTGGAAGCACTGGTACGCTGGCACCATCCGGAACTGGGCATGATCCCGCCCGATGAGTTCATAACCACGGCTGAAGAGACAGGCCTGATCACCGCCATTGGATACTGGGTGCTGAAAACTGCCTGTGAGCAGGCAAATCAGTGGCGCAATGCCGGCTACCGGGATATTTCTGTAGCGGTCAACCTGTCTGCCGTGCAATTCAGCCAGCGGGACCTGCTCAAGCAAATCCTTAACACCCTGCTTGAAACAGGTATCAGTCCCGGTGAACTGGAACTCGAAATTACTGAAAGCACCATCATGCAGGATATCGATACCGCTGCATCAACCATGCGCGCATTACATTGTTCCGGCATAAATATTTCCATCGATGACTTCGGAACCGGCTACTCCTCACTGAACCATTTAAAGCGTTTCCCGATTAAAACCGTCAAGATTGACCGTTCCTTCATCCGCGACATTGCCAATGATTCCGACGATACGGCGATTGTCAGTGCAATCATTGCCATGGCCCATGGCATGGACCTCATGGTGGTTGCCGAGGGCGTCGAAACCGGGGAGCAGCTCAACATTCTGCGGGATCTGCAATGTGATGAAATTCAGGGCTTCCTGTTCAGCCCACCGGTGACCGCTGACGAGGCAACGGCACTACTTGACCAGGATATAGAATCCCGTTTGCAGCCGGTCACATTGTGGCCGGCAGCCTCCGGCCAACACTGATTGCAGAGGCGCGCCGCGGCCATCCACATACGCAAAAAAGGGCTGCATGGGCAGCCCTTTTTTTCGACAGGGCAGCCGGACTTACTGGCTCTTATTAACCATGTACTCAATGGCACCCTGTAATTCTTCCGTCGAACAGGTCATGCACAGCCCCTTGGGCGGCATCGCCTTCAGGCCATTGGTTGCGTTGGCCAGCAAACTGTCCATGCCCGCCGCAATGCGTGGCGCCCAGGCCGCAGCATCGCCCATTTTTGGGGCGCCCGCGGCACCCGTCCCATGACAGGCCAGGCAGTTACTGTTGTAAACCTCTTCACCTGATTTCGGGCCGGCAGCAACCGTCGTTGCAGCAGCTGCGGCCGGTGCAGCTTCAGGTTCCGACTCACCGGCAATATATACCTCACCAACCGGTTTGATATTTTCTATCACAATCTTCTCAGGTTTGTATTCTGTAACTTCGCTGGTCAATTGGGATGCGATAATCACCAAAATGATAGCGAATACGGCCAATCCGGCCATAATTGAAAAAAACGTGGTGAAAAATTCTTTATCTTGGCTCACTTTATTCTCCTGATTTGCCTGGGAAGCACCTGGTCTTCTGACATGGCACCTGAAACGAATGCCGCAGGATTATACTGGAAACACCCAACGCTGGAAATCACGACTAACAGCCTTAAAATCAGGGACCTTCGGCCATAGACCCGCAGAACAGATAGCGTTATTCTAGCTGCCCGCCCATTACAGGGCGATCAGCGCCCGTAGCTCAGCTGGATAGAGTACCGGCTTCCGAAGCCGGGTGTCACAGGTTCGAATCCTGTCGGGCGCGCCATATCGGGAAAGGTCACCGTCAGGGTGGCCTTTTTTGATATGGGGTGCCCGAGGGCAGATGAAAACATCCCCGGTTCGAGCCGAGCCCGGCATCACCGGGCGAGACAGCAGCGTCTTGAAAAGACGCTGCCCCGAAGGGCGAGCCGCCTTGCGGCGAGCAAACCTCTCGGGCGCGCCATATTTATCAGTAAGTTAGTCCACCACCTTCGTTACCTGCAATGCGGTCACGAGACCAGATCCTGACCCCGAAGGGTCACGTGAATGCCTGCAATCACCAGCCTGACGCTACAACTGCCTGATCGTTATGATCGCGTTTATTCCTCATGCTTGTCAGTTCCATCTGTGCGCACGATTTCTACCCTGAACTCTGCCAGCAGTGCAGCCAGGGCGCCAAGGGCTGCCAGCACAGGTGCCAGTATGGTGACGGTTCCACCGACCGCCACCCCGGTTGTAAGGGGGATTTCCAGCAAGCTCTCACCGCTGGGTTTACGGATTATAAGGCGGCGCACATTTCCATCGGCTACCAGTTTTTTGATGCGCGCGACCAGTTCATTACCGGTAACCATGATCTCATCGGTCCAGTCGTTTCCCTGTTTCTTCGGGTCATTGGTCATTCTCTTCTCCTCTTTGATTGAGTGTGCCTTACTGGTCAGGCCAGGGATTCTGTTAAATCCGGACAGGTCTGTACCCGTACTGAAATTTCTATCCTTCCCTGTCGTCTGCCAGCGCCCACGGCGGATGACTCGGCACCTGCGGCGCCGAGTTCAGTACCTCGGCGAGATCCGGGCTGCCTGGTGAGACGGCAATCGGGATGCCGCGGGCTTCTTGCGCCACTTTTCTTGCCTTGTCCCAGTCTACAGCATCAACCCCGGTTGCCTTTGTCGCCAGCGCCTGCTCCATGGGTTTGAGGCTGTTGCCCCAGCGTTTGGCGTCCTCGGCAAGCGGCTGGTGCGCCTCCAGGTAAAGTTGCCCATTGCGCCAACCGGCCACATAGGGCTGGTTTACGATGATCACTTGCGTTCCCTCCGGAACCTCTGGAAACAGGCTGGCGATGTCCTCCGGATAGAGGCGCACGCAGCCGTGGCTGACCCGCAGCCCCACACCCCAGGGTTGATTGGTGCCATGAATGAGATAACTCGGAAGACTCAGACGCATGGCAAATTCTCCCAGGGGATTATCGGGTCCGGGTGGCACTACTGGCGGTAACGGGTCGCCCTTTTCGGCATGTTCCCTGCGCACTGAGACCGGTACGGTCCAGGTCGGCTGCACGATTTTCTCGGTAATACGCGAACTACCCTCAGGGGTCTGCCAGCCTTCACGGCCGATACCAACAGGGTGCGTGATTACCCTGGGTGGCTCATCGGCTCCGGGCCCGGGATAGTAAAAGAGCCGCATGGCAGCCAGATTCAAAACCAGTCCTTCTCGCGGTGCATCCGGAAGCACGAACTGTGTGGGCAGCACCACCTGTGTGCCCTCGCCAGGGAGCCACGGATCCATGCCAGGATTGGCGGCGACTATCTCCTCGTAACCCAGGTCGTAACGACGGGCAATATCCGAGAGTGTGTCCTCGTGGCGTGCAGTTGCAATCTGCACAATACCCACAACATCCGTTCCTGCAGGCGGCAGCAAAAACCTGTCGCTGGGGGCAGGCGGCTGCTCGGACCTTGACCAGGACGAGCGCCAGTCAGAAAAGGTGCTGCAACCGGACAGGTAAATACTGGCGCTGAGAAGCGCACTCCAGGCAAGCCATAAAGAGACATTGCGAGATGACATCGGAGGTTTCATCCTGCCAAGGATGGGTTGTAACAACCCGGCGCGTCAAGTAGCAGTTACCACTGCGCCGCAGTCACTGGCTCAGGGTTTTTCATGGCACAAATCACAGCTTACCGGTGTGCCTCTGGCGAGGTGGATGGTCCTGTCACCATCATCGTCCCGCAGGAAGTCCCGCGCCGTTGCTGTGCGGGCAAGTACCTTACCTTGCAGGTTTTTGCCATGGCAGGCGCGACAGGCATTGGGGTTCTGCTTGTAGAAATCCTCATGCTCCAGATTCCAGTCAGTACTGTTGAAGTTGTGCCTCCCGTGAGGGCCATTCAGGGCAGGCGACAGCCTGGTATGGCAGGTACTGCACTCGCTAATGGTGCCGGTATGCCCCTGCAGCTGCAGCTGCATGGCCGTGACCACCTGCTGAACTGCGAGATGCTCCTTAAAGCGACCGGCGCTACTTGTATTCCGCCTTGTAACTTTCCAGGATCTTGATGTAGTTGGCGCGCTCGAAGGCATCGGGATTGAGGCAATTGACCTGGCTCATTGAGCCCTGCAGCTGTGTCACAGAAGCGTATTCCCTTGCCTCCATCCACTCCCGCAGGCCATCCACCAGGGTGGTAAGGAAGCCGATGCCCTGCTGCAACATGCCGGACGTGGTCATGACCACGTCCGCCCCGGCAAGCAGGTACTTGATGAGCTCGACCGGGCTGTGCACGCCGGTGGTGGCGGCAAGCGAGGCATTGATGCGACCGTGCAGCATCCCGATCCACAGCAGCGGCAGGCGAATCTCGGCAGGCGTGCTGAGTTTCAGGTCGGTGACGACGGCCATTTCCTGCAGGTCCATGTCCGGCTGGTAGAAGCGGTTGAACAGCACCAGCGCATCGGCACCGGCCTCGTCGAATTGCCGGGCCATGTTGCCGGTGGCACTGAAGTAGGGGCTGAGTTTCATGGCGACCGGAATGGAGACCTCTGCCTTTACCGCCTTGAGGACCTCCAGGTAACGCTGCTCGACCTCGCGCCCTTCCGTATAGAGGTTGGCGGGAATGTAGTAGGCATTCAGTTCAATACCGCTGGCGCCGGCATCCTGCATAAGGCGCGCCGTGTCCACCCAGCCCTCGTTGGTGATGCCGTTGAGGCTGCCGATGACCGGGATAGCCACCGCCTCGGTGGCACGGCGCAACAGGTTCAGGTATTCGTCCGGCCCGGTCTCGTAATCCTCGAACTCCGGAAAGAAACTCAGGGACTCGGCATAGCTCTCGGAGCCGGAGGTAATCAGGTGCTCGATGGCGGCGTTCTCGTGCTTGATCTGTTCCTCGAACAGCGAGAACATCACCACCGCCGCTGCACCGGCATCCTCCATACGCCTGAAGTTGTCGAGCTTCTCCGACAGGGGTGATGCGGAAGCGACGACCGGGTGCTTGAGTTCCAGCCCCATGTAGTTGGTACGCAGATCCATGGCCTTATCCTCTTGTTATTCAGTGCCGCTCAGCTGCTGCCGCCGCTATCCGGATACACGTCGGTACTACCGCGCCGTTCCCTGCCCTGATAGCCGGCGCGTTCGTAGATGCGCCACTTCTGGTTGACCTGTTCCTGCGCCTCGCTGATCAGCATCTCCGCCTCCTCGGGATTGGTGCGGGTAAGCATCTTGTAGCGCAGTTCCTGATAAGCATAGTCCTTGAAGGCGATGCGCGGACCCTGCGAGTCGAGCACGAAGGGATTTTCACCGGACTTGCGTACCTCCGGATTGTAACGCATCAGCGGCCAGTAGCCACTCGCCACGGCACGGTGTTGCTGCAGCAGGCCATGCTGCATGTTGATGCCGTGGGCAATGCAATGGCTGTACGCCAGGATCAGGGACGGGCCGGGGTAGGCCTCGGCCTCGCGGAAGGCCAGCAGGGTCTGCTGCGGGTTCGCACCCATGGCAACCCGGGCAACATACACATTGCCGTAGGAAATCGCCTGCAGGGCGAGGTCCTTCTTGGGAACGCGCTTGCCGCCGGCGGCAAATTTGGCCACCGCCGCCAGCGGTGTCGACTTCGACATCTGCCCGCCGGTATTGGAATACACCTCGGTATCCAGCACCAGGATATTGATATCCCGTCCCATGGACAGCACATGGTCGAGCCCCGCCGAGCCGATATCGTAGGCCCAGCCGTCACCACCGACCAGCCACACGCTGCGGCGCACCAGCTGATCGGACACCGTCAGCAGGTGGCGCGCCTGCTCCGAGTCCATGGCGCGCAGTTTTTCTTCCAGGTCAGCGACCAGCGCGCGCTGGGCACGGATCTCGGATTCCGTGATCTGCGGTGCCAGCAGGATTTCCTGCACATAGCCCGCGCCCAGCTGCGGTGCCAGTTCCTTCAGCAACCGTTCGGCAGTGGCCAGTTGCGTGTCGGCCGTGAGACGGAAACCGAAGCCGAACTCCGCATTGTCCTCGAACAGCGAGTTGGACCAGGCTGGCCCCTTGCCCTCGGCGGTCTGGCTCCATGGCGTGGTCGGCAGGTTGCCGCCATAGATGGATGAGCAACCGGTGGCATTGGCGACCACCAGCCGTTCGCCAAACAGCTGCGACAGCAACTTCACGTAGGGTGTTTCGCCGCAGCCCGCGCAGGAACCCGGAAACTCGAACAGCGGCTGCAGGAACTGCACACCGCGTACCGTGGAGAAATCCACCCGCTCATGTTCAACGTACGGCAGGGTTTCGAAAAACTCGACATTGCGGCGCTCGGTATCCAGCACCTCGGCCTTGGCCTGCATATTGATCGCCTTGCGTCCGGCTCCTTCCTTGCTCTGCACCGGGCAAACCTCGACGCACAGCCCGCACCCCGTACAGTTGTCCAGGTAGACCTGCAGTGTGTAGTGCACCTCGGGGAGGCCGCGGGCCTCAATGGGCGCATGGCGAAAGCCCGCGGGTGCCTGCTGCAACTGTGACTTGTTGTAGAACTTGGCGCGGATCACGCTGTGCGGACAGACGAAGCTGCAATTGCCACACTGAATGCAGCTACCCGACTCCCACGCGGGCACGTACATGGAGAGGTCGCGCCGTTCCCAGCGTGAGGTTGCGGTGGGAAAGGTGCCGTCCACGGGCATGGCGCTTACCGGCAGTTCATCGCCCCTGCCGGCCATCATCATGGCCGTGACCTCGCGTACGAAGGCCGGTGCTGCCGCTGACACGGGTTCCAGCAGGTCAAGGGTGCCGGTGACCTGCGCCGGCACCGTCACCGCGTGCAGTCTTGCCAGCGTGTTGTCGACGGCCTCGAAATTGCGGCGCACGACTTCCTCACCCTTCTTGCCGTAGGTCTTCTGGATGGCCGCCTTGATCTTCGCGATGGCGTCCTCTTTGGGCATGACGCCCGAGAGTGCGAAGAAGCAGGTCTGCATGACGGTATTGATACGATTGCCCATGCCGCTGTCGCGTGCCACCGTGTAGGCGTCGATGACATGGAAGTCCAGCTGGCGCTCGATGATGGTCTGCTGAATAACGCGCGGCAGCCGCCCCCAGACGACGTCTGCACCATACGTGCTGTTCAGCAGGAAAGTCGCTCCGTGGGCGGCCTGTTCCAGCACGTTGGTGCGCTCCAGAAAATTGAACTGGTGGCAGCCGATGAAATTGGCCGACTGTACCAGGTAGCTGGAGTGGATCGGCTCGGGACCGAAGCGCAGATGCGAGATGGTCTGCGAACCGGATTTCTTCGAGTCATAGACGAAGTAGCCCTGGGCGTAGAAGGCGGGATCCTCGCCGATGATCTTGATGGTGTTCTTGTTGGCACCCACGGTGCCGTCAGCGCCGAGACCGTAGAACAGCGCACGTACCACCCGCTCAGACTCGATCATGAACTCCGGGTCATAGACCAGGCTGGTGTGGCCGACATCATCGTTGATGCCCACCGTGAAACCGTTCTTCGGCTGCGGCTGCTCTAGTTCGCTGAACACCGCCTTCACCATGGCCGGCGTGAACTCCTTGGAGGACAGGCCATAGCGTCCGCCGATGATGCGCGGCAGTGCGGCGGTCGGCAGGCTGCCGGCGGCGGCGGCCTGGGTCAGCGTGGTGACGACGTCCAGGTACAGGGGCTCGCCCGGGGCACCCGGTTCCTTGGTGCGGTCCAGTACCGCGATGGCACGGGTGCTGGCAGGCAGCGCGGCCAGCAGGTGGGCGGCAGAGAACGGCCGGTACAGGTGCACCTGGATGACGCCAACCGCTTCGTTATGAGCCTGCAACCAGTCCACCGTCTCGCGTACCGTATCCGCACCCGAGCCCATCAGGATGACAACCCGTTGCGCCGCGGGGTCGCCATGATATGCAAACAACTCGTAGTGGCGACCGGTGAGCGCACCGAATTCACGCATCCTGCTTTCCACGATTTCCGGGGTACGTGCATACCACGGGTTGACGGTCTCGCGGCCCTGGAAATAGACATCAGGATTCTGTGCCGTGCCGCGCATGAACGGAACATCCGGTCCCAGACCACGCTGCCGGTGCGCGCGCACCAGATCATCATCGATCATGGCCCGGATCTCGGTATCGCTGAGCAGCGTGATCTTGTTGACCTCGTGCGAGGTACGGAAGCCGTCAAAGAAGTGAATAAAGGGGATGCGTGCCTCCAGCGTGCTGGCCTGTGCAATCAGCGCCATGTCGTGGGCCTCCTGCACCGAGCCGCTGGACAGTTGCGCGAAACCGGTGGCGCGCACCGCCATCACGTCCTGGTGGTCGCCGAAGATCGACAGGCCCTGGGCGGCCAGCGAACGTGCCGCGACGTGAAACACCGCAGCGGTGAGTTCACCGGCAATCTTGTACATATTCGGGATCATCAGCATTAGCCCCTGCGAGGCCGTGAAGGTCGTCGTCAGCGCCCCGGTCTGCAGGGCGCCATGTGCCGCACCCGCGGCACCGCCCTCGCTCTGCATTTCCGCGATAATCGGTATATCGCCCCAGATATTGGTCTTGCCCTCGTTGGCCCACTGGTCGGCCAGCTCCCCCATGGTGGAAGACGGCGTAATGGGGTAGATCGCACAGACCTCATTGACGCGATAGGCCACGTAGGCCGCTGCCTCGTTACCGTCGATGGTGACTACTTGCCGGTTTTCCATGTATTGCTCCAGGGGTCGGCCTCAGGGGCCGGAGAAAACGATTGCGTAAATAATGACTTGCAGGCGCGCCAGTGTCAGGCGGGCTCCGGGACCATGTCGATGGCATGGCAGGGGCATTGCTGGAAGCAAACACCGCAGCCGGTGCACTTGTCGAAATTGACCAAATAGCCCTTGTGCTTGCCGAGCTTGTTGATGGCGCGCTCCGGACAGGCCCCGAAACAGCCGTCGCACTCGAAGCAGTTGCCGCAGGACAGGCAGCGCAGCGCCTCGAACACGGCGTCAACCTTCCGCAGACCATGCACCACCTCCTCGAAGCCGGACTGGCGCTGCTGCAGATCGAGATTCTCCTGCGAGCGCTGCGCGGCGTCGCTGAAATACCAGACATGCAACTTGTCGAAGCTTGCGAGCGGGTGTTTCGCCGGTGCCTGGTAGACTTCGCCACGCAGCCAGGCATCGATGTTGCGGGCCGCCTTCTTGCCGTGACCGACGGCCACGGTGACGGTGCGTTCCGAGGGCACCATGTCGCCACCGGCGAAGATGCCGGGGTGGCCGGTCATCATGTGTTTGTCGACGATCACCGTGTCCCACTCGAACTCGATGCCCTCGATCTCCTTAAGCAGGCTGGCATCCGAATTCTGTCCGAGCGCCAGGATCAGGGAATCGGCCTCCAGCGTTTCCAGCTTGCCGGTGCTGCGCGGGCGGCCGTCCTCGCCGACTTCCATGACTTCGACGGTGAAGGTGGTAGCGTCGATTTCCTTGATGGTGCGCAGCCAGTTGATCTTCACACCCTCCTCAAGGGCCTCGTCGGCCTCGAAGGGATGAGCTGGCATGTGCTCGCGGTCACGGCGATAGATGATCAGGGCTTCATCGGCGCCGAGTCGCTTGGCGACACGGGCCGCATCCATAGCGGTATTGCCGCCGCCGTAGATGGCGACGCGGCGGCCGAGCTGCGGTGCCTCACCGGCCTCGACACTGGCCAGAAAGCTTACTGCATCCAGCATCTTGCCGGCGTCGCGAGCCGGAATGTCGATGTGCTTGCTGATGTGGGCACCGATGGCAACGAACACGGCATCGAACCCTCCCGCATCCCGTTCCGCCAGCAGATTCTCGACCTTGTGGTTGAGCACGATCCTGACACCCATGTCCTCGATACGCCTGATCTCCGCATCCAGGATATCCCGTGGCATGCGGTAGGCGGGGATGCCGAAGTGCATCATACCACCAGCCGTCGGCCCGGCCTCATGGATCTCCACGGTGTGTCCCAGGCGCGTCAGATGATAGGCCGCCGACAGACCACTGGGGCCGGCGCCGACGATCAATACCCGCTTGCCACTGTCCGTCGCATCCCATTCGACCTGCCAGCCCTTCCTGATGGCGCGGTCGCCGAGGAAGCGCTCCACGGCATGAATGCTCACCGGACTGTCGAGCTGGCTGCGGTTGCAGCCGGATTCACAGGGGTGGTAACAGACGCGGCCATGCACAGCCGGCAGGGGATTTTCCTCGATCAGCGCCTGCCAGGCAGCCTGGTAGCGTTTTGCAATCGCCAGGGCGAGCCAGGCCTGAATGTTCTCGCCGGCCGGGCAGGCGGCATTGCAGGGTGGCAGCAGCGACACATAGTCGGGACGCTGCAGGCGCGTCGGACCCATGTGGGTTTCGTGCAACAGGTCCGGCGGACGCGTCAGGTCGTGCTTCATGCGAATGGATCTCCTGGAAATCGTGTAATACTGCACTGCATGTCGGCAGCCGCCATGAAATATGTGCCTGGCGGCATCGACCGGGGCTGGTGACCCGGGCGGGATGTCAGCGTTCCCTTGCCATGACTCGTTGCGGGTATCTTAAACAGCACGGCGTGCCGCAGCAATCAGATACCGCGTGGAAAATTATGACCATTGTGTTACAGATGGGCGCTGGAATTAAGATGGACACTTTCCCCAGTGGCAATAAAAGTCTGCACAGGTCAACCGAACCCTGGCAAATGCCAGCTATCTATGCATCCGTTTGATTTTTCGGATGAATGTTATTCCATAGTCGACAAACTATAGCGCCAAGCAATACACTTTGAATTGCAGGGACTGGAAATGCTGATCTATTAATAAGACAGTTCCAGGTACGGAGCACAGTCAAAAACCATAAAACCTGGCGAATTCATAGGGGTGAATGACAATGACCAAAATGGTCAAGTTAAAAAGATTTCTTGCTTTGATAGTGGTTTTATCGATGACAGCATGCGCAACTGCTCCGGCACCTGAACCGGTACCCGCAATACCCAGTACCATTCAGACCCCTGAACCGGTTATCTCCCAGAAACCAGCCGAACCTTCACGGCCGGTAGCACAGAAACCTGTTGAACCTCCAATACAAGCTGTGCAAAAGCCGCCCTCCACTAAGCTGTCAAAGCCGGTTACCAAGGCCCAGGCACCCAAAGTTACACCCGAACCCAAGCCGGTGAGTAAACCGGTAGCACCTCCAAAACCAGTCGCTGATCAGCCAACAGTGGTGGTTGCTGACATACCCGGGGTAACCGCACCGGTTCAGGAACAGGAACCTGAAATCCGTAAAGTTGAGGCAAAGCCGCTGTCACTGTCACTACTGCCGATGCGTTTTGGCAAGAACTGGACTCTGGACCGGCGCCCAAACCCCGTCACCAAAACAACTGAATGCCTGTTAATTTCAGACCCGGTAACCATTGCTGACGGCTACGATATGACCAGCGTGCAATTGCTGCTGACGACAGGCATGCTCTATGTGAAAACCGGCTCAAATATTGATCTGAGTTATCCGCAAAGTGGCATGCAGATTGACAATGGTCCGTTGTGGGCATTTGACAGCGTCATCAAGGAAACATCGGTAACACTTGGCGCCCACTACGAAGAAGTCGTCAGCCGGTTTGGTTACGGCAAAACAGTGACGGCACATCTGGGGTTCTGGCCAACATGGCCGATGACTGAAACACGCGAGGCGAGCTTTTCACTGGAAGGAATTGAATCTTCCATCGCCAGACTCACCGAATGTGAGAATATGTGATTTTCAAGGATTCTTCAGCAGGAGCTGCGCAATGTCATTACGAATAAAATTTAATCTGATCCTGGGTTTCGCGGCATTGCTGGGTACGGTGGTCGCCGGATTCGTGGCCTATCCGTATTTACAGAACAACGCCCGCGAAGAAGTGCTCGATAGTGCGCGCATTATGCTGGAGAGCGCACGTGCCGTGCGCAGTTACACGGTAAGCGAAATTCGTCCGTTGCTGGCCTTGCAACAGAAGCGTCAGTTTTTGTCGCAATCGGTTCCAGCATACTCGGCACACAAGTATGTCGCAAAGCTACAGGAAAAGTATCCCGAGTACAGCTATAAGGAAGCGGCACTCAATCCGACAAATCCGGCTGACAGAGCATTGGAGTGGGAGGCAGATATCATTAACTGGTTTCGCGGCAACGATGGAGTCAAAGAGTTGATCGGGGAACGCGACACGCCAACCGGGCTTCATATGTACCTGAGTTACCCGATCCGCATCACTGATGAGAATTGCCTTTCCTGTCATGACACACCGGATATAGCCCCGCAAACCATGATCGAGACCTACGGCCCGGCCAACGGCTTTGGCTGGAAACTGAATGAAATCATAGGGGCACAAATAGTGTCCGTGCCGATGCAGTTGCCGTTAATGCGAGCTACCGAGACTTTCTATGTGTTCATGCTGGCGATTGTTGGCATTATCCTTCTGATCGGAATACTGTTGAATGTGCTGTTACACGTCGTGGTTATCCAGCCGGTTAACAGGGTTGCACAGAATGCAGACAAGGTGAGCATGGGTGCGCTGGAAGCCGGGGAACTGGACGTCAATGGAAACGACGAAATCGCCTCACTGGCAAAATCGATTAATCGCATGCATCGCAGTCTGGTGAATGCGGTCAAGATGCTCGATGAATCAGAAGCCTGAAAGGGCAAAGCGGGCTTTGCCAGAAATCAATATGCCTTCATCACTCGGCAAGTACCGCATTGATGAAACGATCGGGCGTGGTGCGATGGGCGTTGTATACCGCGGATTCGACGAAGATATCGCCCGCCAGGTGGCGCTCAAGGTTTTACATCCTCATCTGCTGGAAGGCGATGCGGGAGATGAACTGCTACTGCGTTTCAAGCAGGAGGCGCAGGCGGCAGCGCGCTGCATGCACAGCAAAATTGTTGCCGTGTTCGACTATGGTGTCCATGATAATTCGCCCTTTATTGTCATGGAGTACGTCGAAGGTACGGACCTCAAATCCCTGCTGCATGAAGTGCGTATGCTCGGGTACCGGCAGGCAGCCGATATTGCCATCGAGGTTTTGAGTGCGCTCGAGTATGCACACGGGCAGGGCGTGGTCCATCGTGACATCAAACCGGCAAATATCATGATTCTGGAAAGCGGCCATGTAAAGGTTGCCGATTTCGGGGTTGCACGCCTGGATATTTCCGATCTGACCCAGACCGGTATCATGGTGGGGACACCAACTTATCTTGCACCGGAGGGGCTTCGCGGCGAGCAGGTTGATCACCGCTGCGACCTGTACGCCATGGGTGTCGTGTTGTATGAGATGATCACCGGGAGGCGTGCCACATCGGGACTTCATCGACTGCCTGACCTGTCTGAACATATTACTACAGCGATCGATGAGCCAGATGTGGCGCAGGCATTCAGTGAATTGATCAGTAAAGTGTTGCATGCCCGGGCCGACCGGCGTTACCAATCGGCAAAAGAGTTTGCGTCCAGCCTGAAAAGCATTATCAATTGTGATCGTTACTACGAACCGGATACAAGTGTACTGGCGGCGACCGTATTACAAACAGTAAAGCAGCGGGCTGCACCACCACGAGAATTAGATGCTGGCACGCCTGATGCCGGATATCTTTCTGAATCAATGGTGAGTGAATTACAACAGGCCTTAACGCCTTACGTCGGTCCTATGGCCGCGATGATTCTGAAGAAACAATTAAAGACGTCCACCACATTCGATGCGCTGCTCGATGCCTTGACGGCATACATCCCCAACCTGAATGAACAAACCCAGTTCCGCAACGCCATCAATGCCTCCGGAATAACATCCATTGTTCCGAGACCCTCGGAAAAGCAGAAGATCGCCACTGGCTCTGCTGCGGTCGAAACCTATGAGCTTGACGATGAACGGCAACAGGCTATTTCGCTTCTGCTTGCCGACTCGGTCGGACCACTGGCTTCGCGCATGGTTAAACGCGCACTGTGCGGCGCCACCAGCTGGTCAAAGTTCAGGGAACGCCTTTTGGAAAACATTCCATCCGATGCCGAGCGCAGCGAATTTAGGCAGAAACTTGCACTGTTTGAGCCGGGGTGATTCGCATACATCGATACACCCGTTACTGCCGCGTGCCTAGCTGCCTGTTTCCGGGTTCTGTTCGATATAAAACGGTGACAGCGCGGTCTCTTCATGTTGCTGTTGCGGCATGGTTCCCCGAATGCGTGCCTCGACCAGCGCAGCGTCGATGACAGCTTGATTGATAATTTCAGGGTAAAGCCTGTATTGACCTGCCGTCCTGGTCGCCTGGACACGGGCCTTTTCCTCATATTGACGACGCAGTTCGGGGGGCAGTGCAGGCAGCAACAGTAACCAGGGTGCCTGCCAGCTGATGAAATCGCCAAGCAGATGCCGGTGCATGGCATCATGACGCATCACTTCCAGCAGGTTCACCGGAAACTCCTCCGCCGGCAACAATCTCCCTGCCAGCGCCTGCCCCACATTGATCCCGCCAAGCCCGCAACCCGATCCAGCGGCGTTCCGTTCGAACAACTGGGCTGCAGACCTGGATCCCGCACAGTTATTCACGTAGACCGCCAGGTAGTCAGCCACGCTTCCTGTTGCAGTCGCACCCGCCTGTTTACCGGCAACCGACGACGTGAAGGTTCTTTTGCATTCCAGTCCTGGCGTCCAGACGATTGACTGTTCCAGGTCAATGTCAGCCTGACTCAACGCACTGTCAAGCAGCGCCAGCGGCCGCTTTTCAGTATCCAGCAACCAGAGTTCAAAACGATCTGCAAAATCGAACGGGACTTCCTCGTGCACCATGAGCAAATGTTCATAGACCGTCGCCCCCAGTTCCTCCATGGCCCTGAAATCAGCGGATGGAAAGACCGGCCCCCGTTTAAGCCCGCTGGCCGCCGACCATTTGCCATAGCGAATATCGCTGACCTGGTATTTTCCCGCTGCCGCCTTGTCCTGCAGCGCCTCGTTGCTGACATAAATATCCCACTGCACGCCGTCAGCAGTTACTGCCTCGGCAGACCGGTAGCGAATACAATTGATAATTCCGCGATAGGGATTAAGCAGGCGCTGGGAATAACAGTAAAACGACATGGCTCAACGCTTGCCCGGCGGCATGCCCCCGGACTCCAGTCCTGCATGATAGCGGCCATGCTGTTTAATCAGTACCCTTGCAAGCTCACCATAGCGGCGAATCCATTGCGCCAGCACTCCATCGCTTATCTGTGAGCCGTTTACCAGCTGCCTGTCGAGCCGTTCCAGCCCTGCAGGCGAAAGTCGGTCTGTTCGTGATATACCCGGTGCCGGTTGTCTGTTGCACATAAAGATATCTGCCCGGTCTATTTCTCTGCCACCAGGAAACAGACCCAGCTGGGGTCTGCTTCACCGACAGTAGCCGGAGCATATTTTCCATTGCCCTCACCCGTTTCCTCGTCCGTCCCTTCCCAGTAGACCTGCACACGTGCAAACCCGGCCTCCAGCAGCAACTCCTGCAATTCCGGCAACGTCCATAAGCGCCAGTCGTAGGTAAATGCCTTTCTGAGTTTCGAGCCATCCGGAAAACCGAAATGTATGTGGCAAAGGATATCGCCATTGATCGGATTGTAGTGCGCATGCTCCCAGATATACTTGAATCCCTTGTGTTTGCTTTTTTCACTGATTTCACGAAAGGAGTCATAACCGCCAAAGGCATCCATAATCAGGATGCCATTGTCAGCGAGCCCCTCACAGACTCTGCGAAAGTATCCACCCAGTTTTTCCCGTGTCTTGAATATCTGATAACTGAAATTCATGGCCAGAATCACATCCACCGGTTCCGGGGTAGTGACCGTGCAGACATCCTCCTGTAGCAGGCTGACGCGCATACGGGCGTCGGATTTAAGGGATGAGAGGTTGTGTTCGCGGCCCCACTTGAGCACCTCCGGGTCGATATCAACACCAACAGCCGTGTTGTCCGGCTTGCGCCTGACCCATTCACAGCACATGCCGGCCGTACCGCAGAAGTCCTCCCGCAGGTGCCGTGCCCGCCGCTTGCGCAACTGTTGGAAGGTCTTGTTGACAAACTTGTATTCCGTAGCAACACACTGTACAGATTTCTCATACAGCACATGCCGGTCTGCAAGCTCGGCCATGGTGTGTCCTGCCTTCCTGCTGCGCTCCTTGATATTCCTCTGTTTCATAGTCGATACCTGTTCTGTTAAGGGTATTATCTCCTTAAACCCGGCACATCCAGCGGCTATGCAGGGTATTTTTCAAAACCTGTCAAGGCTGTGGCCGCTCAAAGGTCCATTGACTGTCATCGGACAGCTCCCTTGCAAAGCGGTAACCCTGCCGGCGGAATTTTCTAATCCCTGCCGGGCTTTCTATCCTGTTGCGAATAATATAATCCGCCATCATGCCACGCGCCCGTTTGGCGAAGATCGCAACCACCCGGGTATTCCCGTTTTTGGTTTCCTTGAAGTTGATATGCAGCAGACGACCTTCCAGCAGCTTTGGCTTGACGGCCTTGAAGTACTCATTTGAAGCAAGATTAACCAGTACCGGTTCCTGCTGTTTCGCCAGCGCCTTGTTCAGGCTGCCGGTAATTTGCTCTCCCCAGAACTGGTAAAGGTTGTCGCCACGCGGATTTTTCAGTTTCGTTTTCATCTCCAGACGATAGGGCTGAATCAGGTCCAGCGGCCGCAGACAGCCATACAGCCCGGACAGGATACGCAGATGTTCCTGCGCATAGTCAAAGTCCTCCGCCGTGAACTGCTCGATATCGATGCCGCCGTAGACATCACCCTTGAATGCAAAAATAGCCTGCCTGGCATTCTTCGTCGTGAAGGGCGTGCTGAACGACTGGTAGCGACCAGCATTCAGCGTGGCGATATTACTGCTGACATCCATGAGTTCCTGCAGGCCGGCAGCCGTTATTTTCCTGAGCTCCCTGATGAGCAGCTCGGAATCCTTCAGGTCAGCCGGCCGGGAATATTTTTGCGTCAGTCCGGGGGTTTCGAAATCCTGGCCCTTGGACGGTGATAAGGTAATGATCATGGTTGCTTTTATCGATGCTTGCTGAAGGGGTTATCATAAGAGTCTGGCATCAGGAAACGCAATCATTTCAGCTTCCACGGCAATGCCCCTTACCGCAAAAAATGGCTGCCTGCTGCAACAGGGCAAAGGCCGCCGTGCTCGCCGGATGCAACCACTGTGAGATCATGCTGGGCGGGGCGTTGCAGCACGGCTGCCCTCCGCTTCTGCGGCAGTCAGCTGGCTGTTTTTGTTTTACCTGATTCGCTGTAATACAGCATTGCCACAGCCACCACGACCAGCAGCAGCTGTACACCGGTCGACTGCATACTGGGAAAGATACCCAGCAGTTCAACACTCGGTATGTTGATAGGGTCCAGCGGTATCCGCCCGGCTTCCTGCAGGGCTGCAATGCCCTTGCCGGTAAAAATGAAGGCCAGTACAAACATGAATATGCCGCTGATCGCGAAGAACTGACGCAGTGGCAGGCGGGTACTGTAACGCAGGATCAGCCAGGCAAGCACAGCCAGCAGGCCCGCCGCCGCCAGCAATCCGGAGAAAATCATCTGCTGTCCCTGTGGTGATGACTGCACCCACAGCGCCTGGTAAAACAGCACCACTTCAAACATCTCCCGATACACGGCGATGAATGACAGTCCTGCCAGTCCCCACAATGTACCGGTACCCAGATGTCGCTGCAGACTGGTCTCGATAAAGGCCTGCCACTGTACGGCACTGGTCTTGCTGTGCATCCAGAAGCCCACGGAAAACAGCACAACAGCGGCAAACAGGGCGGCAAAACCCTCGGTGAGCTCGCGCTGCGCGCCACTGATATCGATAAAGGTATTGGCAGCAACCCAGGTCGCCATACCCAGCACAAAGGCGGCGGCGATACCGGCATAGATATATACCAGACCGTCACGGCGTTTCGTCCTGATCAGGAAGGCAGCCAGTGCGGCCACCACCAGCAAGGCTTCAAGGCCTTCACGCAACAGGATGACCAGTGCACTGATAAAGGCGGTGTAGCCGGACAGGGCTGTGCTATCCAGCTTGTTCACCGCGGTGGCCAGCAGTACCTCGATATCCTGTACGCCCGCCTCCGCCGCTGCCACGGGCGCACCCTTGCGAATCATATTGCGATAATCCGTCATGGCGGCCTCTACTTCCTCCCGGAGGCCGGGATCAACCGCATTGATATTGCCCTCCATCAGTTCGAAGCCTTCCAGGTAAGCCTCAACCGCAAGCTCATAGGCCGCTTCACTGTCACCGGCCTGGTAGGCCAGCAGACTTTCTCCCAGTTTCATCCGGCTGAATTCAAGCAGCTGTGTGGCGGACGTGGCAGTGAAGAAATTTTCCGGGTGTGCCCGCAGATACGCCATCACGGCAACACCATCCTCGCCATGCGCCGCATTGACTTCAGCCGGGGTATGCGTGGCAACGTATGCAAGCCTTGTCATTGGGTGCTCACCCGCAAGCTGCCTGAACTGCGCTGCACCGGCGACCTGCTCTGCCTCCGAGGTAGCCAGTTGCCCGGCATAGAAGGCCAGTCCCCAGCGCTGCGTCTCACTCAGGCTGGCATAAGACTGCATGGCCGTGCCCTCCAGTCCCTGGGTAATCGTATTGTAAAGCCCCAGTAGCGTACGGTCGCGGTAGCGCGCCCGTTCAGTAAAGTCGGTTGGTGCCGGTTCCAGTGACGCGGCCAGGGGGCCGTCGCCCTGGCCGTTCATGCCATGACAGCCAGCACACTGCTCTACGTATAGTGCACTGGCTGCTTTAAGGTCTGGGGTGCGCCTGGGTGTAACCGTCACATCGTAACCACTGATGAAGGCCTGCCGCATGGCCGCAGCCAGTGCCTTTACCTCACTGGCATCCGCACGCCTGTCAATCAGCCGGGCAAGTTCTGCA
>Ga0316194_10000158_pt1 | contig 37626 bp, 31 predicted proteins | sample CroRivsedime1_MG_FD_204936 | JGI IMG/M metagenome (GOLD analysis project Ga0316194, IMG submission 204936) | Coastal sediment microbial communities from Maine, United States - Cross River sediment 1 | ecosystem: Environmental > Aquatic > Marine > Coastal > Sediment | place: USA: Maine...
ATTGATAGCGGCCAGAGAAGCCAACCTCGCCGGAAAACCAGAGTTCCAGCTGGCCAAGCTCGAGGCCCTCGTAACCCTCTTCCCAGAGGACGAGCGTGCGCACAACGCGATCGGTACTTTCCTTTTCTTCAATCAACAGGACTATGAGCGCGCAATCTCCTCATACCGCGAGGCGATCGACATCAATCCAAAATACGCCTCGCCCTACAATATGCTCGGTTATGCCCTACGGCAGGTAGGCGACTACGCCGGCGCCGAAAAGGCCTTCCAGCGCTACACCGAGCGCATCCCTGATCAGCCCAACCCCTACGACTCCTACGCCGAGCTTTTGATGAAGATGGGTCGTTACGATGAGTCCATCGCCAGCTACGAAAAGGCGCTCGCGATCGACCCCAATTTCGTAGCGTCGTACGTCGGTATAGGCACCAATCAGATGCTCATGGGCCGGTTCGAGGATGCGCGTTTGACCTTTGAAAAAATCGAAGAAAACGCCCGCAACAACGGGGAGCGCCGTCTGGCCCGAATTTGGACGGCCGCGAGCTACCTCCATCAGGGGGATTTCGAGAGCGCTTTTGATGAAGCCCTGAAGCTCTACGACATCGCAGCGGAAACTGACGACCGCAGCGCAATGGCAGGAGATCTCAACCTGATGGGCGACATTTTTCTTCGAGCCGGCCGAACCGACGAGGCTACCGAGAAATACGAGGCCCAAATCGAAATGATGCAGAGTTCGGACGCCACCGAAGAAGTCATGGAAGCTACAACGCGGAACCAAAGATACGACCTGGCCCGAGTCGCGCTCTGGCAGGCAGACCTCGATGTCGCGAATGGGCTGGCCGACACCTATCGTGACGAAGTTGCGGCTCGAAACATTCGATTCGAGGTTCAGAGGACACACGAGCTCGACGGAATGATCGCCCTCGCTGAGGGACGCATGGACGCAGCCATCAGCCACTTCGAGCAGGCCAATCAGCAGGACCCCCAAATCTGGCTGCTCAAGGCGCGTACCTATGCAGCGATGGGTGACGCGGAAGGCGCGCGCCTTGCCTGCGAGGAAGTCATCGATTTCAACCAGCTCAACTTCAACCTGGCCTTTGTCCGGAACGCTGCCCGCGAGCTGCTTGAAACGCTCTGAAAGCCCCTCCTCAGGCGGTCTCTGAGGCTGGCCCACGACGACTGAGTCACAACCAGACAGAGCAAATTGCGTTAGTATGGGCATAGTGTTGTTGAGACATCGACGCCCTGAGCGAACGGTCGGTTTTCGTCCGGTCTCAGGCAGGTGGGACGTACGAATGGGTCGGGGCGCACGTTGCGTTGAGCAAGCTGAAATCGAGGGGGAATCGACTTGAACGACGGTTCCGGGGTCGCCGGCTACGACGAGGAGCGAATGCTCCTCAAACGATACCTGTCGGATGAGATCGCACCCATGATCTTTGCCGATAGCGCATCGGAGCTCTTCCAGGTCCCAGCTCAATTCGTAGCTCAGGAAATCCAATCGTGGATGGGTGACCAGATTCGCGGTGCCAGCACGATGACGGCATCCGATCTCCTCTACCACGCAGCCACCAAGCTCCACCAACTCGGTGTCCTCGAGCTCATTCCGCGCGAGGAAGTCGGGGCCTTTCTAACCAAGCTGCAGCCATCGCTCCTCGCACTGTGTCCACCCGAACAAAAGAGGGGCCTCGAAGAGAACTTTGGACACCTCGAAAAGAGCACCGGCATCAGCGGTGGCAAGGTCGAGGTCTTGCACAAAAAAGGTCCCCCCGGAGCATCTGGTGGCTACGGCGGTGCCCCCGGGGGCGGTTACGGTGGCGGTCCTGCCGGGCCGGTCGGCGGCGGAGGGTACGCGACCTCTGGCGCCGGCGGGGCGGGGCCGGCAGCCGCGGATGCACTCGCCCTGCACCGCCTCAACCTGATGCTCGATCAGATGCAGCGCGTCGCTATGCTCGGGACATCCGCCGGTGGCGGTGCGCCGGACGTCAACCAGAAAGCGGTCCTCGGGCACGTCGTTGAGCAGTTCGCCTCCGAAGCCAAAAGCTCGAAGGAACTCGAGACCCAACTGGCCTATCTCCAGAACATCGGCACCGAAAATCTCGGCACGAATCTGTTCAAACACCTCAGCGAGGGCCTGCCCGATTGGGCGCCTCCTGCCCACACCGAAGTCGGTGACAAAGATATGCCGGCCGGGGCGACCCGCGCGATGCGTAAAGTGGTCAAACTCGCTAAAGATCCGGAAGAACTCTTCCAACGGTTCAAGGAGATGGTCGGCGTTGCGATCGAGGGGTTCAACAAAGGCTCACTCGGTCGTGCGGTGACGATGCTCGATCTCGCCGAGCGCATGATTTCTGAAAAGGAAGTCGATGCGTCGATGGCGGCGTCCGTGATCGAGGAGAGCTACTCCGAGCTCGACACGACTCAGGTCGACAAGCTCGCAGACGATCCAGACAACCGCCTGCTCTTGCGCCGGGTGATGGGGTTCTTCCCGAAGCTTCGGGCCGAAGGGCTCCTCGAGCAGCTCAAGGACGAACAGGACCGGGAAAAAAGAGCTCAGCTGCTGAAACTTCTGCGGACCCACGGCGAAGAGGCCCGGGAACTGGCGGTCGAGGCCCTCGAGGAATCAGTCAACGGAGAGACGCGGCAACCATCACACGTTGAACGCAACCTCGTCTATCTGATGCGTGTGATCCCTCGGGTCCACGACGAAGACGTCGAGCGAGAGATTGATCTCCTGATCCGTGTCTCAGACCTCACCGGCTCGATGACGGTGGTTCGCGAGGCCATCGCCTCCCTGGTCCAATTGGAACATCCACGCGCCTACACGACCCTCGCCGCACGAATCAGCGAGCTCGAGAACGTACTCGTCGGTGACTCCCTTATCCAGTTCGACCTCAAGGAAATCCGGTGGCTGTTGAGTAATGCGATCAAACTGTTGTCGCAGAGCGATAGCAGTGAAGCCAGATCTATCGTCATCACCCACGGGCTCAAGGACAAGCCGGAACTCGGTGATACCTACGCCCGCCTCGTCACGCTTGGCGACCATGATCTTTCGGACACGCCGGATCAGCTGAATCGGTTACTCGATGCCATACAGAATGAGCTGCCAAGGAAGTTTCTCGGTGTGTCGGTCAAGAATCCCCGGAAGTCGCAAATACTCGAATATCTGATCTCTTCCGTTTCGGGATCTTTTGCCCCGGAGGTACACACTGTTCTCGGCGACATCGTGCAGCGCTTTCCCGATCAACCGTTCGGCAAGGCGGCGGACAACGCCATCACAACCATGGGACAACCAGCAACGCGGAAGAAGGCGCCCGAGGCCGCCAGTGATTCGGTGACCCTCTCGGGTGACCTGGCTCTCTTCGGTCTACCGAACGTGCTCCAGAACCTCTCCGACGCAACGGTCACGGGAGCGATCAAGATCTTGGACCCGGACGGTGGCGAAAAAGCGGAAATTCGCCTTGCCGACGGCAAGCTGATATCTGCCAGGGTGGGTGTTCTCGAAAACGATACCGCCGTCTATCAGCTCCTCGAACGTCCCACGAAGGGACGTTTTGAGTTCATCAACGAAGAATCCCCCGCCGGGGAACAACCGCCGGAGAGCTCGATGGCGATGATGTCGCTGCTGCTCGAGGGCATGCGCCGCTATGACGAGTTCAACCGCGCATTGGCCCTGGTTCCAGACGATGCCCGGTTCAAATCAGCCGGCAAAAAACCTTCCGACGTCAAGGAAGATGCTGACCCCAAACTGGCCAAGGCCGTCTGGGGCCACGCCGTGCGCGGCGTCCCGCCATCAGAGTGCGAGGGTGAGATTGCCATCGACAGCTTCCGGATTCGCCGCCTTTACGAGCACTGGGTCACCGAGGGCTCGCTGGTTCCGACCGACACTCCGGCTGACACTCCGACAGACTAGCCGACCGAACCGCCGACGCAGCGCTGAAGCTCGGTGCTCGGCGCTCGGTGCTCGATGCTCGATGCTGCCAAATGGTAAGTCCATCTGCTCGTGATCGATCTGCCTTCTAACGCATTCGATAATCTTCCCGCAGATAACGTAGATTGACGCAGAAAACAGCCCGACAAAGCTCTATCTGCGTGATCTACGGGCAGATTGATATGAAAAAGGCGGGCTTCTTAAAGACTGTCCTCAACTCCGCCCTCAACGCCCTGTGTGCGGCCCACGGACTGACGATGGAGCACGCAATGCGTCTCAGGCACACGCGGAGCACCGCGCGAGTTCTCCTTCGCGAGGGTCTCACGGTCTCCAGTCTGGTTGGTTACCACTACGGCGAGGAAACCCGTCGGGCGACTGTGGCCATGGAGATGCGATGGACGGGTGAACCGATCGTAGGAATCGGCGCTTCCTCATCGACTCGCGTGACGGGTCACGCTCTGCAGTCCGACGGCCCCAGCCGATTCAGGAGACCGGTCAATGTGCGAGCCTCCTCTGGGCCGGAAGGGGTGCCCAAACACCGTGTTAGCCTGGAGCGGAATGAGCCCTTCAAGGGGATACCGATGAAGCCGATGGGAGTCACCATCGTGGTGGCAGCAACCATGACCGCCCTTTGGGCGCCGGGCGAGACGGGCGAAAGTCCCGCTCAAGCCAACGTGCCGTCCGTTGTTGTGCTGGTGACCGTCGACACCCTTCGCGCCGATTCGGTTTCGTTTGCCGGGCATCGTCCGATCACTTCGGCCTCGATGGATAGACTGGCCCGCGATGGGGTGATCTTCAGCAAGGCCTACGCGACCTCCTCGTGGACGCCTCCATCGATGGGTTCCGTTGTCACCGGCCTATTCCCCACCAGTCACGGTGTCTTCGCAGGCCACTTTCGGGCGAACGGCGAGGTCGAGCAACCCATTCTCTCCGACACCATCACCACCCTCGCGGAGGTCTTCGACCGTGCCGGATACGTCACCATCGGTGTGGTCACCAACCCCCATCTGATGGCCGTTCTCGGATTCGCACAGGGTTTCGATCATTACTTCAGCCCGTCAGTATTTCTGCCAGCGGAACAGCTGAACTCCGTGGTCTACGGGTACCTGGAGGAGGCCTTTGGTCGGCAGTGGCGGACTGCGATGAAGGAATCCAAGACCTTTCTCTGGATCCACTACGTCGATCCCCACGACCCGTACTTCGCTCGCCGACCCTGGATCGAGACTTTCGAACCTGCCTTCAAAGATAGGACCTCGGACTATCCAAACGCGCTCATGTTGGCAAAGTTGAAAAAGGAGTTCCCGCGGCCGGACGCCGCGGTCGGGTCCAAGATCAGGCCGTTCTACGACTCGGAGATCGCTTACTGGGACCATCATTTCGGCGAGCTCGTACTAGAGCTGGGTCTCGACGATCCAAATGTGCTCCTCGCCTTCACCTCGGATCATGGCGAGGAGCTGGGCGAGCATGGTGATTTCGGACACTCACAAAGCCTGTACGAAGAGCTGGTTCGCGTGCCGATGGTCTTTCGATGGCCGGCGGCGATAGAGGGTGGAAGGACCGTGACCGGGGCGGTGAGTATCGTCGATCTCTTCCCGACCCTCGTCGAGCTTTCGGGCCTCGAGATTCCTCTTCAGGTGCAGGGGCGCAGCCTGGCCCACATACTGCAAAAGGGGGAGACACTGGAAGACCAGCCGGCGTACCTGCAGCTCCTGCCGGACAAGCCTCACCTCCTCGGGATGAGAAGCGGTGACTGGAAGCTGATCATTCCCCAGAACGGGATCGACGCTCCGGAGCTCTTCAACCTGGCAACCGACCCGGGCGAGCATCGGAATCTGGCCTCTGAAAAATCGGCTGTGGTTCGCCGGCTCCAACGGCAGCTCGATCGTTGGTTCCAGGGCCTTCCGCCGGCGCCCCACCCCGAAAAATTGCAGCTGACCGGCGAACAGCTCGAGGAGCTCAAGGCGCTAGGTTACGTGGAGTAGCGGCCCGGTTTCCCGGACGGGGACCGGCACCGATCACTTGCGATGCTTGGTCGCAACCACCTGAATCTCCGTGCACAGCGAGGGAACCCACTCACCGATACGCCGGTTGAGCCACCACCAGGCGCGGAGATGTTCGAGAGGTGCCAGAACTCCCTCGGAGGCGATGCGGAAACCGCGGATCTTGAGGACATCGAGACCGCAGTGATGATGGAAGGTGCGGAGGAATGTCCTTTGCGGGAGCGCCTGGACATGCCCGCGGGTCTTCTTGATTCTGAACGCTCGGTCGAGTCTCGGAACAATAGATTTCCGCACCCAGTGGAGACCGTGGGGGAAGATCGGCACACCTACGATCAGCAGGCCGCCGGGTGCCAAGACACGGGCGAGATCGCGCAGCAAGGGCCTGAAGTCCCGCAGGTGCTCGAGGACCTGCTCGCAGATGACCACGTCAAACCGACCCGATTGAAGGGACGCCAACCCGCTCTCGAGGTCCACCCGGCAGAGAGACCACCTGTCGTGCATGTAAACGATGCTCTTTCCGTGAGGAAAAAGGTCGACTCCGTGGAACCGTATCGCCGCCGTTCCGGGATGGATCTCGATGTAGCGTCGCGAGACTCCATCGCAGACACCGAAATCGAGCAAGGCGACCGGCTTTTGGCGACTCCGCGGCCGGGCTCTGACGAAGGATGCGACTTCCTCGGCTAGGGCGTGGTATCTCGACTGGCGGAGGGAGAAGGGTGGATAGCCCGGCTCGACTCCGAAAGCCAACTGGCGGTCGTACCACCTCGCCCGCCACCATCGAGCCAATCCCACCTCAGCCCCTCCGTCTTTTCACTCGAAACGCACACGACCTCACTCGAGGTTGGAGAGATTCCGGCGCGTGATTAGACCGCATCTCTCCGACCGGAACCTGGTTTTCGTGGTTTCAGGCGCATGGAAAAATACCCATTCTCCGGCGTCGCCAGGACGGTGGCAAAGGCGGCGAGGATGCCAAGGATCACCCCCATCTTGCCATTGTTGATCGGCTCGCCAATACCTTGCACGACATACTCCGAGAGGATCGCCGCGAGAACGGCGATTTCGAGACCGCGAATGACGAAACTGTCGGTTCGGGAGGTAGTTTTCAGGTCGAGGAGGAGGCTTCTCACGATAACCACTAACAGTGCGACGAACACCAAAGCGCCTACTATTCCGCTCTGCACGGCGACCGAGAGCAGGGCGTTGTGTTCATGGGTCAGAAGCGTGGCCTCCGAAGGGATGAGCCGCATGAACGTGGACGGACCGTATCCGGCGCCGAGAATCGGACGGTCATGGATGAGGGTCAACGCCGGTTTCCATGCGTAGGTGGCGCGGTCATTCAAGGTGATGAGATCCATCCAACGCATCGGTTTCATCAGGGAGAGGTCGAGATCGATCCCTTCTGCCACGAGAAGGCGGCTGTTGTCGGTCACCGCGAGGATAGTGCCGAGATCCGGAACCACGACCAGGAACAAAGCCAGGGCGACGACGCAGCTCGCGACCAAAAACCGTCGTTGCTGCCAATTGGAGAAACACCACCAGACCAGCAAAAGGATCACCGCGGCAAGCCACCCGATACGGGAGAATGTCAAGAAAATCGCGGTCAGTGTCACGATCCAGGCCAGACGCCACAGCCAGGATTGACGGTCGAATCTGATCTCCCTGAGCGCAAAGCAGAGGACAAAGGACGCCGGGGGGATCAGGTACATGCACACCCGGTTATAGCCAATGGTCGAACCAGTGATTCCACCCCAGGGGTTGCGCACGCCCCCGAACAGATTCACCAGGCAGACCGAAGCCAAGACCAACCCTCCCAGAGCCATGGCCATGCCCAGGCGTTTCAACCGCGCCGGCTCCCTCGACCCACTGGCGATGAGGAGGAATACCACGAAGATTCTCAAGAGCACCTTCGATACAGCCTGAGAACCCTCGTAGGGGTCAACCGACCAGATGAGCGAGGCGGTCGATACCACGACAAAGAGCATCAGGGCCAAGGTGATCGGTGAGTTCGGAATTTCGATCTCTCCGCGGCGGATCACCACGGCCAGCCCCGCCGCCGCGGCGACCGCCAACGCCCCGCGGGCAAGATATGACCAGGGCGCCAGATGGCTCACGGGAAGGAGGGTTATGGAAGTCAGGAGACCCCACTCCGCCACCGTCTCTGAGAGATCCACGATGTCCCGCCGCGGTGATTTCACCGTTTCGTGCTCGGCCATTCGGTGCATCGTACCACCCGGCTAGGACTTATTCGGCTAGGATGGGCCCACCGTGAGCACCTACCGCCTCGTCGTCCGCATAGCCCGCGAGTCACTGCGATACCCGGTCCGACTCGCCTGCGGCCTGATCAGCCTCGTCGGACTGGGCGCCGCCCAGCTCGCCCTGCCCTGGATTGTCAAGGAATGGGTCGAGGGGCCTTTGACTCACGGCGATCTCCCGGTCGGGAAACCCGTTCTCGTTTCACTGGTGATTGTCCTGCTGATCGCTTTTTTCCTTTTTGCGTCAAGAGCTTTTCTGGCCAGCGTCAACCAACGGACGTTGGAGCATTTGCGCGGTGCCGCGGTGGGCCGCGTCCTTCGTCTCGAGCCGGCGACGATGGCTCGCCTCTCTACGGGTGATGTGATGTCCAGGGTATTCCAGGACGCAGGGCTCCTTTCCGGTTTGATCGAGGGTCTCCTGAAACGGGTTGCTGGCGATGGATTCCTGTTACTTGGCGCCCTCTTCATGATGTTCGTCCTCGACCTCCGGCTCGCCATCGCGACCTGTGTAGTGGCCCCGCTGGTCGGTTACCTTCTGATCGCGCTTGGTCACGTGATCCGGCGACTGGGAACGGTCGCCCAACAGCGGATGGGTGGTCTGAACGCAATTCTCCAGGAACAGCTCCAGGGATTCAGCACCATCAAGGGATATCAGACCGAGGAGTTTGAATGCGAGCGTTTCTCGACGGTGAACCGAGGCTATCGCCAAACCGTGGTTCGTGCCATCTTGTGGTCGGCGGTGCTCGTGGCCTCGGTCTTCGCGATTGCGGCGACGAGTTTCGTAGCCGCAGTCTGGTATGGCACCCTGCAGGTAGAGGCTGGGCGCATCACCGCTGGTGGGCTGCTAGCCTTCTGTCTCTATGCTGGACAGACTATAGAACCGTTGCGCCGCCTCGCCGAGACACAGGGTCTCCTGCAACGGTCCCTTGCGGCAGCCGATCGGCTCTTTGAGATTCTCGATCTACCGCTTTCCACCGAGGCTTCGGCTGAGCCGCCACAGACCCATGAGATCTCAGACCGTTCAGCTGGAGGCGTCGCGACAACGCGCGTTTATGACGGCATCCGTCTCGAACACGTGCACTTCAGGTACCAGGCCGATCTGCCGCTTCTCGAGGGGATCGACCTCGAGGTTCAGCCGGGTGAGAGACTGGCGGTGGTGGCGGCGAGCGGCGAAGGTAAGACTACGCTGACCTCTCTGCTTCTGCGTTTCCGCGATCCTCTCGCCGGTCGAATCCTCCTCGACGATGTCGACCTTCAGGACTACACTCTGGCCAAGCTGCGCCGTCTCATCTGTGTTGTCGAGCAGAAAACCTTTCTCTTCAGCGGGCCTCTCCGCGACAATCTCCGGTACGGATCGTGGGATGCCGCACCGGAGGCGCTTCAACGGGCCGTGCAGCTCTGCGGTCTGGCACCGCTGGTTGAAAGCCTACCGAAAGGGCTCGACACGTCGCTCCAGGAGCAAGGTGCCGACCTCTCCGGTGGCCAGAGACAGAGAGTGGCCCTTGCGCGTGCGTTTTTGCGCGACCCCGCGGTCCTGGTACTCGACGAGGCCACGAGTGCCCTCGACAGCGAAGCCGAAGCGGAGATCTTCTCCGCCCTGGATTCCTGGCTGGCGGAGCGAACGGTGATCGTGATGGCGCACCGGTTTTCCACGATCCGCCAGGTGTCGCGAATCGTTGTGATCGCCGAGGGAGTGGTAGCTGACGACGGCCCTCTCGATCACCTGCTGCGACCCGGTTCGGTGTTCAACTCGTTGTTTGGGGAACAACTCAAGGTGGTTGGAAGGGGGGGCCCAGGATCCCGGTTCGAAACATGATCTGCCACCCGTCGTCGCGACTTGACAGCTGAATCGAGATCTTGTTAGCGTGTGACTTCAGAAGGAACCCCAATTTGCGATTCGGGGCTGAAACCCGAGAAAAAGGAGGTCGCGATGAGACCAAGCACCAAAGTCGTTGTGCTGTGTGGTGTGGTGTTGGGTTGGGCCTTGGCGTCCGTGCCTGCCTTTGCTCAGAATCCCTGCTCGGGTTTGGGCTGTCTTGGCGCCAATTACCCGGCATTGGTCGATACCAACGAGAATGGGATGCCGGACCCCGGGGTTGACGAGGAGATCATAATCAATCCGTTCGCGACCCTGGTCACGATCGACAGCCCATGGAACTGTAACCCCTTTGACGTCGACAATACGATCTTCTTCCTCAACCCGGACCTTGGAGGAAGATGGATGAACGTCGAGAGAGCCATCGGGAGTGGACGCACCCAGCGTGTGGAGCTGGATCCCGGCGCCATGGTGGGGGGTCGGCCAACGATGTTTCTCTTCACCGAGATACATCCCGGCGCCTCCAACGTGACCGGGTGGGGTCAGATGATGGATGACAATGGCGACGGATTCTACGACCGGATGATGGGTCAGGAGACGTCCGGTGGCGGCTACATGTTCGACATGAGCTTCGTCGGCACCGACGTGGGCGGTGTGCGATACATCAGCATTCCTTGGGCGATGGCCAATCTGGTCGGTGTCCGCGTCGGCGACGGCTGCGGGCCGGCCGGCACGAGTTGCGAAGATCCGCAGGTGTGGATACCTCTGGCGGATACCAACGGAGACGGCGCGGGGGACTCCATCGTGGCGGATCTCGACGGTGACGGCAATGAGGATGACATCTACCATTGGTCTCCACGGCTCGCAATGGCGGCTGCTCCCGGTGTGGCGTTCTGTCCCGGTGCGGCGATTGCGGGCGGAGCCATCCCGACCCTGTCCGGTGCGGGCATCGCACTCGTCATCCTCGGTCTGAGCTTTGGCGGTTGGTTGATGCTTCGCCGGCAGTGGGTGGTCGTCTGACAGCTGCTTGTGAGTGTGACTGAAGCAGCGCTTCTCAGGAAGTCGAGCCTCCGACGCCGAGCCGGGCTCTGGTACGTACTGGCCAGTTCCTATGTGATCGCGCGTCTACTCCTGGGGCGCATCTTCGGCGGATACTGGGATCTGAGCTGGGAGTTCCTTTCCGACCTTTTCGTCGTGACTGTCGTTCAACTCGTCGTTCTCGAATTGTTCTGGCCCTCCGCGCCCCCCCAAAGGCCTGGAGACGATACCGCCGACGTCGGAGATTCAAAGGGTTCCGCTTGAGGGTCTTCATCGCGTCCGGGGAGGTCTCGGGAGATCTTGCGGGCGCCGGTCTTGCGATGACCCTCAGGCAGAGGTCCCCGGACCTCGAGGTCTTCGGAATCGGGGGCGCCCGTATGAGGGAATGCGGCGTCGAAATCGACTACCCCACGAACCACCTCGGCAGGGTGGGGGTCAGCGAGGCCGTCACAGCTCTCCCCTCGCTGTGGAAGGCGTACCGGCGGGTTCGAGCGCGGGTCCGTTTGGCGCCCCCGGATGTAGCGGTTCTGATCGGCAACGATGTCTTCAGCGTGCTGTTGGCGAGGTGGTTTCGCGCCCGGAAGATCCCGACCGTTTCGTATTTCCCGCCTCAGGTCTGGATCTGGGGAGCCCTCGCCGGCATCATCGTCAGGAGCTTTGACCACGTACTTTCATGCTTCCCCCAGGAGCAGATGGTGTATCAACGCGCCGGCTCCCGCAACGGTGCGGCGGTGACGTTTGTTGGTCACTATCTGGCAGACCAGGTCAGGTGGCGCACCCCGGGCGACATTGCTGCCGCTCGTCGCGGATACGGCCTCGAAATGGGTCAGCGGATCGTGTGCCTGATGCCGGGCAGCCGGCCGCAGGAGATCAAGTCGCTCGCGCCGGCCCTTTTTGCGGCCGCCTGCGAGCTTGCGGCCTGGGACAAGGAACTCCGATTTCTGGTGCCGATTTCGGAGCCTCGGTATCGGTTGGCCGTTGCCGCCGAGACCGAGCGGCGATCACTCGGGGGCCGGGTGCTCATGGCGGAGAGCAGCTTGGATGCGCTGTGCGCTTCCGATCTCGTCCTGATGTCCTCCGGCACGGCCTCGCTCGAGGCTGCCCTTCTCGGCGTGCCGATGGTGGTCGCCTACCGGGTGTCGGCTGTCACCCAGCTCACGGTGAATACCGCCATCCGCCTCGGTCTCATGGTCGAGGACACGGTCGCCCTGCCAAACCTCATTCTCGGCCGCGAGGTGGTGCCTGAGTTGAAGCAACGGAAAGTGACGGCCGCCAACATCGCTCGTGAGGCGCGGTCGATACTTGAAGGCGGAGAACGCCGGCGGCGAATGAAGAGCTCGCTGAAGGAGATTTCGTCCCGAATCAAGGGACCCAATAGCTTCGAAATGGTCGCAGATGCGGTACTTGCACTCGCGGCGCGGGGCACCCGTAGGTTGGCGGATCGGTCCGTTGGGAGCCCCACGGCCAGCCGGGATCGCGTGCCCGACGGCCACCGGCAACGATCTTCTGATGGTCGGTTTTTCGAGCCAAAATCCACGCCGGGAGACAGCTCGTGAAGGTGGCCGGCGTCGCAGCGAAGCGCTTTGGTGGACTTCTTGCCCACCTATTCCGCGCCTATTACGCGACTCTGCGGATTCGGCTTCTCCTGCTCGACGGAACATTCATTCGACCGGCCGATTATCCCTTTTGCCGGGAATTATTCGCGCTCTGCGAGAGGGATGTTCTTGCTTTGGCCGGATTGGTGGCCAAGGCTCGTTTTACGGTCCTCGTCGCCAGGGGTCGGGATGGTGACTGGGCAAGCGCCGTTCTCGAGCGACTGGGCTGTCACGTCGCGAGAGGCTCCAGCCTTCGTGGAGGAACTCGGGCTCTCAAAGAGCTGCTCGACGCCGTGCACGGATCGACCGGTCCAGCGGGCATTGTCGTTGATGGGCCGTTGGGTCCGGCCGGCCAAGCCAAGGGTGGCGTCATCGTGTGTGGCATGCACACAGGGAGCCCAGTTCGGGCCCTTGGCGCCGCGACCGCCAAACGAGTGACCTTCCGCAAATCGTGGTCAAGTATCTACCTCCCCCTCCCGCTCTCGCGGGTTATCGTCGCTGTCGATGATTCATTGCCCGGACTGGAAGGCGCTCAAGTCGATGACGTTGACGATCTTGCCCATGTTCTCAGTCAACGCCTGGCTGTGATGCAGAATCGGGCCGCGACCTCACTACGGTCGCCGGGAGGCGTGGGTTGGGGAGGTAGCAATACTCAGGGTGCCACGCTTGACCACGTGCGCCGGGGTGAATTGCCATGAGGCGGTTTCTGCTCGTATGGCTCTGCCTGGCTATTCCGTTGGTGGTGGTGACGGCCATGATCGCGGTCGCAATTTTTCGGCACGTCGACCTTCGGTATGTCACCTTTGTCCAGCTGCTCTTTATCCCCGTTTTCCAGGCAATGGTCGTGACGTGGGTGCGGCGGCAGTGGGGTGTATCTCATCTGAGCTGGGCGGTGCGTGAGACCTTCCAGCATCGTGTGATTGCGGTGTTCATTCTCCTGGACGCGGCTCTCATTTTCCTGGGTCTCGTGATGAATCGGATCCCGGCCGTGGCGTTCGGAGGCGAAGCCAGCCTTCAGCCCTGGTGGGCTGCGGCAAAGGCTTTGTTGGCGGGAGTTTTCCTCATCACTGCGGCCTGGCGCATCAGCGCACTCTGGCAGCAAAAGAAGTGGATACTCGGTCTCGCCGCCATTCTATTGGGCCTTTCGGCGGAGCCCTTTCTACCCTGGTTGGGTCGACTTCCCGAGATCGGGTTCGTCCCTGATATTGGGCCAAGGGTCATCCGGTGGTCGATCGTCTACGGCGGTCTATTGGTGATTGCCTTGGTTGTGCTATTCAAGAGTCAGTCCGTGTTGCGAGAGCGATCCGTGTTGGCGAACTTTTTCCTTGACCTAGTGGTGGTGTTCACCTTTGCGATTGCCCTGATCTACCCGATGAATTTCTATCTCCGACCGTTCCTGTCGGAGCCTTGGGACACAATCGTCCAGATCTTGGTCTCGTTGACCGCGACTGCCGTCCTTGCCGGCTCCTTTCTCGTGAGCCAACCCGACGGTGAACCGGTCGACCCGGCCTGACCACTAGCAATAGTCCGTGTCACTCAAGCTCAGGGTCCAAACACGGGGATCGAGTATCGTCTCCTTGAACGGTGACGACGGGCTCACCAAAACAAGGACAGGTTGTCGACGGCGCAGACCTCGTGATTTGATCTTCAATCTGGAATCGGTAAAACCAAGATTTTTCAAGAGGATATGGTCCGGACTCAGGCTGGAGAAACTCGAACCGGCGACGTCATAACCCTGTTGAATGATGTGCCGGACCGAATGGGCGACGAGGCACGATGTAACTTCGGGTCTGTCGATAGCCTGGAGGTCGACGATCTCGCGCCCACGGACTACACAGTACCCCTGAAGCTCGTTTTCGTCCTCCGCCGACAACACCGTGTACCGGTTGATCGGATGGCGAAAGAACCGCCAGTTGAGGAATTCAGCATCTCGTACCGTCACCACCTTGTTTTCCCCAGAGAGCTGCCGACTCAGCAAATTGACCTTGTCGTCAAATGCATGAATCTCCCTCACACGGATTGTCCCCTGTGTCTCCGTTGAGGAAGAACTCCTGAACCAAAACATGCGATTTCTTTTCGAGCGAGCTGCTTGCGCGGTGGCTGCCAGACTTCTGGATGGCAAAGTCAAATACGGCAACGTCAAGAGGTGTGTGTATCCGGCCTTTTTGAGACAGAGGCGAGACGCACGGCCCGGAAATCCAAAGGTGTAGTGCCATCCTTTCTCGATCATCTGATGTCGACATGTTGTGACCAGCTCATAGGCTAGGCCCCGCCGGCGGTGGTCGGGGTGCACCATGAGGTCAACGCCCTGACAGGCGATCAACTCTCGCCCGGCAACCCTCATCCTCCACGGCAGGCAGCCGAAATGAGCGATCACTTCGCCTTTGGCGTCCTCTGCCACGAAGGAAACGGTCCCTCCAGCGGGATGTAATCGATGCTTCCACTCCCAGAAGAGGCGGTCGATTTTCTGACCAAAGACCACCCCAAACAGATCCAGAAGTGCATCGACGTCTCGGTGGGATTCACAGCGTCGGACTGTGATGCCATCGGTCACGAACGCGTCCTCCCGTGCCCAAACCACGTCGAAAATGTATATTCGATGAATCCAGTTGCGACGGAATACAGGTCTTTGGGATTCTGTGAACCTCTGATTCTGGCATGGGTCTTCCATCTCGGTTCATCGGCGCGGATCTCGACCCGAGGTAACGCCAAAGGGTGATTTCTTCGGTTGTTCGTCCGGCGAGATCCCAGGGTCATGGCATACCGGTAGCCGCGCTTTTCAGCGACCGAGAGGACCCTCTCGTCGAATCGTCCGAATGGATAGGCAAACGCCTCCACCGGTTTGCCGAGCCTGTCCTCGATCACCCGTTTGGACTCGCCTATTTCATATTCCAAACCTGCCTCATCGGTTGCACAGAGGTCGGCGTGGGTCATGCCGTGCGATCCGAAAAGCACTCCGGCGGCTGACATCTCCTCGATATGCTCCCATCCCAGCAGGGGTTCACCCGCGAGCTCGCCGTCGATGTCCCAGCTATTCATTCCTCCGACCTCGCCGACGACTAGGAAAATCACGGCCGGAAGTCCGCGCGCCTCGAGGACTGGAAACAGCGTTGTGTAGTTGTCGCGGTAGCCGTCGTCGAAGGTGAGCATGATCGAGGATCTGCGCCAAACTTTCGGGCTCAAGAGGTCCGACAGCGAGATGACCTGGTCGTTCCTCCTCTCACAATCGTCCAGCAAATCCTCCAGATCCTGTTTGGCCGCGATATACCGAGCTCGTCGTTTCGCTTTGATGCTGTGGTAGTTGAGGATGCGCATTCCTGTGCGGTGAGCATGACGGCTCTTGCGTTGGAACGCAAGCCACGCCGTTTTCGTTTCGCTGTCATTCTCCGACTAGTTGTGGTTGAGTGAGCATCCATACGGTTGTCTCGCCGTTGGCGAACACGACCGAGAATCGATCCGGCGATGTCCACAGCTCCTCGACCAGCCTTTCATACTTGGCGTTTCCCATCGTCCGGTGCAGATACAGGTACGAGATCCCGAAGCTCGAGGCACGACGCCACAGCTCGTCCGAGTTGGTCTCATCAAAGAGGCCGGCGATCTCCTGCACCAAGGCTTCGTCGCTATTGGAACCGCGAGGCGAGGCGATGATGCGGCGACCCGCAAAAATCGGCACCCACACATCGATGTCGTCGAAGTGGCGGTACGGGTAGCACTGGAAGATGCTCTGCGGAGGCGTTTCTCTGCGAATCCAATCGAGCGCCTCCATGTCGCCTGCAGGGACCACCGTGCTGGTACTGCCTGAGATCTTGCAGTGCCACAGGATGTCAAGAACCGGTGTGCTCAGACCGAGAACGGCCAGAACGACACAGATCAAAAGGGTTCTCCGATGACACTGCCACAAGGTCTTCGTACGTGAAAAGACCACCGATGCTCCGAGCACCAGAGCCACACTTGCCACATAAGATGTCTTGAGCTCCACCTCGAATTGCATTTTGGGGCTCAACAGCAGTTCTCCGACGAAGAAGATCCCCATCGATACAAGAACCGTCACCGGCACGAGGGTCCGTGCCCGGAATGTCAGCGAACGGTCGCGACTCAGCAGCCACGTTCCCATAACCCCCAGCACAGCCAGAACGCCCCAATTGGAGACAACACCCAGCGGCAACGAGGCGGCAGAGACCAGCCGCTCTTGAACGGTGAGGATTGAATTCAGCACCGGAACCCCCACCTGCGCTGTTCCCGCCGCCATGCCGGTCCCGAAGAAAAACGAGACGCTCAAGAGTGTGCAGAGGATGGCTAACGCAGCATCCGGCCAGTTGCCGCGCTCCCGAGCGGCGCTCAGCTCCGTGAGGATGACGACCGTTGTTGCCACAACTCCGACAAGAAAGCTGGTGCCGAATAAGGGCACGATAAGCATAGACTTTGCCACGGTGATTGCCCAACAGCGTCCCGTTTTGGGGAGCGTCGCCAGTACAATCCAGGCGACGAAGAGCACAACCGCCAGCTGATGCTGTTGAACGTAAAGGCACAGGCGATGCAGGCTGTTGACATTGAGGTGACCCAGGCCAAGGGTCCACGCCAGATCCATCTTTTCGGGGTTCCAGTCGATCTCGACCCCCGGGTTGCGGAGCCGGAACCTCGCCCCCTTCATGAGGAAGAGGGGGCCGTCCAGGGTCAGGCACAGGAAACCGAGGGAGGTCGCCGCTGCTGCTGCTTTGGGGCTCCCGCTCAGGGCGCGCGCGGCCGCAAAGACCAGCAGGGCAAGGAGGACGGTCTGTACCAGGCCGACAAGCAAAAGAGCTTCCTGCGCGGTCGCGCTCGCGCCGGAGACGGCAACCGCCGTGGCGGGTAAGAGATAGGCCAGCCAGTAGTAGTGCAAGGTTCCGCGGCACGAAAAGAGGTCGACCGGTGGCAGCTCTCCGTGAGTTACGGCATATGTATGTCCCATGTGCTTGAAAAAATCGGCTTGAAAGAACGGTCTGTAGGCAAACTCCTGACCCGTGTCAGCTCCAACAAACGCGTATGGCAGGAAGATCATCGCGAGCACCGCCCAAATGCCGATCATCGCCCACACGCGTTGCGGATCATCGGCTAAAAGGGGTGGGGCAAACCGAGTTCGGAGGAGATGAAATCCAAAACAGAGCAGCAGAGACGCGGTGACAACCAGGCCGAGAGAATATTTACCCGTGAGCCAGCCAGCCGCTGCCACCGCCGAAATCGTGGCGCCGATTCCGACAGCGGCAGCCAGAGCCGCCATTGAAGGGGATCTCAGGCTGCCTCGGCCGAGGAGAAAAAACCCGGGCACGGCAAACACGGCCACGGCTACGGCGGTGCTCAGGATCGCCGCGGGTGAGGCGGCGGAGAGCCCAACGCCCACAACCAGCCCAGTCGTCAGTACGCCGGGCCAGCAGGTCTGCAGGTGTCTGCGAATTCCCAAGAAGGGTCCCCCTCGTTGTTTGCTATCTTACGGCCAACTCCGTTCCTGGCGACCTGGTTGGAATGAGTTGCCGAATGGTCTGACGGGTGACGGTCGTGGTTTGAAAGTCGAAATCGCGGCTGGTACTGGTCGAGCCCAGACTGACGCGGGATATGGCCAGCGTCGGCACCCCAATGCGACAAGAGTCAGGTGAAAGGCCGGTGGTCTATCATAGACCGTGTTGCGGCACATGAGAATCCAATTCAAACGAAGCGTGGCGATGGCCGGTTACGGGATGGCGATCCCGCTTGAGCAGCGCGTATAGGCTATCTTTGGCGAGGCGATGGCCGGCCCTGTCAGGCTTTGGTGGTGACGGTTCCATCAGATGGTGGTGTCAATAGTGCGTAGCCGGGCGAAAAACCGCAAGCGCCGATGGTTGCAGATCGTCGAGTTTGGCGCAGTCTACAGCCTCTATCTGGTGGTGCGGGTCCTGCCTATGGTGATGCTCCGACCGCTCGTCATCGCGGTCGGCAACCTCGCCTACGTTTTTCTCGTCGCGCGGCGCCGGATTGCGGTCGAGAACATTCGTCGCGCCCTCGGAGTCGACCAGGGCACCGCCCGCCAAATCGCCCGGCAGAGCTTCAGTGCCTTTCTCCTCACCAGCGTGCCCGAGGTCGTGAAAATGGGCCGCCACCTCACGGCCGACGATTCGCTCGATTGGCTCCGAAGGCGAGACCCGGGGGCGGAAGCCCTCTTTTCGAAAGCAAAAGTCCTCCATGAGGAGACCGGTGGGTGCATCTTTGTCACTCCTCATTTCGGAAACTGGGAGCTGCTTCCCCATCTTGCCGCAACCGTCGGTATCCCGCTGGCGATAACAATCCGCCCTCTCGACAATGTCTATCTCGAGCGCCTTCTCGAGCGCCATCGAAACGCCACCGGTCAAGAGTTCATCAACCGGCGAAACGCGATCATGCGCCTCGATTGTGCGCTGGCAAATGGGAGATCGGTGGCGCTGCTACCCGATCAGCATGTGATCAAGGGGGTGCCTGTCGACTTCTTTGGGCGGCCGGCGGCAACCAGTCCCTTCCCTGCCCTGCTGGCAATTCATCATCAGAGGCCGATCGTGGTCGTAGCCTGCTACCGGACGGGCTCTCTACGGTTTAGTGGGCACGTCGGAGATCCCATCTGGCCGCAGGCGGCCGCCAGTGAAAAGGCCGAAATCAAGCGTCTCACGGGGACCGTAAACCGAGCGATGGAGGAGGTAATCCGGCAACACCCGGAGCAATATGTCTGGATGCACCGCCGATGGAAGTTGGAAAGGAGTGCAGGTTAAAGCGACAGCTCCACGTCCGACTCGCCATCTACCTTTTTCCCACTCGAATCCGGTGGGCGGCGGTTGCTCCAGGTCCAAAGTTGGCGTACCACCACGAAAGCAACCACGGCCGCAAGTACAGTGTCGCTGACGAAATGGGCGCCGTCGAGGACGCGGGTCGCTGCGCAGCCAGTTGCCAATGCCAACCACACTGGAGCGGCGCGCGGATACATGTGACAGAGCATCCAGGCGGCAGCGAAGGCGACCGTCGCGTGGGTCGAGGGCATGCCCAGCTCGCCACCCTCGAGCGGTCGGTCGGCGAACGATCGCCACACGTACTCCCCCCCCGTCAAGAGTGGTCGCTCGCGCCGGATCAACACTTTCAGGATCTCACCGAGGCCTCCTGCCAACAGGACTGCGGCGGAGAGCAGCAATGGCCATCGCAGCGCCTTTCGCAGGTCTTTTGTGCCGTTGGTGCTTTGTAGGTTGATAAGGGCCATTGCAACGGAGATCACCAACCATACCGGAAGGAAGCCTACCGATCGCAGCGCACGGTGCCAGTCCCCTCCGATGAACGCATGAGATAGCCCAGAAACAGCCGTCCATACCGGGCGATCGAGCAAGCTCCCAATTGCGAGTGCCGCACACGTGGCAAAAAGAACGACCACCACCGGAGGAAGGAATCTGTTGTTCCCCCACCGACTGACAACTTCCTGCGTCCGGGTTTTCATGAACACCTCGCGACGATCAACGTGACTATCGCGACCGCATATGGGTCAGCCTGAGATCATATCCGAGCCACGAGAGATTGCGCATACCTCTGTGCGATACCGTGGTGATTTCGAACGTACTCGAAGGCGTGGCGCCCCATCTCCTTTCGCTGCCTCGAATCTCGCATCAAGTCGCAAAGAGCGGAGAAGAGCGCCTGACGGACATCTCCCACCTGCGGCAGCACCCGAACACCACCCACGTGATCAAGTCCGTGAACGATTTCCCTGAAATTCTCGTGATGTGGTCCGACGATTATTGCTCGGCTGCGGTGGGCCGCTTCCAAAGGGTTGTGTCCACCGAGGCGACTCAGGCTTCCCCCGATCACAGCAACGTCTGCCCATTGGTAGATCGCTGCGAGAGGTCCAACCTGGTCAAGGATCAGCACCTCCCAGCTGCTGTCTGCACGGGCGCCCTCTGACCAGCATGCGGTGGCCCAGCCGGCGGTTACCACCATTTGTTGAACCGCATCCGCCCGCCGGGGGTGGCGGGGAGCCAGGACCAGGCGAGCGAAGAGGTCGTCTTGTCGTAAGCGGTGGAGGGCCTCAATGAGCCATGTTTCCTCGGGGTGGTGGGTACTGCCTGCCACAATGAGGGGGGTTTCGCACGGTTGCTCGAAAGCCACCTGCCACGGCCGTGGCAGCCCATCGCTGAGGATGATGTCGTGCTTGAGATTACCAACAACCTCGACGCGGTGATCCGGAGCGCCGGCACGAATGAACGAAATCCGTTCCTCTTCGCTTTGGACCCCGATCCAGTCCACGGAAGCCAGCACCAAGCGAAAGAAGCGGCGGGCAAGCCGATATCGGGAACGGTCCTTGGGGTAGATTCGGCCACTGACAATGAACAGAGGGATCGACAGCTCGCGAGCCGAGCGAAACAGATTTGGCCAGATCTCGGTTTCGATGACGATTACCGCGCTGGGTTTGATGCGCCGCATCCACCTCCGCGTGGCGGTATGTCGATCCCAGGGCAGGTAACAGACCTTTGCGATTTCGGGATATGCCTTGCTGAGCTGCTCGGCGGCCGTGCGTCCCTCTCGGTTGCCGGTTGTGAGAATGAACCGTACTGAAGGCATTGCTTCCTTCAAGGCGGCGATCAGTGGACGTGCTGCCGCCATCTCACCTACCGATACCGCGTGAACGAGCAGACTCGGGTGTGGCTCAATGGAAAGCTCCCGTGTTCTGCCGAGCCTTTCCCGAAGCAACTCGATGTGGGAACGCCCGAGGATTATCCTGACCACCATAGTTGGGACCAAAACCGTAGCGATGACGAGCGCGAGCGCCACATCGTAAAGTCTGAACAACAACCTGCTCAACCCATCGCCCATGGAACGATTCTGCGCCTTCTTCCCTGATGGTTCCAGTATCGAAGCGATGTCAAGGCCTTGCTCTCTGCCGCATTAATTGGCCGGACGGAGAAAAATGCACGGCTCTGTCCCAGGGATGACGTAACCACGGCGAGACAGGTATGATCCGGTGATACGATGAAGTCTCGACATGCGCCTTGCGGATAAAATCAGAGTGACCGAAGACAAACGGTGGTTATACCGCGCTCTATGGGTCATTTTCTTTTTGGGCTGTTTCCGGCTTTGTTACGCAACGATAGCCCCGTTCGATCTGGTCCACGACGAAGCGTACTACTGGGACTGGTCGCGGCAATTCGACTGGGGTTATTTCAGCAAGCCTCCGATGGTTGCCTGGTTGATTGCATTGTCGACCTCTCTCGGCGGTTCCTCCGCACTATTCGTGAGATTGCCCGCCGTGATGATAGGCACGGTGGGGCTGGTGTGGATGTACTTCTTGGCCGCTCATTTCTACGGGCGGAAAGCGGGGTGTTTTGCGGTCTGTGTTGCTGCGGCCACTCCGGGCAACGCGGCTATGAGCCTCCTGATGACGATTGACGCGCCATTTCTCTTTTGTTGGGGGGCGGCGCTGTGCGCTTTCTGGCGGCTGTTTGAGCCGGGTTCACAGCGTCGGCTGTGGCTCGCTGCGGCTGTGGCTACTGTGGGCCTCGGCCTGCTCTCGAAGCAGATGATGATCGTCTTTCTCGTTTTGGGCGGGGTCTTCTTGTTGTCAGGTCGTGAAGACAGGAGAGAGCTTCTGCGCCCTACGTATTGGCTCTGGTTCTCCGGGTCCATACTCTTCCTTTCCCCTGTTCTCTGGTGGAACCACCGGAACGGCTGGGTGACAGTTCAGCACACCTGGGGGCATTTCGGCGGTGAGGGTCTCGGTTTCTGGAAGCGGCTGGTAAGTTTTCTGGAATTTCTTGGGGGACAGCTCGGGGTCGTCTCACCGGTCACTTTTTTTCTGCTCTTGGCGGTGCTGTGGGCAGCCGTCAAAGCCATTCCGCGACTAGAACGAAAGGAGCGGTATCTCTTCACGTTCAGTGGCCTGCCCCTGATTGCATTCCTTGTCCTGAGTCTCATCCAAAGGGTCGAACCCAACTGGCCTGCCGCGTTCTACCTCGCAGCGATAGTCCTGACGGTGGGCGTGGCGTTGAAGAAAGTCGACTTGCCCGTCCTACCTGAAGTCCATGAGTCATCAGTCGTTCTCGCCGTCGCGATTGGAGCTACTTTTGTCGCGGTGACCTATCTCGTACCGTTCGGATTTGGCCTCGAAGGCAGTAATTTGGATCTTGCCGTGCGGCTCCGAGGATGGCGTCAGTTGGGGGAGACAGTTGGTGGCCGAATTGCGCTGCTTCCGAAACCGGACGAGACCTTCGTCATGGTTACCGAAGGACGAGCCCTAGCGAGTGAGCTGGCCTTCTATCTTCCGAATCAACCGCGGGTCTATCTGTGGACACCTGGGACCGAAGCCCAGTCCCAGTATGACATCTGGGGCGGTCCACGAAACAACGCCGGCTGGGACGCATTGATCGTCACCAAAGTGGGCTATCGAGTGCCCACTGGAATCTCTCGGTTGTTTGAACGCGTGAGCGCACTCGGCCAGGTCGAGGTGTCGATCGGTGCGGGCCGCCAGCACGCCTATCACGTCTGGCACGGCGTCAAGTTCACTTCTCGGCCGATGAGAGTCCGTGGAACCTCGAATGGAGTTGTCAAAGACGGGATGCAGTGACGGTCGGTCTGTTCTGTTTTCGGGAACGGCCGATTGGATCTTCAGTCATTCGGATCCCAGTCGGAACGTCATCGCGGCAGGGGAGCAGCTAAACTTGTCTCGAGAGACGAGGTGATCGAATTGGCCGGTGGGTGGAGGATCGAGATGACAAACGATATCTGGCCGGCTGTCCGAAAGGAGATGCTGGACTGGTTGGGTTCGGCGTTCGACGCGTCCGAGCTCGATCTCGAAACCCGACTGCGGGAGGATCTCGGTCTGAGTTCCCTCAAGACTGTCGATTTGATCGTCAGATTCGAGGATGTGTTTGACATCTCGATTTCGGATGACGATCTCAGTTCCCTCACGACCATTGGCGACGTAGTGGAGGTCATCCGACACAAGGTGGCTGGGGCGAACGTCGACTGATGCGGCGGGTCGCGATTACCGGCGTCGGCATCCTATCGAGCATCGGCAACAGCGTCGAACAGGTCGGGGCCAACCTCGTCGGTGGCCGATCGGGTGTGTCGGGCGTTCCTGAGTGGGCCGATCTGGGACTGAGGAGCACGATCGCAGGCAGGTTGGCAGGAGTTGATGACCTCCGCGAAGGGGCCAGGATTCCCGACGACCTGCTCATGTGCATGTCCGACGCAGCGTTGTACTGCGCCGTGGCCGGACATCAAGCAGTTCTGGATGCTGGTCTCACCCAAGCGGATCTCGAGAGCCGGCGCGCCGGATGCATCGTCGGTAGTGGCATCAGCGGTACCGAAGCGGTCTACGAGGGAGGTCGGCAGCTGTATGCGGGCAAGCCCAGGCGGGTTCGTCCGTTTGCTGTCCTCCACGCCATGGCCAGCTCGTGCAGTGCAAACCTCGCAACCCTCTTGCGTATCGGTGGCCGCAGCTACTCCATCAGCTCGGCCTGCTCGACCTCCGCCCACGGCATCGGGCACGGTTTCGAGCTCATCCGGGCGGGGCAGCTGGACCTTGCCGTCGTCGGCGGAGGCGAGGAGCTCAACCCTGTGGTTGCCGGTGCCTTTGACGCGATGCGGATGGTCCTGTCGACCCACTTCAACGACTCACCTGAGGTCGCGTCACGGCCGTTCGACGCTGACCGTGACGGGTTTGTGCTTGCCGAAGGCGCCGGCATATTGGTCCTCGAGGAAATGAACCGGGCAAAGGACCGGGGTGCCCACATCCAGGGTGAAATCATCGGCTACGCGGCCAACTCGGGAGCCGAAGATATCGTCCTCCCGGAGGCTGACGGCCGGTCGGCTGCGGACTGCATCGAGGCCGCACTGCTCGATGCCGGCGTCGAGCCCGAGGCGGTGGACTATGTGAACGCACACGCCACGTCCACTGTCCAGGGCGACCTGGCTGAGGCCCAAGCTCTGCGTCGGGTCTTTGGGGACGGCGGACCTCTCGTATCATCCACCAAGTCGATGACCGGTCACTCCCTCGGCGCCGCCGGGGCGCATGAGCTGGCCTTCTGTGTCGCGATGCTGGAGGGTGGGTTCGTGGCGCCATCCACCAACATCGACTCGTTCGATCCGGCTTTCGAGGGTCTGCGCGTGGTGCGTCACACCCGCCGGGAAAGACTGTCCGTGGCTGTCTCCAATACTTTTGGCTTCGGAGGGACCAACGCCGTCCTCGTCATCCGTCGATTCGACGGGCGCTGATTCTCACCCGTCTGCAGGTCCCGCAAGGGGTGATCTGATAGAGGGTTTTGTTAGGCTTTCCTGACTGAGGAAAGGAGTTCGAGGCGATGAGGCTTTCGCTAGGCGAGATCGCGCGTGTCCTCGAAGGATCCCTGGTAGGGGATCCCGAACACGAGGTGTCACGCGTGGCCACCGTGGAAGAGGCGAAAACGGGAGAGATCTGCGTGGTGTGGGATCCGGAGTCAGCGAAGGCCATCGCCTCCTCATCGGCCACGGCCTTTGTCACCGCCATGGACCTGCAGGTGGAGCTGGGTCACCAGATCAAGGTGGCCGATCCGCAGGCGGCGCTGATCGACCTCCTGGAAATGCTCCACCCGTTCCCGAAAGCTCCGGAGGGAATCGAGGAGGGCGCCCAGGTTGCGGCCGACGTGAAGTGCGCGGACGGGGTCTACATCTCCTCCGGTGCAAAGGTGGAGCCCGGTGTCGTGCTGGGTTCGCGGGCCCAGATTCATGCGGGTGCGTTCATCGGTTCGAAGGTATCGGTCGGAGAGGACAGCGTCATCCATCCGAATGTCTCCATCTACAGCGGTACCCTCATCGGCAAACGGGTCGTCATTCATAGCGGCGCCGTCATCGGGAGCGACGGGTTTGGCTACCGACAAGCGGCAGATGGTCGTCAGCGCAAGATCCCCCAGGTTGGAACTGTCGAGATCGAGGACGACGTGGAGATTGGCGCCGGCACGACCATCGATCGAGCCACTCTCGGGAAGACCGTCATACAACGTGGCACGAAGATCGACAACCTGGTGCAGATCGCGCACAACAGCGAGATCGGTGCAGATTGTTGCATCGTCGCCCAGGCGGGAGTCGCGGGATCCTCTCGGGTCGGTGACTCGACCATGATCGGCGCCCAGGCCGGCATTTCGGACCACGTCACGGTGGGCGACGGAGTGCTGGTCGGCGCCCAGTCCGGAGTGGCGGACGATCTCCCAAGCGGCGATTGGATCGGATCACCGGCGATGGCCGCAGCGCGCGCCCCCCGGGTATTTGCGATTCTGAACCGTCTTCCCGAGATCTACGAGGAACTTCGATCGCTGCGCCGCCGGTGCGAGGTGCTCGAGCGGGAGGTCGGCGAGCTCCGTTCAGCCGGCGAGCGGGGCCGGTGATCGTTCGGATGCCACCGGGCAGTCACCGAACCATCTGTGGCCTGCTCGCCTCTCGCGCTGAGAAATTTCCGGACCGCCCGTATGTCAGATTTCAAATCGGGGGTGTGGAAACGGCGGCTCTGACCTATGCCGACACGTGGTCATACTCGACCCGCTGGGCCGCGCTCCTGCGTGACCGGGGTCTGCGGAAAGGAGGGCCGGTTCTCCTGGCTCTGCCCAATACCGTGGATTTCGTCGGCGCTTTCTTTGGCGCCCTTCTGGCGGGTGGATTGCCGGCAACCGTGGCTCCAATGCGTCGCCGGCCGTCTGGGGATCCTCATGTGTCCAACATCCTGAGCAGATTGCGGTTCTTGAGGGCAGGGGTACTGGTGCTGCCAAAGGAACAGGCCCAGGATCCAGACTTTCCGAGCACCGGCTTGCCAGACGGTGTGGCGGTGGTTTCGAGCCAGGATCTACCGCCGGAGCCTGAGCCACTCTCACCCTGCGATCGAGAGACTGACCTTGCACTCCTCCAGTTCACTTCGGGAACGTTGGGCAGCGCCAAGGCCGTCGAGCTGACGCACGCCGCCTTGCTTGCTCAGCTTGACTCTGTTTCCAGGGCGCTCGCTCTGGACGGTGCGATGGATTCGGCGGTCTCGTGGCTACCCTTTTCCCACGACATGGGGTTGATCGGATTCCTGCTGACGCCGGCGTTCGTAGGCGGCCACGTGACCCTCCTGCAGGCGGAGGAGTTTGTCGTGCGTCCGGCATTGTGGATTCGGGCACTCTCCGACAGTGGCGCCACAATCACCGGTGGACCGCCGTCCGCGTACCTCCTCTGTGCGCGGAGGATCAAGCAGACTGAAGCTTGCCGATATGACCTCAGTCGGCTGCGAGTCGGCCTGGTGGGCGCTGAGATGGTGAGCCGAAGGAGTCTCCGTCTGTTTGAGAAACGCTTCGCAGCTGCCGGGCTGCGTCCGACAGCTCTGACACCAACCTACGGCCTTGCCGAAACCTGCCTGGCGGTCACCATGGCGCCGCTGGAACGTGGGCCTGAAGTTGAAAGCGTTGACCTCCAGACCTTGCAGGAGGAAGGTCGCGCTGTCCGTCCAAAATTGGACGAGGGTCTGCGTCGAGAGTTCGTTTCAGTCGGAGTACCCCTTTGGAACACCGAGATCGTCATCGTTGATGACGACGGCAAACCGCTCCCAGAGCGTCAGATGGGCGAGATCACCGTGCGCAGTCCGAGCCTGATGAGTGGCTACCGCGGTGATCCGCTATCCACTCGGCAAGCTCTCAGCAACGGCCGGCTGTTCACCGGCGATCTTGGGTTCCAGGCCAACGGCAGTCTGTTCATCACCGGGCGGAAGAAGGAAATCCTCGTGGTGGGCGGGCGCAACTACTACCCCGAGGACCTCGAGAACGAGGCCGCCACCGTTCCCGGTGTCCGTCGATGGAAGGTGGTGGCTGTTTCGTACGACGATCCGGATCTGGCGACCGAAGAGGTGGTGCTGATGGTGGAGACCGGCGTGACGGATGGGGGAGAGCGTCAGCTACTGCGGCGAGCGATCCGTCGAGCTTTGATCCACGCCGACTACCCCGTGAGCCAGGTGGTGTTGGTGCCGCCGAAGACCTTCCGCACGACCCCCAGCGGAAAGCTGATGCGGCTGGATGCTCGGCGCCGGTTTCTCGCCGGCGACTTCGGTCAGCCCGCCCGCCGTCCGGAATCCCCTGGATTGGGGTGAGTGGCGGATCAGGTCAATCCGAGGCACCGTCCTGGTCGCGCTGGTTACGAGGCCTGACGATCAGAATCCAGAGAGAGGCAGCCATCCGTCGCCAGTGGAGCAGCGTCGAGGCCGCGAAACGAGCACCCTCGTAGCGCGCCTCCCTGCCGTGGTGCAAACCAGTCACGGCTCGCCATCCTGCGCGACTGTGCCGACCGAATTGGGCGAGGAGATCGGCGGTCAGCTCGCGAACGGTCCACAGCTCGACGTCCACCTCGCTCAGCCCGAGGTTCAGAGCCGCGGAGAATCGTTTATGCCCGTCGGTGATGACAAATTTCTGACCGAGGCGGAAGACTGAGATCGGAGGGAATCTGCTGCCGTCGAGCATCGCCTGTCGGAACGCTGCGATCTGTTGCTGGGCGTGGGATACATGGAGCAGATCCACGATCTGATCAACCCGAACGACTCGTGTCGGCAGGGAGGTTCCGGAAGTGTCGAATGGCGTATGCATGTCAATCACCGGATCTCGTTGCGGGCGAAAGCGTTGCTGGATGTCTCACCAGTCTCGGTGGAGAGTACAACACATTCATCGGTTTCCTCGTGATTCTCCGGGTTGGATCCTTGAAGTATGATCGACCCAATGTCAAAGCCGGCGTTAGCGGTCATCATCACCACCTTTGAGCGGCCTGAGCACCTGAGGCGCTCTTTGGCCTCCATCGCTGCACAGGACCGGGTGATCGGGGGCTTCGAGCTGATCGTGTGCGACGACGGCTCACAGGATGGCACGGCTCAACTGGTCACCGATTTTGCGGCGGACGTCGATTTTCCAGTCAGCTTCTTAACTCATCCGCACTCAGGGTTCCAACCCGGTCGGTGTCGAAACGACGGTGTGCGATCGAGCGTGGCTCCGTACCTGGTCTTCTGCGACGGCGACTGTGTCCTTCCGCCTGACCATCTCGCTGCGCACGCCGCGGCCGGCAGGCGGAGAACCGTCCTATTGGGAGAGCCCTGTTACCTCAACGAGACCCAATCGGGGCGAGTCTCGGAAAGGAAAATCCGTTCGGGAAATCTGTCGGTGGTTATTCCGCGGTCGGTACGGCTCAGATTGGCGATCTCGGCGTGGCTTCACCGATCCGCCAAACGGCGCAAGATCTACTCCGGTTTCTTCAGTCTCTGGCGGGAGGATTTCGAGCGAATCAACGGGTTCGACGAAGAATTTACCGGGTGGGGTTGCGAGGACGACGACCTCGGTCTCAGGCTGTCACGCTCCGGCGTGAGATCAGCGTCGATCATGAAATTGACCCGGAGCTTCCATCTCTGGCACCCCTGGCACCCATCCCGCACTCCGCGGTGGCGAGACGGTTCCAACGTTGCGTATTACGAGCGTCGTTTGCGCCTCACCAGGTGTTTGAACGGTCTGATCAAACGAGATGCCCTCGATGTGACGATGGGTGTGGTGGGTCGGCCAGCGGAATCCTCCCTGGTAAGCACCCTGCTCGAAACCCTGCCCAAAACGGTGCTCGACTCGCCTGGTACCGAGGTTGAAATCCTCTTTCGACCGGGTGACGGCGAATTCTCCGGTTTCGCCGATTGCAATGTCCTGGTGGTGTTCGAAGAGACCGCCGGCATCAGAAGATCGGCACGCGAGGCGCATGTGGTATTCGCGGACAATGATGACCGAGGCGTGATGGCTGAGAACCGGCTTCCTCTGAAGCAGTTTAGGCAGCTCCTCGACGTGATCCGGGGTTAGTCTTCGGCCGGCGCTCCGCCGCCATGCTCCCGCTCCCAGAGCTTGGCGTAACGAAGGAAGAAGTAAAAGGAAGTCATTGCAGAGATAATGAAGCCCTGCACCCCATCACGGAAACCACCCTGGAGAATGTACTTCTGCAGGAACACCAGCGGCGGTTCGAGCACTATCCCGGCGATGGCGCGGAGAATCCCGGTCGGCCGCCAGTGTCCGGTGATGATGTCGGTATAGCGGTTGATGGTGGCAGCATGGTCGGAGAGGTCGACGTGGGGAAAATGTCTCAGACGCCCCGAGAGTCTTCGGACCGCGCCTCTGACCTCGAGCCGGTCGTGCGGGTCGAATCCGGCCCAGTGAGCATGCTCTCGTCGCACGAGACGTATCTTCCACTCCGGGTACCAACCGCTGTGGTGGATCCATCGACCGAGGTAGTAGGGTTGTCGATTCACCTCGTAACCGGCAATCTCCTCTGGCGGGCTTGGGGTTAGAGTGTCCGCGATCTCCGAGCGAAGGCCCTCGTCCAGCCATTCGTCCGCGTCCAATGACAGAACCCACGTCTCGGACGCCAAATCGAGAGCCGTCTGCTTTTGTTTGACGTGGCCGAGAAACGCCTGTTCGACAACCCTTGCGCCGGCGGCGGCTGCGATTTGGCGGGTACGGTCCCGGCTCCCTGAATCGACGACCACGATCTCGTTGGCCAGCCCGTCGACCGACCGCAGACAGCGGGGCAGGTTGCGCTCCTCATCCAGTGTGATGATGCAGACCGAAAGCGATAGTCGAGTGTTCATCGGCTCTCCCCCGTGGAATTTCTGGTTCGCCTTTATGTGGTTGGTGCCGTGTTCACTCATTTCGCCTCAGACGCTCACGACTGTAACATCGTAGTGCGGTGCAACGCTGGCCGCAGCAGGAAGCTGGTGAGATATGCGGGTTTGCAGATGACTGCCTGGCGTCGTGCCCTTCTACTTGTTGGCATCCTGTGGAGCATCTACCTATTCTCCGCGACTCGATCAACGCTGTGGAATCGTGATGAGGCCAGGTATGCCACGGCTGCCGTGGAAATGGTCGGCTCCGGCAACTACCTTTACCCGACATTCAACCACGAGCTGCGTCCCCACAAACCCATCCTGATCTATTGGCTGATGTCGGTTCCGGTGAGGATTTTCGGCCCGACGGAGCTTGCGGTTCGGCTCCCGGCGACCCTCTGTATGGCCGCTTCCTGCCTGATGGTATTTGCGATCGGGCGCCACCTGTTCTCGTCACGGTCGGGAAGATGGGCTGCCGCGATCCTCGCGACCAGCCCGCTGGTCATGATTTCCGGAATGGCCGCGACGACCGACGCGGCTTTGATGGCAGCTATTCTCTCCACCCTGGTGCCCTTTGTCTGGGCATATACGGACGGTTCGCGCTGGTGGCACGTGCCCGTGATGGGGACGGGCATCGGCGCCGCACTGCTTATCAAAGGTCCGATCGGTTTTCTCGTACCCGTGCTGTCCATGATCACGACGTGGGTACTCGCCCGAGGTCAATCAAGGCTTGATCGGCAGGCGCGGATCAACCTGGCGATCGCATCCGGAATCGGCATCTCGCTCTTCCTCGCCTGGGCCATCCCGGCCAACCTCGCCACGGGTGGAGCGTACGGACGGATTGGCCTCGTTGGGGGACTTTCGCGTCGTGTTTTCACCGCCATGGAAGGGCATGGTGGCGGATCGTTGGCCTACCTGTTGTACCTGCCGTACTACCTCGGTGTAGTATGCCTCGCCTCCTTTCCTTGGCTTGTGTTTCTTCCAGGCGCCGCTCGCGCCCTTGCCAGGGGCCGGATCGCGGGGCATCCGGGAGGCGAAGAGGATGACTGGGCGCGGAGCGGTCCAGGGATTCGGACACTTCTGGGGGGCATGATCTTGCCGATCATCGCACTGATGACTCTGTTCGCAACCAAGCTGCCACACTACATTCTGCCGGTCTTCCCGTGGCTTGCGCTCATGGAGGCCGGAGCTCTCGATGCCGCCGGACACGGTGCCGGATCTCTGGGCGGCCGCGCCTGGAATCGGCTCGGAGCATGGGGCTACGGATTGGTTGCGATCGCGGTCGGTGCCACGCTGTTGGTGGGCCCACTTCGTCTACCGGAACTTGCTCCGGCGAGAGTGCCTCTGTCGATAGCAGGACTGGTTGTGATGGTCGGGGCCATCGCAGTCGTAGTGGCGCAGTGGAAGTGTCGGTTCCATCGTACGGCTCAAATCGTGCTCTGCGGCACCGTCTTGTGGTTGGTGGTCATTTCTGTGGCGGTTCTTCCCGCTCTAGAGTCGATCACCAAGCTGGAGCCACAACTGGTAAACACGGTGGAGGGTTTCATCGAGGCGGACACCCCGGTCGCGCAGTACGGCTGGTACGAGCCCAGCCTGCATTTCTATCTCGGCGGACGACCCGTGGAGCGGATTATCTCTTCTGACCGCCTCTTCCAATGGGCCCGAGAACCGGGGTTGGGACTCATCGTCACGACCCGCCTTGCCTTGGATGAGGTGGAGCTCAATCACGAACCGTTGGGTCTTCGAGAAATCGGTTCGGAACACGGGATCAGTCACGTCGACGGCAGGCGGCTTGAGCTCGTCGCTCTCCTTCGCTGAGACCGGCTTCATCGATAAACCGGGCGAAAGGTAGGTGGGGATACCACCGATCTGTTGGATCCTGACCATTTACGACGAGGAGGTTTTGGGGGAGGATGAGGTGTTGGTGATCGACCGCATCGACCACGCTTGGAATCTGCTACGGGAGATCGGTGTCGAGCCGGTTTTCCTGCCCGCGAGCTACGGAATGGTCCTGTAGATCGGCTCAATTCCTTGACCTGCTCTTGAGGCTCGGCTCTGGTAATCTGACGGGCATGGCAACCCAGGTCGAAGCACCGGCGGCCATTTCGGCCGTGACGCCGGTGGACAACGAGATCGAGGAACTCCTGCGTCCTCTCGAACGGAGGCGCGCAAACCTGGAGACGGTTGCCGTCGGCTGGGAGCGACTCTTGCGCCCAGATATTTTCCGGCCTGCTCGACGCTCCAGCCATGCTCTGGGTGGAAGCAAGCTGTCCGCCATCCATCCGGCGGTACGACCCACCCGTGGTTACTTCGCCGTCCCGTGGCTCCAGATCCTGGTCGTTTTTTTGCTCGCGGCTATCGTCAGGACAGCGCCTGTGTTTGCGCTTCCAGACGAGACGCCGCGGCCGACCCCGGGGCAGTCTCTCGAAATCCGGCTCAGACCTCTTCCAGCTGGTGTGGACAGGATCAGCCTGGAGCCGGACGGTGAAGGTGGGCACTGGTATGTCCTGGAAATGGTGGATGGATCGAAAGAAAGAGAACGTCCGAGGGGCCTCGCCGAACGGATCTGGACCGAAAACCGCGACCGGCGCTGGTACTTTACGATCCTCAACATCACCAGCCCGATCGGCATGGCCTGGGTCGTTCTCGGCCTCCTCGCGCAGGTGGTGTTCATGGGGAGGATGGTGGCCCAGTGGGTGACGAGCGAACGTCTGGGGCGATCGGTGGTCCCGGTCGCCTTCTGGTGGATGAGTCTCGCCGGCGCCAGCATGCTGCTCACCTATTTCGTATGGCGGCGAGACATTGTGGGCATCCTCGGACAGAGCGCGGGTTGGATCATTTACTCGCGGAACCTGTGGATGATCTACCGTGAGCGATTGACGGGCGGCGGGGAGCGACCCGGCTACTCGCTCGACAGATGATCAAAGGACCGGATCCCGTTCGATGACCTCGGTGAGACGACTCTCGATCCGTCCTCCGTAGCCGAAGACTGAGGGGTCCCCGAGCACCAGGAGTTTGATGTCCCCCGGCCGGGTCTTGGGAGTCGCTTCACTCTCGCGAAAACCGCGGGAGTTGGTACTCACCGGGACTCTGCGTCCCCGGTCAAAGATCTGCGCCACATCGATGAACGGTCGGGTCCGCCAACCGAGAGTCAGGTCGCGAGCCTACATCCCGCGATCGGGTCGAATGGCCACGTAGGCTGGCGCGATTGGCCGAACCTTTCACCGTCTTTCTGCTGCGGTCGGAGAAGAGTGTGCGCGAGGACGACACATTGCGATCTATCTCGTGATCGCACTTCCTGTGCACATCCTGTTTCTTGGCCGGCCCGGACTCGCTCCGGCCGAAGGCGTCATCGCCCTTGGCGCCCGAAACATGCTGGAAGGCGGCTCGTGGCTGGTGGTCCGTCTCTATGGCGAACTCTACGCCTACAAGCCTCCGCTTGCGTATTGGATCTGCGCACTTTCTCAGTGGCTTCTACGCGGTCACAACGAGTGGGTGCTCCGCCTACCGGCGGCAACGGCGGGACTGTTGCACGGATGCGTGATCCTGCTGGCACTTTCGCGATGGGTCTCGCCTCGCTGCGGGCTCTTTGCTGCGCTTTCATTTTCCACATCTGGCCTGATTTTCGAGCAGGCACGCCTGCTCAGCTTCGACGTGTTTCTGACTCTTGGATTCGGCGTCGCCATTCTCGCCGCATGTCGAAACTTGACGGCCGCCAAGGCTCGGCTCTCGGTGTGGCTCGCTGCATATTCGGGTCTACTTTTCGGCTTCATGTCGAAAGGTGTGCCGGCGGTGTAGCAGCATCCCCTTTCCGAAATTCGGGATAGGGCCATGCGCTGGAACGTTGTCGAGTTCTTCAGAACCCCGCTGAAGCCCGCCGTCATCCTGGTTGCCTTCCTTCCCTGGACCCTGGCTCTGTGGCCGCCCGGGCCTCGGGTTCAGGCTCTTCGTGCCTGGCCGCGCGTTCAGGGTGGCCAAGGTGGCTGCCGCCTTCCTCATCGCCGGCACCCTGGTGTTCATGGTGACGGCGATCCACAGAACCAGGTATTTCACACTCCTTGCCGCTCCCGCCGCGGTGCTCAACGGTGTGGTGGTGGCAGCATGGACTCGCAGGACCGGCCGCTCTGAGGCTCCTGCGGAAAGCGCGGCCCGACGTGGCCATGGATTCACCCTGCCCGTCATTCTGACGACCCTCGGAGTCGTGACTTGGCTCGTTCACGTCACGCCCATCGAACCTGTTCGCAGTCACCAGCGGTCGCTGGATCGGGTTGCAGCAGCCTTTTCCCCGTATCTCGACGACGATGCCGCCCTGTATGTCGACACCTGGGACGGCTATGCGGCTCTCTTCATTGTCCTCGAGCGTTCCGCCTCGATCTGGAGGCTCTCCGATCCGCTGCCGTCGGCGCCGCTGACCGTCGTAGTGGTCGATTCTCAGATCGAGGAATTGCGGTTACGCTCGGATCTCGAACCGACATTTCTCGAGACCGCAGTCAGCCCTCAGGGACAGCGTTTCACCCTTGTCAACGTGGATCTCCCGGCGCGACGCTGAGATCGGAATCGTAGCGTCCGACCACCACAACGAGATCGTCGAGTTGATCGAGGCGTCGGGCGACCGAAACGGCAGCTACTTCTCGCCATGGGAAGGGCAGCGACCGGGCATCGGCGGGGAGAGGTTGCATGGCGTTGAAACAGAAGAACGTACCGTTCTCGAGGAGCAGCGCGTCGTCCAGACGATCGATGCGATCGATCCGGTGCGGGTAGAGAAAGCCGAACAGGGGGTTGACGGGGCCGAGGCTCACCATTCGATGGTCTGTGGGGAGGTTGCGTTCGAGCTCGGCGATGGCGCCTGGGGTGTCCACGCTTTGACGGTCGAGCGTGTTGACGAAGACCCCCGTCACGCTCAGACCCATGAAGACGCCCACAGCCAGCAGGCCGCACTGGTGTCGCACACCACCGCGACCCCTGCCGGACCACAACACCAAGCCGGCTGCGCCCGCCGCGAGAACCGCATAGACAACGGCAAAGGCCCTCGGCTGGGCCCACATCTGGTCGTCCGGCGTTGACCAGAGACTGAGGCCCAGGATCGTGAGGCCGACACCAAACATGGAAGCCGCCATGGCGACACACAGGGCCCGGTGCCAGCGATCGAGGGTGGATCCGGGCCTGCTGTCATAGCATCGCTGCAACGCGACACCGATCAGGACGGCCACGAGAGGGTAGAGCGGCATCATGTACCGTTCGTGGGCGCCGGGTGGGATCCAGCAGGTCGGAAAGGCGACGATCAGACTGATCATCGCGAAGGCAACGGCCGGCGAGGCACCCTCAGCGCCGCTGCGTGAGGATCGATGCCAGAAACACACGAGGGCCATCGACCAGGGCAACATGCACAGGAGCAGCTGGAAAGGATAGGCAACGAGGTGGGAGAAGACCGCGGACAAGCTGGTGTCCGTGAACCGGTAGCCCACCTCGGTAAAGAGCATCGACCTGACTCCGTCCCATCCGGTCTCCACGACGAACGGAATGCCCCACAGACCTATGACGACCACGAAGAGCAGGATACCGGCAAGGTGTGGCCGGCCGAACAGCCAACCCCAGTCCCGGCGCAGGACCAGGAACAGACACACGGCGCCGACGAAGTACACGGGTGCCTGCGTTCCCTTGGTCAGCGCACCCAATGCGGCCAGGCCATAGCCCGCCATCCAGACCATCGGCGCCGGCCAGCTCTTCGCGTACCCGAGGTGCCACACGAGCAGGGATGCACCGACAAACAAGGTGAAAAGCGCCTCCGTCTCCCCCAGGCGACCGAGCTCCATCACCTGCGCCATGGTCGAAAAGGCCACCGCTGCCGCGAAGGCACCGGCTCGACGCAGAAAGTGACCCGAATACCAATAGACAAGGAGCACCGTGAATAGAACGGCGAGGGCGCTCGGGAGGCGCATGGCCAGGCGATCGATGCCTCCGGTGAGCGTTGAGAAAAGAGCGATGGACCAATTCTGCAAAGGCGGTCGGCTCAGGAAGGGGTGTCCCTGGATACGGGGGACAATCCACTCCCCGGTGGCCAGCATCTCCTTGGCCACAGTGGCCCGGCGCGGCTCCTCGCCGCGTATCGACAGTCTCTCCAGCCGGCTTCCGTAGATGCCTAGCACCAGGATGACCAGTGCGCACACAGGGGCAAGGCGACCTCGTGACATCGGTTCAGATCCCGTGACCACTCTAGCAGCCGACCGATAATTCCGGGGCCACCGTGGACCAAGGGATAGGAAGCTCCTTTCGTTCGATTCCAGGCTCACAGGGTGTACGGGAGCCTTTTCGGGCCCCAGTGAGGGCTCGCAGGGCTCGCAAAGGGTCCTGAGTCACTGACAATCACCGACGGACCCGGCTGGTTGCAGCGCAACATCCTCGAGCTCCGGCCCCGATTCCCACTGCCGCCGCCACGAGCGCACTTCGCACAGGCAGCTGCTGCCAACATGAGACTCAGGAAACGGCGGCGAGGGCTGCTGTCCCCGGTGGGCCGCGAGGAGACTGCGCCCAACTCCGGCGGAGAGCACAGGTGTCGGGGCTGCGATCATCACCTACAAGGCGAGGCCCCTCAAGCACGGGTCGGATTACTGATCCACACTCGATGCTCGATGCTGCCAAAAAGGCAAGTCATCCCGCCAATGGAAAACCTGTCCCGCCGAAAAGCGCTAAGACTTTCCCGCAGATGACGCAGATCACATCACAAAGAGTCCGGGTTTTTTATCTCCGATATCTGCGTCATCTGCGGTCAAGATTGGGCGGGCGGGGGAAATCCGAAATCCGAAGTCCAAACCCGCCGACGGCTGCTGAGGCGGATCAGGCCTCATCCGAAGGAGGAGGCCTTGAGCCGCCCGCAGGCGACGGTGCGACGCGTCGGCCGGAGGCCGACAGCAATTCCGTAAACCCGACACGGGAGGGTGGGTGGATCGAGTATCCAGCATCCAGTATCGAGCATCGGGTGGTTGGGCTATACTCCACCGCGCCATGGAGATGAAACGCGATTCTTGGGAGCGGTACTTCATGAATCTCGCGGTGCAGGCCGCGACCCGCTCGACCTGTCCCCGTAAACACGTCGGAGCCATTATCGTCCGTGACAAGACGGTCCTTTCCACCGGCTACAACGGATCGATGCGCGGGGGATCTCACTGCACGGAAGTCGGCTGTCTGATGGACAACAGCCACTGCATCCGTACGGTCCACGCCGAGGCCAACGCTCTCGTCCAGGCAGCGCGTCACGGCACACGCCTCGAAGGCGCCCAGATATTCGTCACCGCCTCACCGTGCTTCAACTGTTTCAAACTGCTCGTCAATTCCGGCATTGGCAGCATCTACTTCGGCGAGTTCTACCGCGACGAAAAGGTG
>Ga0316194_10000160_pt1 | contig 37530 bp, 32 predicted proteins | sample CroRivsedime1_MG_FD_204936 | JGI IMG/M metagenome (GOLD analysis project Ga0316194, IMG submission 204936) | Coastal sediment microbial communities from Maine, United States - Cross River sediment 1 | ecosystem: Environmental > Aquatic > Marine > Coastal > Sediment | place: USA: Maine...
GTCGGTCCAGCAGGCCGATGTGGTGGGCTTCTTCTGCGCCCACCGGACGGCTGGTGTAGATGATATCCGCAGCTCGAGACTGACCCACGATGCGCGGCAGGAAGAAGCTCATACCGGAATCTGGCGACAGGTTGCGCTCAATGAATACCGATTTGAACCGGGTGTTTTCTGAACCGATGCGCATGTCGCAACTCAGTGCCAGGCTCATACCGGCACCAGCAGCCACGCCGTTTACCGCCGCAATCACCGGCTTATCCAGGTTGTAGACACTCATCGCCTGGCGCCCCATCCAGCCGAATTCATCCAACAGATCAGCCTGGCTGGGTGGAGGTGCTTCCGCAGCGCTGGTGAGATCGGCACCGGAGCAGAAGCCTCTGCCATTGCCGGTGAGGATGATGACCCTCACAGCGTCATCGGCTGCCGCCTCGTCCAGAGCCTCACTCAGCAGTGCTCGGAGTCCGGAAGACAGGGCGTTGAGTTTGTCCGGTCTGTTAAGGGTGATGATTGCGCTCTGGTCAGATCGATCGACCGTCAGCTCCTGTTCCGCCATTGCCTGTCTCCCCAGTCACAACTTTCCGCGTGAGTATAACTCGATGATCGGACCGTTTACCCCAACCCCAGCCAACCCTTAGACTGTTTACAAATCCGAGGGTGAGAAACTATGGACTGCCTCAAGCTGATGGCTGGGTTAACACTGGTTGCGCTCTTGGTTGCGTGTGGCCCGCCGCCACCGGAACCGGCGCCGATCCGCAAGCTGCGCACCATGGAAGTGGGTGTAGTCGCAGATCTTCGTACTGGACAATTGCCCGGCCGGGCACGCTCAGCACAGGAGGTGGATCTGTCTTTTAACGTCAGCGGCACCTTGATAGAGCGTCCCGTCAATATTGGTGATGAGGTGAGCGAAGGAGATCTGATCGCCCGATTGGATCCGCGAGATTTTCAAGCCAGGTTGCAGGCAGCCGAAGCGGATGCCCGTACCGCGGAGCGTAATCTTGCCCGCGGCAGAGAATTGCTGGTGAAAGAGTTTATCTCGGAGTCAGAAATGGATCGGCTTGAGGCTACTGTGGATATCACCCAGGCCCAGCTGTCTCTGGCTCGCAAAGCGCTGAGTGATTCAGTGATTCTAGCGCCATTTGATGGCGTGATCTCAAACATGCTGGTGGAAAATTTCCAGTCAGTACCCGCCAAGCGCGATATTGCCCGCCTGCTTGGTACGCAGCGAATTGAGATGGTGGTCAATTTATCGGAAAGTCAGATTGCCAACCTGGCGAATGTGGACGCCATTGAAGTTGTATTTGATGCCTTTCCGGATCTGCGTCTGCCAGCAGAAATTGCGGAAATCGGTCGGGAAGCGTCATCGACTACGCGCACCTTTCCGATCACGCTCAGCATGAAGCAACCTGAAGAACAGAAAATTCTCGCCGGTATGGCCGGTGTGGCGGTAGCTTCCGGGCGCTTCGATCCGGATTCGGTCCCCGGCTTTGTTATTCCTGCCAGTGCCTTCATTGGTCAGGCAGTTGATAACGCGAGTGAAGTCTGGGTTGTTGGTGATGACAGCCGAGTCAGCCGTCGGCAGGTGCGTGTAGGCGAGCTGGGGGTCGGTGGTATCTCTGTGTTGGAAGGTCTCCAGGCTGGAGAAATCATCGCGACCGCTGGTGTGCACACGTTACGTGAGGGCCAGGAGGTACGAGTCGAGCGGTCAGGGGGCTGAGCCATGAATTTGACCCAGGCCACACTCGATAAACGGGCAATCAGCTATTTCTGCACCTTCCTGCTGATTTTCGGCGGACTGGCGTCATATACCTCGCTGGGTCAGCTGGAAGATCCCGAATTCACCGTTAAAACCGCGGCGATCACCGTGATGTATCCAGGCGCGTCAGCAGAGCAGGTCGAACTGGAAGTCATCGACCTGATCGAGTCGAAGCTGCAGGAAATGACGCAGCTGAAAAACGTTTACTCGATGGCGCGTCCGGGTCAGGCCATCATCAAAGTCGACATCCAGAATCAGTACTGGGCTGATCGTATTCCCCAGGTCTGGGACATCATGCGCAGTAAAATCCGGGACATCGAAGACCAGCTACCGCCCGGTGTCGGCAAGCCGGTCATTCGTGACGACTTTGGTTTTGTCTTCGGGTTTCTGATTGGCGTCAGCGGCGACGGCTATACCTATGCGGACCTCGACGACTGGGTCAAATCCATCCGTAAAGAACTGCAGGTGGTTGAAGATGTCGCCCGGGTCGATTTCTGGGGGCAGCAGGCCCGCAGAGTCTATCTGAACGTTTCTGAAACTCAGCTTTCTCAGTTGGGTATTCGACCGGCGGATATCACGGCTGCTCTGCAACAGCAGAACATGGTGGTCAACGCCGGTAACCTGAACTTTGAAAATCAGCGCTTGCGCATGTCGGTGACGGGCGAATTTGATTCGCCGGAGGACATTGGCGCACTGTCGATCGGTGCGTCGAAGGTGCAGGAATCGCTTCAAGGCATCAGTGGCAACGAGATCATTCTGCTGCGCGACATAGCTGAAATCGAAGCCGGCTACCAGGATCCACCCGTCACGCTGATGCGGATGAACGGTCGACCAGCGATTGGTCTGGCTGCTGCACCAGTTTCCGGAGTGAACGTTGTTGAGGTAGGTGCTGCCATCGATCGACGCCTGGAAGAGTTGCAGGCGCTGCTGCCTATCGGAATCGAAGTCGAACGCATTTCCTGGCAATCCGATCAGATCAGTCAGTCCATCAGTGACTTCATGTTCAGTCTGATTCAGGCGGTGGTTATCGTGCTGGTGATCCTGGCGGTCACCATGGGCGTGAGAATTGGTGTAATCATCGGTTTCAGCGGTCTGGTGTTTGCCATTCTCGGCACCATGATTGTGATGGCCATCATGGGCATCGATCTGCATCGGGTTTCTCTTGGCGCGATGGTGATCGCGATGGGCATGATGGTGGACAATGCCATTGTGGTCGCAGATGGTATTGCTGTGCGTTTGAAACAAGGTATGGAACGCAACGCGGCAGCAGTCGAAGCTGCGAGTCTGCCTTCTATGCCATTACTCGGCGCGACTATTGTTGCGTGCATGGCGTTTTATCCTATCTTCGCGTCGGACTTCGATACCGGTGAGTATTCGGGTTCCCTGTTTACCGTCGTGGCAATATCTCTGCTGATCAGTTGGCTGCTGTCACAGACCATCACTCCGCTGATGTGTGTGATGTTTCTGCCGGATCCGAAACCGGCAGACAGTGGCAAAGATCCCTATGACACGCCCCTGTACCGATGGTTTGGTGGTGTGCTGGATGTTTCCATGCAAAACGCCCGGGTGTTCATGGCACTCATGCTGGTGCTTCTTGCCTCTGCAGTTTATGCCTATGGCTATGTCCGGCAATTGTACTTTCCGGACTCGTCGCGCACCCAGATCATGATTGATTACTGGATGGAAGAAGGCACCCGGATTGAAGATACCTCTGCGGCAATTGCGCAGCTGGAGGCGGCTCTGCTGGAGTTTGAAGAAACAGATCTGGTGAGCACTTTTATCGGTGCAGGGCCACCGCGTTTCTATCTGCCGGTGAGTCCGGAGAGCAACTACCCGGCGTACGGGCAGTTGATTGTGAACACTCACAATTTGCCGGAAGTGGATACCCTGATAGATAAAACCAATGCCTGGCTGGAGGCGCACAACGACAACGCTCTGGTCAGAGTGCGCAAGTATGCAGTGGGTGCCTTCGATGACTGGAAATTTGAAGCCCGCTTCGCGGGTCCGGCCAATGCAGATCCTGCCGTGCTCCGCGATCTGGCTGAGCAGGGCATGGCCATCCTGCGGGCCAGCAATCACGCCAAAGAGATTCGCACAGACTGGCGAACCCCGTCACGAGAGTTGCAGCTTCAATACAATGAAAACCGCGGCAATTTTGCCGGTGTTGACCGGACTCATGTAGGCGCTACTACCCGTCGTGCCGGCGATGGTGTCCCTATAGGTTTGTATCGCGAAGGTGACGAACAGATTCCGATTATTGCGCGTTCGGTGAACCGGACGCGTGACTCTGCAGCAATTGAGCTCGATCAGTTGCAGGTCATCATGGGTAACACCACCAATACCCTGCCGCTGGCGCAGGTAGTAGATGGCAGTGCTCTGGTCTGGCGTGACAACATCATCTGGCGCTGGGATCGCAAACGCGCCATAACTGTGCAGGCGGCGCCGAGAAACGGAACGGCGCCAGTGCTGATGGACGATGTAAAAGACGCATTCCTGGCGATCCCTCTACCGTCTGGCTATACGCTTGAATGGGGTGGTGAGTTCGACAGTCAGCGGCAGTCTATGGAAGCGTTAACGCCGGGTTTCGGACCGGCCGGTGTCATCATGCTGTTGATCATTGTGGTGTTGTTCAACGCATTCAGGCCGCCGCTGATCATCATTCTGGTCATTCCATTCGTGTTCATCGGAATTTCTTATGGACTGCTGGTAACAGATACTCCGTTTGGATTTATCGCCCTTCTAGGGGCAATGAGTCTCATCGGAATGATGATCAAGAATGCGGTTGTGCTGCTCGATGAGATTAATCTGAATGTCGATCGTGGCATAGCAGGTTATACCGCGGTCAAACAGGCTGCGGTATCGCGTCTGGCGCCGGTAATGAACGCAGCGGCAACGACGGTGTTTGGTGTGGTACCGCTGCTGTCAGATGTCTTCTGGGTCGGTCTGGCGATAACGATTATGTTCGGTCTGGCATTCGGCACTATTCTGACAATGGTGGTGGTGCCGGTGCTGTATACGATTTTTTATCGGCTGAAGCCGGAGTAGTGAAGGCTTGTTGCCGGGTGGCGACGCAAGAGCATGGCTGAAGCTGTGCAATTCACGCGAGTGGCACAATGGTGAACACAAAAAGGGAGAGAGTCATGGCGCAAGCGAAGGTTGTTGAACAGATCGCAGCATCCGTTGATCGGGTATTTGCTCAACTTGGAAATTTTGCAGGGATCAAACCGGGACCCGGTCTAGAATCGGTCGAATATGAAGGTGAAGGGGTTGGTATGACCCGGACCATGGTGCTCGCTAACGGCACCGTAGTGGAACGCCTCGATGTCTATGACGAAGCTGGAAAAACCTGGACCTACGCAATCATTAATGAAGATTCACCGCTGCCGTTTGCGAATTATTCGGCAACTGTGAAGCTGGCAGACAATGGCGATGGCACCACTACCGTCGATTGGGTGGGGAGTTTTGATCCCAAAGGTGTCGAAGAAGCGCAGGCGGTCAAGTTTGCCTGTGCGATTTACGGCAATGCGATCAAAGGCGCACGCGCGGCACTGGACGCCTGACTGTGAGCGGGCAGAATCGCGTTGCCGGCAAGGTCATCGTCATAACTGGCGCTGCTTCGGGATTAGGCAAAGCGGACGCCCAGCGGCTGGCCGAAGAGGGCGCGCGTCTGGTGCTGACTGACATAAATCGGGAAGCCGGTCAGTTGGTGGCAGACAACTGTGATGCGCTGTTTGTTGAGCAGGATGTCAGTGATGAAGCTGGTTGGAACGATCTCATTGCCACAACGGTCGAGCGGTTTGGTCGGCTTGACGGGCTGGTAAACAACGCCGGTATCGCCCATGTCGCGAACATAGCAACAGAAACCACCGAACAGTGGCACAAAATTCTGCGTGTGCATCTCGATGGTACTTTCTTCGGATGTCGTGCAGCACTGCCTGAAATGGCGAAGTCAGGCGGTGGCTCGATCATCAATATGTCTTCGACTGCGGCCCTTGTCGGGATCTCGCCCTACCTCGCCTATTCAGCCGCGAAGGGAGGTATTCGAGCGATGACCAAGTCAATTGCCATGTACTGCCGCGAACAGAAGAACAATATTCGCTGTAACTCTGTTCATCCCGGCAGCATCTCCACTCCGATGGTCCACAGTGCATTGGAAACCCTGTCAGGAATCAAGTTGATGGAACAGGATGATCCGGAGGCTGCTCGCAAAGCGATGGGAATCGGCGAACCGCTGGATGTCGCTAACATGGTGCTTTTTTTGGCATCTGATGAGTCCAAACATATCAACGGTGCTGAGCTGGTGGTGGATAACGGCGACACCATAGGTCAGTCAGCACGATGAGTATTACCGGACTGGTACACGTCAACGTCAACTGCAGTGATTTTGATCGGTCGCTGAAGTTTTATGAACTGCTGGGTTTCGTGAAGGCAATCGATGTGCCGCCGAAGAATACTGAGGAGGTCGCGGCGGCTGTTGGTATGCCACCCTATACCGTGAAAGGCGCTTTGCTGATATTACGTAATGCCAAAGTGCCCATGATGCTGGATCTGCTTGAATGGCAGGAGCCGAATGATTCTGATCCGCCTTACTCCCATCTTTATCATCTTGGGATCGCCCGCATTGCGCTGGCCAGTGATGATCTTGATGCGGACATGACCCATCTGCAGGCTCATGGAGTTGAGTTTCTGTCTCCGCCAGCAACCGTGCAGATGGAAGGTCAACCGGCCAGTCGATTTGTCTGTTTCAAAGATCCGGATGGCACCGTGCTGGAACTGGTCGAGCAGTAGCCCGGAACGCTCTGAATCAGCGCAGGTGTTGTTCCAGAAACCCCGCCAACTCCGCGTACATATCCTTCGATTCGGGTGAAGCCAGCTCGAATGCATAATCTGCATGTGACATGCCTTCGTACACATGCAGGTCTGCAATTGCGCCCGCGGACCGGAGTTTCCTGTGAGTACGCGCGGTATCGCTTAGGAACAAATCGCGTGTGCCGGTGATCAGAAAAGTTGCCGGGAAGCCGCTGAAGTCGCCGTATACGGGAGACAGCAGCGGGTCTTTCATGTCGTGGCCGTTGGCGTAAAGAATGGCTGCTGCCTCTAGAGACCCGTCGTAGGTCACCAGTACCCGGTCAATGCCTTCGTTGGTGAACAGCGTGTCGCCGGTTTTAGTGAGGTCTGCCCAAGGGGTTCCGGCATAGATCGCGCCGGGTACTGGCAGTTCCAGGGTTTTGAACTGATGGACTCCAGCCAGGGCCAGTCCGCCACCGGCTGATGTGCCACCAATGGCGATCTCAGCTGGCTTGTGGATTTTCAGCGTCTCCTGATAAACGCTGACCAGGTCATCCACTGCTGCTGGGAATGGATCCGCCGGTGGCATGCGATAGTCGATTGATATCGTGGGAATTCCGGCGCGACTGGCGATGACGGCTGCTTCACCTACGCTGGCTATGCCACCGTTATAGACGTATGCACCGCCATGCACATAAAGAAACAGATGCTTTTCGTGGGCTGGTTGGATGTTGTTCGGCTGAATTCGGAACACACTGACTCCGGCAATTTCATCCGCGGCTATGGTGACGCCAAACTGTTCTTCCACATCGGCCAGCGGTTTCGTTCGGGCAGCAGCCCGCTGGGCGATCACCGCGTTCCATTCTTCAACAGTCTTCGGGTAGTACTGCCGGCTGGCAATGTTTGGCCGTGGGCTTGCCGCAATGGATGCGTTCAACTCGCTACTCGCACCGGCGGGTGATGGCAGATTACGAGAGGAGATCTCCCAATCCGCAGCATGGAGCAGGCTGGCCGGCGTCCCTGTAAAGAGCGCAACGACCACCAATCTGGTCAGTATCTGTCGGCTGATCCTGTAGGCAAAGGTATGCGTCAGGCGTAGCAAGGCAGCTGATTGTTTGTGCATTGTCCTGTTTCTCGTGCCGTCACAGCCGATTATGATAGCGCGTCCTGTTTACTTCGTGGCGCAACGATGCAGATCTGGGTCGATGCTGATGCCTGTCCTGGGCCGATTAAAGAAATCCTCTTCCGTGCCGCGGATCGGCGTGCCGTGCAGCTGACACTGGTGGCCAACCACGCAATGCGTGTGCCGAAAGCACCGAATGTTCGCCTGCTGCAGGTAGAACAGGGCTTTGATGTGGCGGACAACTTTATCGCTGATCGTGTTGAAGAGGGTGATCTGGTGATCACTGCGGATATTCCCCTCGCCGCGGACGTTGTCGCCAACGGTGGTGTGGCGCTGAATCCCCGCGGCACGCTTTATGATTCAGAGAACATACGCGGTCACCTGGCCCGGCGTAACTTTATGGAGGAACTGCGCTCCACCGGCCAGATCACCGGCGGCCCGGCAGCCCTCGGTAAGACCGACCTGCAGAGCTTCGCCAATGCGCTCGATCGCTATCTGACTCGAGCTACCAGCGGCTGACAAGCCCGATCAGCCGATTGTTCTGAGCTGGAGCCGCTTCGAGCTGTGTCTGGAGTTACAATTACTGCTCTTTAGTTCAGGAGCGAGCAGATGGCGGATACTCGAATGTCGGAGCAGGAGCGGCAGTCATTCCTTACTGCCCTGCATGTGGGGGTTCTATCCATTCCACGGCAAAGCGGCGCGCCGCTGACTGCCCCGATCTGGTACGACTATCAGCCTGGTGGTGAGGTCTGGGTGCTGGTTGGCAAGAATTCGCTGAAAGCCAGGCTGCTCTCTGAAGGGTCCCAGGTCACCCTGGTTGCCCAGCAGGAAGCCATGCCTTATGCCTATGTCAGTGTTGAAGGAAGCGTCACCGGGATCCGCCGGGCGGATAAGGACAAAGACACGCTGCCGATGGCGATCCGCTACCTTGGGGCTGAAATGGGTGCTTCTTACACTGAAGCGAACTCTGCCAACGACAGCCTGCGGGTCAGCATTCGCATCGATCGCTGGCTGACCGTCGATTACGCTAAAACCATGGGATGAGGGAAGTCAGCTATGACACAAGCCAACGTTTACTGCGAAACCGGATTGAACTATTACAGCGGCGACATCCCGACACCTGTGGGGGTGAGCATCTGCAATGGCCGCGAAGCACTGAGTGAACTCGACTACGAACGCTGCGGATTTACCCTGTTGTCTCATCAATCGGAGGTGCGTGACTGGCGCGATGAAGCTGAGCTGCGACGGGTCCATGAACCGGAGATTGCAAAACTTGCCCGGGACTTCTCCGGCTGTGATCAGGTGGTGGTTTATCCACCACTCGTTCGTTCGCCTGTCACAGCGGCGAGTCATGACGACTATGCGCCCATCGAAGCTGTGCACTCAGACTTCACCGAAGACTATCGGCTGATGGTTCAGCAGCGGGACCGACCCTACCGGGAATTTCTGGATCCGCTGCTCGCGGCCAGTGGTTTGAGCCGAGACGATGTGGAAAATGCGTCGCGGCTGCTGATGCTGCAGTTCTGGCGCAACATCGGTGATGCCTTTCCGGATCGACCATTTGCGCTTTGTGATGCCTCGACGGTTCCCAGAACCGAGCTCGCCTCGTACCTGGTACCCGAGTACGGCGGTCAGAAGCTTGCGTTCGAAACCTTCATGGGTTTAGCGCCGAAGGATCCGCAGAATCAGCGCTGGTATACGTTTCCTGGTCTGCAGATCGATGAGGTTATTGCGTTTAGAACTTATGACAGTCGCTGTGAGCAGGAAGGACGAGCGTTCTGGACGCCGCACTCAGCGTTTGTTGATCCGAATGTTGCGGCGGACGCCCCCCAGCGGGAGAGTCTGGAAATGCGGGTGTTGTGCCTCTTTAGTAACTAGAGCGTGTAACTAGCGGGTCGCTGAACGTGCAGGCTCGCGCAGGATGAGCTGCTGAGCAACCGCTTAGCTTATGAGAGCTTAGGTCGGGCTGGTGGCAGGCTGGTTGGAACCCTGAAAAACGCATTCCATAATGCTCTCCAGGGTCATTTCTGAGACCAGCCGTCTGGCATCGACACTCTTTACCCGCAGGGTATCCGCTGACCAGTCGTTGTCGTCGAGTACCAGATAGTTGGTACCGTCGCGATTGAATACCTGGCCTTGGAGCTGGGTGTTCGCCATGTCGGGTCTTCCTCGGATTTTGCTGGGTGATCTCGCGGTGTCAGATGTTCCGCGCGGGCATTGTATGCTGCGATGCAGCACAGCCCAAGGTTTTTTTGTCCGGAAGCGCCTGCGGGGCTAATCTTGGTGCTCAGATTTTCTCAGCGGGGGAGCTTATGCCAGTAGTCGACACCACCACCGGCCCGATCGAAGGGCGTGAAAAAGACGGGACTCTGCTGTTTGCCGGGGTGCCCTATGCCGCACCACCGATTGGATCGCTGCGTTTCAAGGCCGCGCAGCCTCACGAAGTGTGGAGTGAGGTCCGGCCTGCCAAACGCTTTGGACCAGCAGCGCCACAGACCCCCACCGGCGGCATGACTGCCAGCACGTCTGTGCGCTGGGACGAAGACTGTCTGACTTTGAATGTCTGTACGCCTGCAGCCGATACGGGTCGACGACCGGTGCTGTTGTGGATTCACGGCGGCGGCTATCGCACCGGTCAGGGGGCAATTCCCTGGTATTCGGGGACCCGTTTTGCCCAGCAGGGCAATATCGTGGTGGTCAGCATCAACTATCGGATGGGCGCTTTCGGGTTTACGGATCTGTCCGGATTTGGCAGCGAATATGCCACCTCCGGCGCTAATGGCCTGCTGGATCAGATTGTTGCCCTGCGCTGGGTTCGTGACAATATCGAGCGGTTTGGCGGCGACCCGGGCAAGGTCACCATCGCGGGTGAGTCAGCGGGTGGTTTTGCGGTTGCCACGCTGCTGGCGAGTCCGGAAGCCAAAGGACTGTTCCGCGGCGCGATTCCGCAGAGTGGCGGCGCTCATCACACTCTGCCGAAAGCTGCGGGTGAATTCTGTACCGAACATCTGATGGCTGAGCTCGATGTCGAGTCTCCCGAAGCCCTGACCGAGGTGGATGCTCAGAGGTTGCTGGATGCGCAGAACAAAGTCAGCGACGAAATCGGCGAAGGCTTCCGCAGCCTTGAGAACTTTGGTGTTGCGGTATCTGCCTTCTATCCGGTTCAGGGCAACGCCGTGGTACCAAAAGATCCGCTGGTGGCGATAGCTGAAGGTGCGTCTGGCGGTATTCCGGTGATGACCGGCAGTAATCAGGATGAGACCACGCTCTGGGGTTATGGTGATGTCAGTGAAGAAACTCTGGCCCGTGCGGCGGCAACCTATGGTGCCGAAGCGTTATTGAAAACCTATCGCCATACGCGACCCCATGCGACGCCTGCCGATCTGATGATTGCGCTGACCACCGATCACATGTTCCGAATTCCGGCGGTCCGACTGGTCGAGGCGCGACTGGCTGCAGATGCGGCTAGCGACAACTGGATGTACTGGTTCTGCTGGAAGTCTCGAGCCTTCGAAGGTCGCTTGGGTGCAACCCACGCGTTGGAGATTCCGTTTGTGTTCGACAATCTGGATAAGGCTGGGGTAGATATCTTTGTTGGCCCTGGTGAGCGCCCTCAGCCGCTGGCCGATGTGATGCACCAGCATTGGATCAGTTTCATCACCGATCTGAATCCAGCCTGGGCGCCGTATACGCTCGATGAACGTTCGGTGATGCGCTACGACGATGTCTCAGAAGTGGTGCTGGATCCGGATGGTGAAGAGCGGATTGCCTGGGCGGGCGTTCGATAGAACGCTGACGTTAAGAGGCTGCACGTCGTTCATTCAGTTCTCGAATGATCTGGGCATGGTCGGCTCGAGTCAGCGGATAACGGGCCACGATCACCAGCGCGATGATCCAGAACAGCAGAATGCCGGGTCCTACCGCGAGGCCCAGTGCGAAGATGGTATCTGTATCCACCTCACCGGGTGCCACGCCAGTCGGGAAGGCGACCACGTCCAGCGCGATACCGGCGACCAGCCCGCCGAGCCCTGAGGTTGCTTTGCTGGTGAGCGCAAAAGCGGCATTGAACATGCCTTCCTGGCGTTTGCCGGTTTTCAGCTCGCTCTGATCGATGATGTCGGCAATCATTGAACCCACCAGAATGGTGGTGCCAACGGCGACGAAAACGATGGTCATGGTCCAGACCCACAACACCGGCACCAGCGCCGGGTGGCCGTTTTCCGGCATCAGTCCTAACAGACGCAGACACACGGGTAGCGGACCAATGATTAGAATGCCGGTCATATAGGCGATGGCCGTGGTGCGTTTGTCTGTTCGTGCAGCAATGGTCGATGTGAACATGAACGCCAGCAGGGTGCCGACCAGTGCGCCATAAACCAGCAGCGCAATCTGCGCCGTCGACAGTTCCCAGAAATAGGTATTTACATACAGACCCATGTTGTCCGTGAAGCCGGTAGCGGTGGCGATGGTGAGAATCGCAAAGACCAGGACCAGATAGGCTTTGTTGCTGAACACGTCTTTCAGTTCGCGAACGAAGCCGCGGAAGGTAAATGAAACCCCTTCGGCGTTTTCATGGAGATTGGGAATCAGTCGGTGAGTGCCTATGCCGCAGATCATGATCGCGCAGAAGATGGCGATGGCACCCGCCATTGCATAGTCTCCATAGGCGTCAAAGTTCAGGCGGCCATCGGCGAACTCTGGCGACGGTGCAAAGAACACAAGGTAGCCAACCTGGACTGTAGTGATACCGCCAATCCAGCCGAACAGCACCCGGAAGCTCACCAGCGAGGTGCGCTCGTCGTAGTTGGGTGTCATCTCCGCCACCAGTGCCGAGCTGGGGACAGCGTAGAGAGTCATCGATACGCGGACACCAACTGAGAACGCCAGCATCCAGAGAAACAGCGTGGTCTGATTGCTGGTTTCCGGCGGGCTGAACAATGCCACGAAACATATCGCCATGGGCGCCGCAGAGGCGTAGATAAATGGATGGCGGCGACCCCAGCGTGAGCGGAAGTTGTCTGAGATGCTGCCAAGCAGTGGGTCGGTCACGGCATCTACCAGCAGCGCGATAAAAATTGCCGCACCGGCCATCGAACCCGACAGTCCGGCAACCTGGGTATAGAAGAACAGCAGGAAGGTGTTGAAGGTGGTGTTTTTGACTCCGTCCGCAACGCTGCCGGTGCCATAGAGGATGCGGGTTGGCAGCGTGACGCTGCGTTGCGGTTTTTCGCTCATTGTGACTGCTGCTGTTCGTGTGCGTTGAGTGTCGACTGCCGGGAGTTGGTGCGCAAGCTTGCGATCTTGGTCGGGGGCAGGTAGGCGGTCTGTAAAGCCCCGCAAGCCCAAGTGTTGGGCGAACATGAACAGAGCACCGCAAACTGCTGGTTCAGTAGGACCAGGTCTGGAGGCCAATGACGCCGTAGCTGGCGAGATAGGTCAGCAACAGCAGATTGCCCATGGTGACCAGCAGAGAATGCCACCAGACCATGCTGTCCATCTGGTGCCGTTCAGTTCTGCGGGTGATCAGATTGTATGTCGAGACCAGGCTGGCGAACGCGAATGCCCAGCTGAGCAGCCAGAATCCCATTGAATACAAGGTCATCGTGGCGAGCCGCGGTACAGCAACGTTCTGACCCAACTGCAGTAAAACAAAACTGCTGACGAGCGTCAGGCTCGCACATACAGGCCAGGCGCGGACCGAAATGAGCGGAAACTCAGTGCCGACCAGCAGTCGACGAGGCAGCCAGACTGAAGCGAATAACAAGGAGCTGATAACGAGTAAAAGCGACAGTGTGATCAGCACCAGCCTGGTCCAGGCCAGCCAGCTGGGGATTTTCTTCAGTGTTCCAACCGACGGTCCCTGCAGCAGCAGCTCGCCGTCGGTGCTGGTGACGTATGCCAGGGTGGGAGCAATACCATCTTTACTGCGCAGCAGTTGTTCGCTGAGCGGACGCCACAGGCTGCGACTGCCGAACATCGGCGTAATGACCAGGGTATCGTCAGCGCTGGTGATCGCAACGGTACCGGTGATCAGTTCCAGCCAGCGGAGAATTTCCTGGCGGGGCGCGTCTGGCTGGTAATAGCCATTCATGGCCGAGAGGTTTACACCTGAAAGGTACGGGGTTTGTGGGGGTGTCTGCAGATCCCGGGTAACAAAACTGCGCAGTGTGCTGTCAATTTCCCGCACTGCCTCGCCGTTGCTGGCGTTAATGGCGAAGAAGTAGCCGCGGTTGATCGCTGGTGAATAGGCGTAGTTGGACAGGAAGCCGTCGATGCCGCCGCCATGACCCTGATACCAGAAACCATCGCGCTCGTTGCCTGAATTGCTCAGTCCGTAACCGGCGACCAGGCCGGCTTTTGCGGCCAGCGTGCTGTGCGGTTTTTCCATGCGGTCCAGTGACACACTGCTGATCACTACCGTGTTGTCATCAATTCTGCCCCTACCGAGATACATGCGCAGTAGCTGTGCCATATCGCCAGCCGTGCTGTGCATCGATCCTGAAGGACGATCGGCAATGTGCATATAGGGCTCAGGTGTCTGACCGTCCGCCCGATAACTGCTGACCACGTCGGGGTGATGAAAATAGCCGGTGTGCTGCAGGTTGAGCACATCGAGGACATGTTGTTGTGCCAGGTCTTCGAAGCGCTCGCCGGTCACAGTTGCCATGGCCAGTGCGGCAATCGCTGGGCCGATGTTGGAGTAGGACATGCGCGTGCCCGGGCGCCAGCGAACAATGCGCGAAGTGGTGTTGAGCTGGATGGCGTCGAGCAGAGAGATGGTCGGGTCACTGAACGCATACTCGTGCAGATGTATGTCGTCAAATCCTGCAGTGTGTTCCAGTGTATGAAAAAGCCGGACAGGATCGGTTTGCCGCCAGCGATTGTCGATGCCAGCCTCCGGTATCAGCGGGGCCAGTTCCATATCGAGTGTCAGCAAGCCCTGTTCAGCCAGTACGAGAGCGGTAAGGGAGGTGAATGATTTGGTGATCGAGCCGATGCGAAAACGGCTGCTGCTGGTGACTGCCCGCCCGCTGGCGCGATCTGCCAGGCCCAGAGCGCCTGTCCAGATTGTCTGATCCCCGTCGACGACTGCGGCGATCAGCCCCGGGGTATTGGTTTGCTCGAGAATCTGTTCGAGCGACTGCTCCAGTGCCGCAAGGTCTGCACCTGCAGAGCTTCCATCCGCATCAGTATCCGTGCGGTAATTTTGCGCGAAAGCTAACGGCGGATTTATCAGGACCAGCGTAAACACCAAACGCAGCAGAATTGGAGCCAGATGTCTGCTGTGAGAGCGGGAGTCGATCATCGCGTAATATTATCGTTTCTGATGATGGATAATATCCGCACCTGTTGAAAAAGAGCGCCGTCATGAGCACTACCTCTAAGAGCCCAGGATGGATTCAACTGAAATGACTCGGGCTGGCCGACTGCTGCTGGCAGCGTTTATTACATCCGGATCGGTTCATGCACAGAGCGTTGACTGGCGACCCGTTTACTCGGTGGATGCCGTGTCCGTGGAGGCAGCCCGCACCGATTCCGGCTTCGATAGACACCGAGGCCGGGTTGCGATGTGCGGGGATCTGGAAGAGGTGGTGAGTTTTGCGGCCGATGTCGACAGTTATCCGAACTGGGTGGCACACACCAGCGAAGCCCGATTGATCGAGCGCGGAGCGCAGCGGACAGTGTTTTACATGCAGAACAGCGCGCCCTGGCCGATGCGTCCACGGGATATGGTTTATGAACTGATTCCGGAGGTGATCGACGCTCACAACGTCAGAGTGCTGATGATCGGTTTGCCCGACGCGCTGCCGCCTCTGGAGGGCGTTATCCGTATGCAACTGGCAGACGGAGAATGGCTTTTTGCAGCTGACGGCGCTGGCGAACTGGAAGTTCAGCTGAGTCTCTATGTCCTGCCCGGGCGAGCGCCCAAGCTGTTTGCAAACCGTCGCTTCGCACACATGATCGGCGATACTCTGGCTGCACTGGCGGTACGTTTTCCCTGTTCGACGCCGCTCGGCAACCAGCGCTGAGCAGCGAAATCGAAATTCTAGCTTTGAGAATAAGTGGTGTTCAGATAGGCAACAATGTCAGCCGATTCAGCCATTTCTGAACCGGTGTTTGGATCAACCAGATAGGGGATGGAGATCCTGCCGGCTCGTTCAAACAGTCGTTGTCGGTTGCGGGTGCCGGGTTCACTGGTGACCGACAGTGCATCCCGGAACATCGGTGGTACCCAGTCACTGCCGCGGCTGCGTCCAACAGAGTGGAGCACGTAAGGAAGCTCGAGTTCGCACAGGACGTCGCGAACCGGTCGGGCAAACGGTGAAGACTCGAAGCTGTAAAGTTCCAGCGCTTGTTCGGGCTTGCGCGAGGGTCTGACGCTGATTCCCTGACCCATTCTTGGGATCGAGGCCAATGTCGAGCCGAAGCGCTGCAGTTCGAGCAGTTTCCACTGCACGGGTACGCTGCCGCTGCCATAAGTGGTGAACAGGTATTTAATAATGTCAGCGGATTCATACATTGCGCTGCTGGTATTCGGGTCTACGAAGTAGGGAAACTGGGTTTTCCCGCCCATTTCCAGCACTTTCGCACGGTAGCGTTCACCGCCCTTCGGGCATGGATAGATCTGCGCATCCAGATCCAGTTCGGTCAACACTTCCCGGACCAGCCGACAATGTGGACAGCCCTCAAACTCGTAGAGTTCCAGCAGCTGTGCAGGCTGGTGAACCGCCGGGCTGGTGATGATGCCCATCCCGGTGCGTAGCGCGGTGGCCATCAGGGAAGTGGCGATGTTCAGAGGATAGGTCAGGCTTGGGCGGCTCACGGCACACTCCGGTGGACGTAGGGCGCGCGACCATACCTGAAGCTGCCGGATTTGGCATCTGCCGCAGGCTTGGTATCCGCTGAGGGGTGTTTGTCGGCCGCGGACTGTTTATCCGCCGCGGGCTGTTTATCCGCCGCGGGCGCTCTATCCGCCGCGGGCTTTCTATCCGCCGCGGGCGCTCTATCCGCCGCAGGCTTTCTATCCGCCGCGGGCGCTTCTAAACTCCGCGTCCATTTGCGGGGAGGCGAAAGCTTTGGAGATCAGGGCCTATCAGGCGGAGGACGAGGCTCTGGTGGCCGCAGTCTGGCACCGCGCAGGTCTTGATGAGTACAGTTATCTGCCTCGGTTTCTGACACTGACGCCTGCAGCGGCGCGGAAGATTTTTGCCGAGGTCATTGTGCCTGATGCACAACTGCGCGTTGCCTGGCACGAAGATAAACCCGTGGGCTTTATTGCGCTCAAGGGCAGCTATGTTGATCGACTCTATGTTGATCCCAGCGCTCAGCGGCAGGGCTGTGGTGCGCGCCTGCTGACCTGGGCGCGTGAGCAGAGTCCTCAGGGTCTGGAATTGCACACCCATCAGCAGAACACCAGAGCGCGAGCGTTTTACGAACATCACGGATTTCGCGCAGTTGCGTTTGGTATCAGCCCGGCGCCGGAACTGGTTGCGGATGTGGAGTATCACTGGCGGCCTGAGGCAAATGAATCCGGTGCCTGAAGCGAAGACTGATTCCCGACGATCGATGACCCTTCCCGGCAACTGGCCGTTCGAGCCGAAACGGGCGCCGTTCTTCTATGGCTGGGTGATCTGGCTGGTCTCCACACTGGGTTTTCTGATGAGCGTGCCCGGGCAGACCATGGGCATGGCGGTATTTACCGATCCGTTCATCGAAGCTTTTGGTCTCACCCGCACGCAACTGTCTGTGGCCTACTTTTTCGGCACCGTTGGCAGTGCACTGTTTCTGACCCGCGCGGGTCGCCTGTATGACCGGGTCGGTGCCCGGTCAATGGTGGTGGGTGCGTCTGTGCTGCTGGCGATCATGCTGCTGTTCATCTGCAGTATTGATGTCTTTGCTGCGTCACTGAGTTCTGCGGCTGGTGTGGCGCTGGGCGTGATGTCGTTTCCACTGGTCATGCTCGGCTACTTCGGAGTGCGCTTTGCTGGCCAGGGGGTCCTGACCAGCGCGTCGCGCAACGCGCTTATGCCCTGGTTCGAACGCAGCCGGGGGCTGGTCACCGGGGTCCGTGGAGTTTTTGTTTCCCTGGGTTTCTCACTGGCGCCTCTGCCGCTGGCGTTGCTGATCAGCAGCTTCGGCTGGCGCGGTGCGCTGTTGCTGCTGGCGTTGATTCTGCTGGCATTTGCAGCTTTTGCATTGTTGTTGTTGAGAGACTCCCCGGAGTCCTGTGGGCTGGCTGCTGACGGTGATGACCTGGCGGACAACTCCGGTGCGCACTCGATACAGCGTATGGCGGATAAACCCAGCGCGACATTGCTCGAAGCCAGACGCAGTCCGGTGTTCTGGATTTACAGTCTGGGTATGGCCGTCTGGGCGCTGTTTGGCACGGCAGTGACCTATCACATCGTGTCGATCTTCACTGAAGCCGGTAGAGATGCCAGCGAAGCCTTCGCCTACTTTTTCCCTAACTCTCTGGTGGCGGTGACCGTCAATCTGACCGCCAGCTGGCTTGCTGATCGCAGCCCATTGAAGCCATTCCTGCTCGGCATGATCTCGGCGTTTCTGTGTGGCACCTGGGGGCTGATGAATCTGGAAGCGGATTGGGGTTACTGGCTGATGGTGGTCGGTTTTGGTGCCGGTGGTGGCTTGTGGGGCATGTTATCCAATCTGGCCTTTGTGCGGCATTTCGGCTTACTGCATCTGGGTGAAATCAGCGGTTTGAACACGTCGGTAACGGTCTTTGCCAGCGCGATCGGACCGCTGCTGTTCAGCCTCGGCAAAGACCTCGGCGGGTCGTATGATGTCGCGGCACTGATTTGCGTGGTTGGCCTTGTCATCCTGCTGATGGTAGCCATGGTAGTGCGCGACAAAGCTGGCCTGTCGAAGCTCTGAGCCCGACTCAAGCAGTCCGACTATTGAGGATTGCGTATCATCGGCGTGACCAGCGGAGCACTGCCGGCGCGAATTTCGCCCATGATTTCGAATCCGTGGCGTTGATAGAGTGAGATATTGGCCGGGTTGGAAGACTCCAGATAGCCGATTGTGCTGGTCTCATCGAGCATCCGGGTGGTGTGCTTGAGCAGAATTGACCCGAGCCCCTGACCCTGATGGAAACCGTCGACGCCAATCACCGCCAGGTACCAGCAGGGCACATCGTGAGGGTGGTAGTGGTCCATCTGACCCATCAATTCGCCGAAGTCCTCGTGGATTTCCGGTCGCAGGTGTTCGGCAACGTACTGGCCCATGACTTCCTCATCAGATTCCAGTCCGGGTGGCAGCCACAGAGCCGCGCCCCCCAGGTCTTCGGAGACAAAGGTGGCGCCGTTGGCTACAGAAACCCCGCAGTAGGCTTCGATCAGACCCTTGTAGCTGGTCAGGTAGGCGTCCGCGCTCGGGAAGAACCAGCGCATCAGCGGGTCGGCGCTGAACGCCAGGGTCACGGTATTGAGGACTTGCTGAAGCTCTTCCGGTCGGGCGGTGCGGACTGTCGGGATGCTCATGGCGCGATTTCCTGGTGGCTAGCGGGTGACATAGTAAGGGTTCTGATGGTCGCCTTTGGCAGGTGATCCGTCAATAAAAGCGGCTCTCGTTGTCTGCTGCAGCTGGGGGTATGCTGACTCCAGGAACTGATTGGAAAGCTGATGTGACGGTAGAAACACCTGAAGATTTTCAGGGCATGCGCGCTGCTGGTGCGCTGGTCCGCCGCGTTTTCGAGCAGATGAAGCGGGCGGCTGTTGCGGGTGTCAGCACCGCTGAGCTGGATGCGCTGGCGGCAGCTATGCTCTCAGACGCCGGGGCGGTGTCGGCGCCTAAACTGTTTTATGACTTTCCAGGACATACCTGTATCAGCGTCAATGAGCATGCCGCTCACGGCATTCCGGGCCACCGACGCGTCAAAGCCGGCGACATGATCAACATTGATGTCTCTGCAGAGCTCGATGGTTATGTCGCCGATATGGGTGAGTCTTTTGTGGTCGGCGGCGGTCGGCGCGCTCAGCATGAAATCTGCGCCGCGGTTCGGGAGGCCGTTAGCGATGCTATCGCCCAGGTGAAACCCGGCAGGTCGTTGAATGTTCTTGGTAAAGCCGCCCAGCGGGTGGCCCAACGCCGCGGCTATCAGATCATCCGCAATCTGGGCAGTCATGGAGTTGGCCGATCGATTCACGAAGAGCCGTCGTATGTGCCGGTGGATAACCCTGCTGAGACTCGCCGTTTACGTCAGGGAATGGTTTTCACGATTGAGCCGTTCTTCACCACCGGCGTGCCCTGGGTTGAAGAGCTGACGGATGGCTGGACTCTGGCAGTTGGCAAAGATCAGCTGGTCGCTCAGTTTGAACACACCATCATGGTCACGCATGACGGTGTGGAGATTCTTACTGCCTGACTGTCTCGCTGTGAAAGCGCTCAGACACCCAGGTTGATGCGCACACCGAGCACAAGACTGTGGCGGCGCTTGTCTTCACTGAACTCACCTAACCAGTCGGCGTAACCGTAAATGCGTTTGCTGGCTCGAAACTCGAAGCCGGCAGCAGCACCCAGGCTGGTGGTATCGTCGTCGTTACCAGGTAGTATCAGGTTGTTGCCACCCGTTGAACCGGTGGCCGACCACTCCCGATCATCAATAGCCATGCGACGGACCACACCGAGCTGGAATCTGGGCGCGAATCGGTCGCCATCCTGCAGCAGCTGGCGGACACGCAGCGTCGCAAACAACTGTGCTGACTCGATGTCGTCGATGCTGTAATTAAGCTGTGCGCCGGATTCTTCCTGGTAGTCATCGAGGTCGAGTACGACATAGTCGCCGCCGATGCTGGGCTCAAACACCCAGCTATCTGCCTGAGCGCCCAGGAACCCATGGCGGGTGCCGAAGATGGCCCGCACCGCGTAGGAACTGGTATCGTAGCTGGCACCAACCTTGTCGCGCGTGTTGTTGATGAGAATGCTGCGATTCTGATCGAGATCGCTGGAACCGGCCGCGACTGCCAGCGTGCCCCAGACCCCACCCCAGCGAGTGGCGCGATCATAGTTCGCGAAAGCGCCATAGTTGTAGTTGTCCGCTGACCCGTCGCCGCCATCGTCTGAATCCAGATCGGTAGAGGTGTATGCGAACAGGGCGCCGATGCGGAAGTTTTCACCAATCTGCCAGTCACCACCGATGCCACCGCCGCCGATTGTGTAGTCGCCGCCGGGCAGCCCATCTACTTCATCCCGTTCGCCATAGCTGCCCATGGCTTTCAGCCAGATCCCGGAACCGGCTCGGCTATGGATACCTGAAGCCAGGGTGTCGAGGGTGAGATAGCTGTTATCCAGACCTGCTTCGACCATGTTGTCTTCGAGCGTGGTACTGACCCGGACCATCTGTATGGTGTTGGCCGTAGGCACAATGGCGACCAGGGCACGGCCGTCGACGCTGATGCGCTCGAACGCGCCGGTGATGCCACCATCTGCGATCAGCAGGTCGGCGATCAGATCTGGACCTGCTGAGACAATCAGATCTCCAGCCAGATCTGCGCTGCCGTTTACCTGCAGCAGGCCGATGTTGGTGTTTGAACTGGAGACTCGCAGACTTGCGCTGCTGCTCTGCAGATAATCGCCTGTGATCGTCAGTTGCCCCGCCGGATCCCCAGCCGCAATAGTGCCCGCGAGGTTGTTAACAGTGCCGTTGATGGTGCCGGTACCCGCCAGCGTGCCACCGCTGAGTTCCACACCGCCGGGTGTGGTCACGCTGCTGTTCGCAGTCAGAGTGCCTGATTCGACGAAGATCTGTTGCGCAGCCACAGCGCCGTTCAGCGTCCAACTACTGCCTTGCATAGTCACCGACGCAAAGCCGCTGAACTCGTCTGCTGCAGAGCCGGTTTCTGCGAGAATCAGCTGATCGCTGGCGGTACCGTTGGGCAGTGCAACCACATTGCCGCGTATTTCTGAGCCGCTGCGCAGTGTCAGCCGGTTACCACCGCCGTTCAGTTCAATCGCGTTGGCACCGTCACTGTTGACGGTACCGGCGTTATCGATGATCGCGTTACCGGTGGCAGTAATTGCGGCACCGCCGTTTGCGGTGATCGTACCGCGGTTATTCAGGGAGCTGCTCTCACCCAGGCTGATTGCTTGACCCTCGCTGACGATGTCCCCGGAATTATCGATGCTACTGTTGGCACCGGCATCAAGCGCAATTGCGCTGTTGCCGTCGACCCTCAGCGTGCCGCTGTTATCCAGGCTGCTGTCGGTGAACTGGATACCCAGCGTTTGCGCCCTGATCGTGCCGGAATTGGTGATGCTGCTGTTGGGCAATGCCAGCACAACGCCGGCGCCGTCGGAACTGCGGATGGTGCCGCTATTGCTGATTGTGATGCCATCACCATTAACCCGGTTCGCACCGTCTACCGCAGTATCGGTGGCCCTGAGTGTCCCACTGTTGTCCAGGTCGCCGCCGTCGGCGAGTGCAACCCCCACATCGGTGCTGATGACTTCCGCGCCCTCCTCGATGGTGACGCTGATATTGGTGCTGGTGGCCGTTGTGCCAATGCCGCCGAGATAAGGATTCGGGGCTTCGGTGTTGCAAACGACAGCTGTGCCGGAATCGGTGATGTTGTCGACGTCACCACTATCTGACTGGCAGTCCGCCCGGGTTGGTTGTGCGCTGCTGAGCAACAGCAGACCCAGTATGATGGCGAGCAGGTAGCGCATGAGAATTCCGATTCCGGTTGAGTTCAGGCGCCAGTTTAGCTCAGTTTGATGAACAATCTGGCGGTCAGCGAGGCGCCGCCTTTTAACCGTCCTCTGCTGTGGTGTCTGAGGCGAACAGCTGTTTCAGCTCTTCTGCCGCGGACAGAGTTTCCTGCCGGAACGCCTCGTCATCATGAAAAACCGCCGCCTGTCGCTGCAGGGTATCGGCGTCGTGGACTTTGAAGCGAGCGACGATCCGCTCGGCTTCATCGACTGGCAGACCCAGGTTCTGGAGTAGTTCCGTGGCGATTGCGAGGCTGGAGAGCAGAGTGTCGCGAATGACGAAGTCCACGCCGGCTTCGCGGAGCACAATCTCGTGATGCCGGGTGTGGGCACGGGCCAGAACCTTGACGGCGGGAAAGCAGGTTTTGACTTCGGAAACGATCTCGGCGGCAGCGGCTTCGTTGTCGATCGCAACCAGCAGGGCGGTGGCTTTGCCAACGCCAGCCGCTTTCAGAACATCCAGACGGCGGGCATCTCCGAAGTAGGTTTCGTTGCCGAAGCGGCGCACAAAATCGACATGCTGGGGGTTCATGTCCAGCGCGGTGAACGGAATGCGATGCATGGTCAGAACGCGGCCGACGATCTGCCCGACCCGTCCGAATCCAGCGATCACTACGCGTTGCTCCTGCTGTTCGGACATGTCGTCAAACGGGCGATCTTGAGATTTTTCGTCATCGAGGAGCTTTTCTCCCAGAGCGACCAATAGAGGTGTCAGGGCCATACTCAGCGTCACCACCAGAATAGTTATATCGGCGTCAGCCCTGGAAATCATGCCACCGCTGAGTCCGGCACTCAGCAGCACAAAAGCGAATTCACCACCCTGGGCCAGCACCAGTGCAGTCCGCACAGCTTCTTTCAGTGGCAGCTTCTGCATAAGCGCCAGGGGCACGATGAGCAGTGCTTTAATGGCCATCAGTGCCAGCGCCAGGGCAATGATCAGGGTGCCGTCTGTAAACAGCAGGCTGAGATTGGCTGACATGCCGACGGCGATGAAAAACAGACCCAGCAGCAGGCCCTTGAACGGATTGACGTCGGTTTCGAGCTGCTGGCGGTACTCAGAATCGGCGACGATGATGCCGGCGATAAAAGCGCCCAGGCCCATTGAGAGGCCAACACTTTCCATGGCCATTGCCGCGCCTATCACCAATGCCAGCGCTGCAGCGGTAAACAATTCCTGGATTTCAGTGTTGGCAATGATCCGCAGCAGCGGGCGCAGCAGGTAGCGAGCCGCCGCGGTGCCAACCACAACCAGCACAATCTCCCAGGCTGCAACCTCTTCGTAGGCCGGGTCTGAGGCGTCGATCAGCAGCAGATTCAACAGGGCGATGGCTGGAATGACTGCCAGATCCTGCAGCAGCAGAGTGCCGAACGCGGCTCGTCCATGCGGGGTCGCGAGGTTTTTCTGTTCACCGAGTAACTGCAGGACAAAAGCGGTACTGGACAGCGCCAGGGAAAAGCCGATCAGCAATGCGGTATTGCGTTCCATCCCGACGGCCAGAAGGCAGCCGCTGATGACGATACTGGTCGCCAGGACCTGCAGCGTACCCAGGCCGAATACCAGGTGGCGCATGATCCACAGACGTTTCGGATGCAGCTCCAGTCCGATGATGAACAACAGCAGCACCACGCCCAGCTCGGCGAAATGCAGGGTTTCACCGGCCTTATCGATGATACCCAGTCCTGGGGGACCAATTAGCAGACCTGCACCCAGGTAGCCGAGCACTGAGCTCAAGCCCAGGCGTTTGCAGATCGGAACAATAATAATGGCGGCGCTGAGAAATATCAGCAGCTCGAGCAGGAAGCTCATAACAACGGAACCAGCAAGTGTGCGTGGTTAAGCATAGCCTGAGGCTGGTGGTTGTGGCAGTCGGATGCCAGGTCAGTGTGCAGAGTGATTGTCAGCCGTCATCGCATGGGAAACGGACTCGCAGGCGGCAAGCAGCGCATCAACGGCGTCAGCCTCCTCGGCATCGAAGACAAAGCCCTGAAAAGCAGCGCTCGAGAGTTCGAAAAACATCTGGATAACGTCCGCTTCGTCGGTTGCAGCTGCCAGCGCGATGCGCAGCTGGGTGAAGAATGCCATCGGATAGGCGTTATCGTGGCGGTCCAGAACGTCGATAACCTGTGCGAACAGAGGATCGAGCTGGGTGGTCATCTGGTCGATCAACTGGCTCATGATTCAGCTTGCGGTCCCGAAAAGGTCATAGTATGTTCAGCTTCAAACAGTTTATAGTTAAACTATATCTGTCTGAGGCGCGCCAGGACTGACTGGTCTCCAGACCGGGGTACAGATCGCGGCATGTTATGTACACAGTAGAGGTCCAGCCATGAAACTCACGTCAATTTTGCTGCTGCTGACAGTGCTGGGTGGTTGTGACGGTCCGATGGCGTTCATACCCGGTGGCGCTCTGAAAGGTTCCGAGATGTCAGCTGCGGGTAGTAACTGGCAGATGGCTGCTGGATTCGAAAGTCTGGAGCTGGAAACCACGCCTGAGGAACCCTATTCGGTCCGGGTCTATTTCACGCAGCGCGATGGAAAAATCTATCTGGATCCGGATCCCGAGAGAACCTGGTACAGCCACCTGGCTATGGATGCCAATGTGCGGATCAGATTTGCGGATACCATCTACCCGGTAACAGCTGTGGTCGTGGACGATCCTGAAGAGCTCGAGGGATTTGATCCCAGCCGAGTGGTGTTCCGTCTGGATCCCCGCTGATTGGGGTTATTGTCTCTGCAACTGTTGGACCATCCGGCTGACTTCGCTGATCAACAGATCAGGCTGCTCCAGATGAATCATGTGCCCGCTTTCCCTGGCAATGACCCGGCGGCTGTTGGTAGACAGTGCGGTCAGCTCCAGCTGCAGCTGGTTCCAGCGCATTACCAGATTGTCGGCCTGCTTCCGGCTCAAACCCTCGAGTTCATCATCAGCAGGCGGTTTGCCCTGAGACAGAACCAGCAACGGTAAAGCACCGAGCGTCTGAGGTGGCTGGGTATCCACTACCTCCCGCGCAAAGCCTTCTGATTCATTGAGCATCGCTTCGCAGGTATGCGACTGGTAGGCATGGGCCCGCAGCATTGCTGCGATGTCGCCATCCAGCTGGTCGGGGACGATTGATTCATCAAGCAGGTCAAACGCGCGGATGATGCCGACCGGCTGCATCCAGCTGCAGGCATGCAGCTGGGCCGTGAGATCGATAATACCGTTGATCTCCGGCAAACGTGCGCCCTGCTGTTCGTGGGATGAGTCGACGAGCACCATTCCGATAACGTCTTCCGGATGCTGTTGATAGTACTCGCGGACAAAAACCCCTCCGGCGCTCATACCCATCAGGAGTTTTTTATCGCTTATCCCCGCGGCCGCCAGCAGCCGGTGCAGTCGCTCGGCAACGAGATCCGCCTGCAGTAGCTCATCGCTGGGTTCACTCCAATCCATACCGGGTCGGTCATAGGCGCAAACTCGGGTCAGACTGGCCAGTGGGTCGTGAACGAGCCCCCAGCTGGCGGAACCTGACATCAATCCGGACTCGATCACAATGGTGGGCGTGCCCTGGCCTCGACAGTCGATATGCAGACTCAGTCCATCGATTTCGATCATCTGCCCGGGAGGAGGGAACTGCTCCTGATCGGCTGTCTGCAGTGACCACTGATAGAGACTGCCGGCAACCAGACAGAGTGCGAGGGTTATCGCCAGGCTCGCGAACAGTGTTTTCAGCAGTGCTGATCCTTCAACACGAGTCCAACGCATAAAATTTTCTCGTCGTCAGCGCTTATCACACATGGTCAGCGCTGGTTGCTCCTGTGGACGCCTCTTGGTTTTTGGCAGCTTATTACCCGGCGCTCATCGCTTTATCAGGTGGTTTTCTTACCGGGGCGTCAGAGCAAATTATAGACGAGTGGCTTGTGAGCAATTGACCTGAGACTGTGACAGCCATCCACTTTTTGAAGATTTACCGTCAGCGGCGGCCAATCGCCGATGTGCTGGTATCTATCTGTTTCATCTATCGAAATGATTAAGTAAAACGATTTTATCTATTACCCGAGATAGCTGAAACTTTGCCTCATCAGCTGCATGACAGCGCTCAGTCAAATTCTCACTAAGTAAGGAATTAAAATATGTTGGAGAATCATGAAGGTCAGCAGGTACCTCAGGTCGTTTTTCATACCCGTGCCGATCACCAGTGGAAAGATCTGAGCAGCGATGATCTGTTCGCCGGGAAAACTGTGGTGGTGTTTGCGTTGCCCGGTGCGTTTACGCCAACCTGTTCGTCAACCCACCTGCCGCGCTATGAAGCGTTGTACAGCTGCTTTCAGGACAGCGGTGTAGACGACATCTACTGTATGTCCGTGAACGATGCGTTTGTCATGGACGAGTGGGGGCGCAGTCAGCAGGCGCAGCGAGTCAAACTGATTCCTGACGGCAGCGGTGCGTTTGCCCGCGGCATGGGTCTGCTGGTGAATAAAGACGATCTCGGCTTTGGTGATCGCTCCTGGCGGTACTCGATGCTGGTCCGCGATGGGGTGATCGAGAAGATGTTTATCGAGCCCGACGTACCTGGAGACCCCTTTGAGGTTTCAGATGCCGACACGATGCTGGCGTACCTGAACCCGGCAATCGCCAAGCCTAGGGCAGTCACTGTGTTCAGCAAACCCGGCTGTCCTCACTGTGACCGGGCACGCGCTTACCTGCGCGATGCGGGTATGGAGTTCGAAGAGATCGAGCTTGGCCACGGCCTGTCGGCGTCAACGCTGGCGGCGGTTGCTGGTGCTACCAGCACACCTCAGGTGTTCATCGATGGTGATCACATCGGCGGTGCTGATGAACTGGCTGAGTTTTTCAGCGATCGGGCAGCCTGAGCGCTTTCAGACTACTTTAAACCTGAGTTCGGCCGGATCTGCGTCGTCGCAGTTCCGGTCGAATATCTTCCGACTGTGAAATCCGGTGATAATGGCGCTGCGGCAAGCGGGGAACTATCGGGGTGTCGGAACAGTCAGCGGGTAACTCAGGCCAGGGTGGCGGTCGAATTTTCTACGGCTGGGTGATTGTTGGCGTCGCCGGTACGCTGGGATTTCTTGGCACCGGTTTCTACGCCTACTCCCGCGGTGTGTTTCTGCCTTCACTGGCTGAAGATCTCGCCGAAGGCAGCCGCTTTGCGATTGCAATGGGCTTTTCTGCTGCGGCAGTTACCGGTGCCATCATCGCCCCGTTCCTGGGGCATCTCCTTGATCGCCACTCCCCGCGCCGGGTCATGCTGTTCGGCGTGCTGGTGGTGAGCGCTTCCTATTTGGGTCTGGCTGCAACCCAGACCCTCTGGCAGTACTACCTGGTGGTTGGACTGGGCATGGGTGTGGGCATGGCCTGTATGGGTGGCCTGGCCTGGCATCGCTGCGTCATCAGCTGGTTTGACCACTGGCGAGGCAGGGCGATCGCGCTGGCGGTCATGGGTGCGTCGCTGGCAGGGATCATGATGCCGCCACTGGTGACCAGTCTGGTGGCCAGTGTCGGCTGGCGCGGTGGATTTGTGACTTTCGCGGTGATTACTCTGGCGGGGTTGCTGCCACTCATCTACTTCCTGATGAAAGATCGCCCGGAAGATATTGGCGAAGTTCGCGATGGTCACGCCTATGTGAACGCTCATCCTGAAGAGCGGGTGGATATTGCCGAAGACAGCCGGGTCTGGACCTGGCAGGAGATGCTCAGAACACCGGCCTTGTGGGCGATCGCGCTGATCTTCGGTTCTATGGGATGCGTGTATTCGGCAGTGATGCTGCATCTGTTCGGACATCTGCTGGACATCGGCATCGATGCCTCCCAGGCAGCGCTGTTGCTGTCAGCTACGGCACTGTTCGCCGCGCTGGGAAAACCAGTGGTTGGCTGGATGTCCGATCAGTTCGGCGCCAGGGTCACGATCTGGCTGGCCCTGGTGGTGCAGTGTCTGGCACTGCTGCTGTTCGCTTCGGCGGACCGGTATTTACCTGCACTGCTGGCTGCCTGTCTCTACGGTTTCGGCTACTCGGGGATGTCGCCGCTGCGGACATTTGCGGTCTCAACCGCGCTCGGCAGTGCGTCTTTTGCCGCGGCAACTGGCGTACTGAGAATTGTCGAGCTGCCGCTGGTAATTTCTGCATCCCCTCTGGCAGGTCTGATCTATGACGCGACTGGCAGCTATCGAATCGCTTTTCTGGTCCTGGCAGGGCTGATGGCGCTAGCCTGTGTGGGCCCGTTGTTCATTCGTGCGGGTGGTGCCCGGGAGCGTCGGCAGCGAGCATCGGCCGGGTGAGAGTTTCCGCGCCTGATCTGAATCGTGGATACTCTATAAATCACGTGAGGGGTGTCTGCTGATGGGTCTAAAAGGGGAGCCGCGCGAGCGGATGGCGCGAATTGCGCTACTGGTTACGGCGCTTGCTCTGGCCGGTTGCGGTGAATCAACGCCGGAGTCTGCCGCCGATGCCGGGGTGCGCTCCGAAGCAGCCGTGGCTGCTGCAGACGGTGGCGCGGGGTCGGACGTTGCCAGCGCAGATAACGAAGGCGCGCTCACCGTTGTTGTGTCGCAGGGAACCAACCTGTCGTTTGATGTAGGCCCGGATGCTGATCGGATTGCGATGAGTGTCCAGGGTGTGCTGTTCACGTTACCGGCAGCCGGTGGAAGTGCGCAGGCGATCACCGATTACTACCAGGACGTGCGTGAACCGGTCTGGTCGCCGGATGGTTCCGCAATCGCCTACTACGGATATCGCAACGGCAACTGGGACCTCTGGTCGATTCCTGCGCAAGGCGGCGAGCCCGAAGCGCTGACCAGTGATCTCTTTGATGACAGGGAACCGCGCTATTCACCCGATGGCGCCCGGATTGCGTTCTCATCGGATCGAAGCGGCAACTACGACGTCTGGGTCCTGGAGTTGAGTGATGGCAGCCTGACTCAGATTACTGAAGGCACGGGCGATGAATATTCTCCGGACTGGTCTGAAGATGGCGCGCGCCTGGCATATGCTGCGACGACGGGTCGTTCGGCGTCTGAAATTCATGTCGTCGATCTGGCCTCCCTCGACACACAGCTGGTGATCTCAGAACCCGGCGTCGTCAGCGGTGTTGCCTGGCGAGCTGCGGATCGTCTGAGCTATCAGTTGTCTGGTGCAGCGCAGACCGATCTGCGAACCGTCGCCATCGGGGGCGGCGAAGTTGATGTGCTCAGCGAAGACGGTGATGACGTTTTCCCGTTTAAAGCGCATTGGACTGACAACGGGTCAGGTTTCTATGCCGCGAATGGCCGCATTTATTTTCAGCCGCCGGGTGCGCCGAGGGCCGAAATACCGTTCAGCGCGAGCTTTGATCTGCAGCGACCCAGCTACGAACGGAGGCGGCGCAATCACGATGCTACGGCGCCGCAGCCGGTGCTCGGGATTTCGGCACCGGCGCTGTCGCCGGATGGTGAGTGGGTTTCGTTCGCAGCCCTCGGTGATCTGTGGATGTGGCGGCCGGCGGACGAGACTCTTCGCAACATCACAGATAATCCCTTCGTTGCACGGACTCCGACCTGGTCGCCAGACGGTAGACAGATCGCCTATATTTCTGACAAGCCGACTAACGAGACCGCTGATAACAATGGCGCGAATGCAGCGGGGTTGTGGATCTACGACATTGAGCAGCAGATCAGCAGTCGGGTAAGCGTGAATGCACCAGGTGTGAGTGGCCCGAGCTGGTCACCGGACGGGCAGTCTGTTGCGGTGTTTACGTCAGTTCCAGGCAACGCCCTTGCCGGGCAGATGATCGTTATCAATTTACGCGACGGCTCCGCCACTCCTGTTCACAAACCCGTTCCGGCTCAGCCGATTTCCTGGAGTGCGGATGGCGCTTATGTGGCGACGACGGAGCTTGCGCCTTTTTCCAGTAGATACCGGGAAGGCGTCTATCGTCTCGCGGTAATGGCTCCGGACAGTGATGAACGCTACGAGATTGAACCTGTGGCCCACAGAAACATCACCAGCGCCGCACTCACACCAACCGGCCGGGCCATGACCTATGTACAGGATGGGCTGCTCTGGCAGCAGAATCTGAATGAAAACTTCGAACCCAAGGATGCACCGGTGGCGTTGACAGATTCACTGGCGGACACTCCGTCGTGGAGCGGCGATGGTCGGTTTATCGTCTACATGGACGCGGATCGGATGTTCAGGCTGGATGTCGAAGCCAACCTCGCCACGGACATCACACCGCCGTTGACCTGGAGTGCGTCCCGTCCGGATAAGCGGTGGACCCTGATGGTCGGCAGACTGTTTGATGGCATCAGCGACGACTATCTCGAAAACGTGCTGGTTACCATCGATGGGAATCGCATTGTGGCCATGGAGCCTGGCGCAGCAGGTCGCGCAGCAGACGTGGACGCGTCAGACAAGGCGGCTTATCCAGGGCTGTTCGAAATGCACGCGCATATGGGTGAGACCAGTGAGTCACAGGGCCGCACCTGGCTGGCTTACGGAATAACCAACGTGCGCGACCCTGGCGCGCATCCCTATGTGGCCAAAGAGCGGCAGGAAATGTGGGACAGCGGCAAGAGCATTGGCCCGAGGACCTATACCACGGGATTCCTCACCGATGGCAACCGGGTGTACTACTCAGTGGCGGAAGGCATTACCTCTGATGAACATCTGGAACGGGCGTTGAATCGTGCACAACGGCTGAAACTCGATTTCATCAAGACTTATGTTCGCCTGCCCGATCTGTGGCAGCGCAGGGTGGTGGAGTTTGCGCACGGAATTGGCATTCCGACATCGTCCCACGAACTCTTCCCTGCGGTGGCGCATGGTATGGATCATGTTGAGCACATCGGTGGCACCAGTCGGCGTGGTTTTGCGCCCAAGGTGAGTGGGCTCGGCTACAGCTACGATGACGTGGTTAATCTTCTGGTCGACTCAGGCATGGGGATCACGCCTACCGCGGTACTGCCCGGTTACGCAGTGATAGCTGAGACGCAACCCGACCTGTTTACAACACCACAATTCGAGACCTTCTATGGAGAGCGCGGACGTCAGGGAGCGGCAATGATGGCCCGGATGTTCGGCCCTCGTGCAGGTGCGACGGTTGTGGCGAATGCCGAGCTGCTGCGCGAGCTGGCAGCTCGCGATGCGCTGATGGTCAGCGGCACCGACTCGCCTTTTTCACCCTACGGTGCGGGTCTGCATGCAGAGTTGCGGCTCTATGCGCTCGCTGGATTGACGCCACAGCAGGTTCTGCGCACGGCAACGGTGCAAGCGGCCATTGCTGCTGGCGTGGAAAATGATCTAGGTACACTCCAGCCTGGCATGCTGGCGGATATGGTGATCGTCGATGGAGATCCATTGGCAGACATTGCAGATGCGGACAACGTCACCACGACGATAAAAAATGGCCGAGCTTATCCGCTGGCGGAACTGCTGGCAGAACCTGAATCAGACTGAGCCATCTCTGGATGCTGATGTCTGCAGTCAGGCTGGGTGCAATAGTTTTACCGCTGGAACTTTGAAGATCTGATGGCGCGGCAATGAATGTGCTGAAAGCATGAGCCTGACACAGGCTTTCAGCAGGTCCGCTCAGAGCTTCATACGGACTCCGCCATAGACGGCTCGTTCCGGCGATTGGTAGCCATACACATTCTGATAGGTTTCATCGAAACTGTTATTGGCTCGGGCGTAGATATCTACCCGCTCGGTGAGAGCAAAACTGCCGGTGATGTCGACCAGAACATATGAATCCAGTGTCACGTTCTCCGGATTTGCCGGAAAAGGTGGAAAGAAGCGATCACGCTGGTCACCGCTGTAAGCGACGTTGACGTTGACGTTTGCCCGCCCATTCAGCAGTCGCTGATTCAGGTTCAGCGCAGCCATGTGTTTGGGTCGACGCAATTCCCGCGATCGACCACCGTTATCATCAGGTTCGCGGGAGTCGGTATAGCTATAGCTGCCGGTGACCGTCAGATTGCTGCCGAGTCGGCTGCGCAGTTCGACCTCGACACCGTCACGGCGACTTTTACCGTTCAGGTTTTCTGCGGTGAACAGGCCACTGTCCGGATCAAAGGCGAAACCGTTGATTTCGTTTTCGAGCCGCTCGCTGAAGTAGGTGACATCGATGCTGGTGCGCTCGCCAAACAACCACTGCTGCACGCCGATATCAAATCCGGTATTTTTTTCCGGTTCCAGATCTGGATTGCCCAGAAACTGATCCGGATAAAAACCGAAGCGCTCTATGAATGTGGGGGATTTCTGCCCTTCGCCATAGCTGGCATGCAATCGGGTGTTGCTGGCGCTGATCAGATAGGAGGAGGTGAATCGATAGGTGGTGACGTCGTCGAACTCGCTGCTGTCATCAAAACGGACGCTGGCTGAGACGCTCAGCGCGGACAACGGCTGCGTCATGAACTCGGCCACGTAGCCGGTGTTGTCCATGCTCTGATCCTGATTTGGATCAAATGCCCCGAACGCGATACCGCGCTGGGTGAAATCTTCGTCTTCGTAATCGATAGCCAGGATCAGGTGTTGTGATGAAAAGCTGGCCCAGTCCGGCAGATTGAATGTCGACTGATAGTACAGGCCAACTTTTTCAGCGCCCGTCTTCGCGTTCTCTATTCCGTCGGTGCTCTGTTTGTGGTCGGAGTCGAGATAAGTGATGCGAATAGACTGATCCCAGACGTCGTCGAACAGGGTGATGCCCGCGCTGCCGCTCAGCAGCAGCAATTCGTCGTCGCTTTTGTTATCCGCATCTGCCGGTAGCCCGGTGCTGAAGTCCGTGCCATCGTATTCGCTGGTGCCTTCGGTGTAGCGGCTGAAGAGGCTCAGCCGGGTGGTGTCAGTGGGGCGCCAGCGGCTGCTCAGCGAGAGGCTCAAGTTGTCATAACCGTCGTCTTCATCGCCTTCAACCGTAGCGTCCGTTCCGTCGGTATCGAAGTAAGAGGCATTGACGCTGACACCGCCCCGGTTGGTGTTCCAGCTGGCGTTACCGCCACCGAATACAGTGTTTTCGGAGCCGCCCTCAAGAAACCCGCTGCCATTTAGGCCCTGACCGCCTTCACGGGTACGGATGTTGATGACTCCGGCTGCGGCATCGCTGCCCCATAGCGCACTTTGGGGACCCCGCAGCACTTCGATGCGATCAACGTCGTAGCTCATCAACGAAGCGAAGTCGAAGGTATCCCCCAGGCCGGGATCATTAGCCTCGACGCCGTCGATGACCACCAGGACCTGATTTGCTTCAGCGCCCCTGATGCGGACTTCAGTGAGTGATCCGAAACCGGCGGTGCGGCTGACAGCTACACTGGGAAGGTCGGAAAGTACGTCGACCGTGAATACAGACTGCCGCTCATCGAGCAGCGTGCGATCGATTGTCGATACAGAGCTGCCGACCCGGCTGGCGGCAATTTCGATTCGGTGTGCGGTGACAATCATGGTTTCCTCGTCTTCCGGGGAGGTAGCCAGCGCAGCTGGATCTGAACCCTCTGCGGCGACGAGTGTGTCGGCAGCGAAGAGCAGGAGAAGGTACAACGGTATGCCGAGCGAGCGAACGCCCAGCGTGAGTGGTTGGCTAGTTTTCATTGTGGTTGGCTCCGGTAACGCGCCCACCGCGCGTCGGGTTGTTATGCAGGTGCTCGAGCACCCGGCGTGTTCACCTGGGCGGTCTCCGGGCTGACGAGGGACTGAGATTCAGTCGGGCGGATCACCTTCCCGCGATAGTTCGCAGTGGCTGAACAGACTGTGCCGTTCGGACTCGCTTAACCTCGATCACCGTTGCGGGGGCAGCGTTGGAACTGATGTTTACACACCTCACCAACTTCCCGTTACCAGATGAGCGACCACTGTAGACGGGTGTTAAGGGTGTCACAAGCGAATCATCCGCATGACGCTGTGCGTAGAATTCGATAGCTTTAGTCAATCGAAACGACATAAACAATTGATTTCAATAGATGATCCGGCTGCCTCAGAATGCTTGCATACACTCAGAGAGGAAGTCGAAAGATGAAGCAGCAGATAAACATCGGCATTGAAGAGGCGTCACGTAACGAGATTGCAGCAGGGCTCGCCAGAGTCCTTGCGGACAGCTATACGCTGTATCTGAAGAACCATAACTACCACTGGAATGTCACAGGGCCGCGATTTCGCGAACTGCACCTGATGTTCGAAGAACAGTACACCGAGCTTGCGATTGCCGTGGATGATATTGCTGAACGAATCCGCACCCTGGGAGCGTTCGCGCCAGGCAGCTATGCAGAATTTTCGCAGCTGTCACGGATCTCCGAAGCAACCGGCCAGCTGGCTGCGGAAGCCATGGTTGAGGATCTGGTCGTTGCGAATGAAACGCTGGTCAGAACGATTCGTGAAGTCCTGCCGTCAGCGCAGAACGCGGGCGACGAATCTACCGCCAGTCTGCTGGCTGACCGGATGGTGGTCCACGAGAAAACCGCCTGGATGTTGCGCAGCACGCTTTAGCAGCTGATTTTCAGGTATGCGTCTGGCAGGTTGTTTTGCGCATGCTGGCAGGCGTATGCTTGCTGCGCTGGGTTGGGCGTCCAGACAGTTGGATCGGGTAGGTCTTAAAACATAGAGTCGTACGGTGTATCAGTCCCACGCCCGCACCCGGTAGGAAACGCAAATCAATCGCTTGTCATAAGGAGAAGCTAATGAAAGCGATCACTACCGCAGTACTTCTGTTTGTCTCATCTCTCGTTGTTTCGTTATCTGCCGCCGCGCAGGTGCTCGAAGTGAATATCTGGAAACCCATGGTGGGCAAAGGCCCGCAGACCTATCAATATGCGATGGAGGCGAAAGCCATTCAGGAAAAACTTGGCGCAACCGTCTCTGTTGCCTCTGCTCTGGATGGTCGCATGCACTTCGCGTTGAGTTTTGAAGACTGGAGCAGTTGGGCTGCATTTGGCAGCAAAATGGATGCGAGCAAGGATTGGGCTGCATTTCTAAACAAAATAAACACTGACCCGTCTGCTGAGCTCGAGAGCAACTACCTGCTCAATGTAGCGTCTCCGGGCGGGGATGGTCCGGTATATCAGGTGTTTGTCTGGGAAGCTAATCCTGGGCGCGTGAGCGAGCTGATCGAAAATACCCTGGAAGCCAAGGTGATACATGAGAAAGGTGGGGCCAGCGTTGGCGTTTATGTGGATCAGTTGAACCATGTGCATTACGGCATGTCATTCCCATCGTGGGAAGCGTGGGCGAAATTCCAGGACACACCGAACCCGGAGTTCCAGAACTGGATGAGCGAACAGAATCAGAATCCGATTGCACAATTGATTAAGGTGTATACGGCGAGCGAACGCTGATCTCTGACCTGTGGGTGGTCTTCGTCTTTCCGTAGTTTGCAGTGATGAAGGCGAAGACCTAACGCTGGGCAACCAGTAACCATAATGGATCGGCGTTCACCGGCGAGCGATCGATGAACTCTATGTCATTGAACCCTGCGCGTTCCAGGTGACCGGCGACCAGAGCAACACGCTGCGAGGCAGGCAGTTCTTGAAAAGCCATAATGGCCTTGGTCGGGAACAGTCGGTGTGACATGGCGATGCAAACCGCGCCATTGTCTCTCAATACCTGACGTACAGAACTCAGCACAGCTTCCGGGTTAATCAGGTACTGAATCGACACCACGATGTGCACCCGGTCGAAACTTTGCTCCGGATACGGCAGTGTCGGCTCTTCGTTGAGGTTGTGAACGAGATGGTCGGTCAAGCGGGGATTGGCCACCAGCTCCGCTTCATTCATCCCCAGACCAGCCACACGGCCCAGCGGAATCTCCTCTGGAAGGTGGGAGATCCACGAAGACATCAGATCGAGCACATCGCAGCCGGGTGTCAGGAATTCCCGATAGAACTCGGTGAGGGCTGCAATGGTTGCCGCATCGATATGGGCAACGAATCTGGGTTCACGGTAAAACAGCTCATCAGCGGATTCATCTGCGCGCCTGTACAGCGCCTCAGGTACTGGTTTGTCGATGTTCATCACTGCTCCCGGGCGCTGTTATGGTCCGTGTTCGCATAGGGTATATTGACTTGAGGGTTGCTGGGAGAGAAATCCAATGGCTGAATCAAATGAACCGGTACACGGTCCTTACTGGGCTGGACGCAACTGGTCTGCTGATGCCGGCGCAGGCAGTATCCATGATGACAAAACAGCGGCGGAGCTGGGTTTTCGTGGTGGCACGGTAGCTGGCGACGTTCATATGAATCAGTTTCCGGCCACGTTGCTGGAGATATTCGGCGATCGCTGGTTTGAAACCGGCAACCTGTCGCTGAATTTCAGGAATGCCACCGTTGATCGGGAAAAGGTGCGGGTCTGTGTGGAACCGCTTGGACCTGGCGCGCAGCAGACGCGGGTCTGGATGGAGCGGGACGACGGGCTGCTGGTGTGTTCGGGCACAGCGGCTGTTAACGACCTCGGCCACTCGGAACTGCGTGCCCGTGATCTGCGACCGTGTGACCCATCAGAGCTGAAAATTCTCCGTCGGGTTGAACCGGGCATGCCGCTTGGTGATCTGCAGCTGACGATTGATTCTGAAAAACAGTTTGAGCGTTACGACAAAGGTCTGATCAGCAATCCGCTGCCGTTGTTCCGGGAACCATCGCGCTGGGGCGGGGTGGTCGCGGCACCCTGCACCTTTGTGCAGTATTTCTGGGGTCCGCAGACGCAATTGCTGCGACCGAGTGTGGGTGATGCCGTCGGGTTGTTTGGCGCGATCGAAATCGCCAACGTGCATGGACCGCTGTTGCTGGAGCGCGACTACCGCGTGCGTTCGCATGTTGTCTGTGTGGGACAGAGTCCGAAAACCGAATATCTCTGGTTTGATACCACTGCAGCGGACGAGCAGGATCGCGAGGTTGCCAGCTTTCGGATGATGTTGCGCTTCATGAAGGCTTCTTCACCCGAGTACGGATAACGATTACAGACAGAAGTGGCAGCGACCGCGTGGGCTGAACTATCAGTCTGAGTTTAGCGCACTGGTCGACGAATTCGAGACCGCTAATTCGGTTGGAAGCTCGGAGACCCGCACAGCTTGATCGGTCCGGTTCTGCAGCAGCGGATAAGTCTCCATCATCCACGATTTGCCGATGGCTTTGGCCGGTAACTCGAGATTCAATTGCGGTACCTCTAATGCAATCCACGCGGTGAAAG